>ENA-ORMO01001984-ORMO01001984.1-human-gut-metagenome-genome-assembly--contig:-NODE-1984-length-18559-cov-16.750324_pt1 | contig 18559 bp, 15 predicted proteins | sample MGYA00242106_ERZ509001 | MGnify/ENA primary metagenome ERZ509001 (study PRJEB26280, sample SAMEA2338736) | human gut metagenome | biome: human gut; feature: human-associated habitat; material: faeces... | reverse complement strand
CTACCACCACAAAAGCGGTAACAACGGCAAAGCCAAAGCCGGCAACGACAACAACCGCCGCCACAACAAAGCCTGCACCTGAATGGACGGAAACAAAGGCAAGCGGTACAAAGTACGTCAACACAGACTGCTACAGCCGTAAGAAAGCCGTACTCGGTGCAGAAACCGTAAAGCTGTACAGCGTGAACGACAAGGTGACAGTAACAGCCAAGACCAACACGGGCTATTATAAGCTCTCTGACGGTAGCTTTATACACGGTGACTATCTGAGCGACAGCAAGATTGTTATACAGACTACAACAACCACAAAGAAAGCTGAAACACCTAAGCCTTCACAGACAACAACGAAGAAACAGGAAAGCAAGCCGAAGTCCATATATGAGTATCCATTCGACCTTAAAGCAATCCGACAGGTAATTATAGATGATGCCATCAGCAACTACGGTCTTGTACTTGCTGAAGATATAATCAAGGACGAAAGTTCGTGGTTTCCACCACTTGTTATATGGAAAGGTGTTAATCCTAATGTTGTACGTATGAGAGTGTCAGAACAGGCAGAATCGAGTTATACAGGCGGTAATATGAAAAAAGGCGATTACTTTAACGTATACATTGAAACCATACCGGATTTAAAGAAAGACGAAAACGGTAACAGTATTGAGGGCTACGCAATATTCTTTCTTAGGTAAAATCTGATTTTTAGGTAGATTTATAATTTAATATTCGAGAGCTTTGAAAGTATAAATTCAAGGCTCTTTTCTTTTTTCTGACAGTAAATTGAACATAAAAATCCAAAGCAGTCCGCACCCGTAGGACTGCTTTTTTATATATATTTTTAAAAAATCAACCAAGAAAGGACAAAGGTTATGTTTAAAAACAAATTCAAAAAGCTGACCGGACTTTTCCTTGCAGCAGTTATGACATTAGTTGCTATGCCTATTCAGACGCTTGCGTCAGATTGGGGTGTCGGTGACAATGTTTATGCGGCTATGCTCGGAAATTACATCGGCTCAGACGGTAAGACTTATGCAGATAAGTATAATTACGACTATATCTACTATAAGTCAGACGGCAGTGTAGGAGTAGCCACTCGCTATGCCTCAACGCACGCTAAGTTAGGTGTTAGCAAGAACGGCGTGACACAGCAGGCAATCTGTATCGAAGCCGGTGTGTCATACAGCACAGGAAGCTCCTATGTTGGTAAAGCATCAAGTGATGACTATATGCTTATGTTGCCTACAAAAGCACAAAGAGATTTAAAAATAGAGTTAATTTCAGGATTTAACAGCCAAGTAACTAAATCTCCTGTTGCCAACACAAACCTTGATGATTTCTCATTTGCAACACAAATTATATCATGGGAAATTCAACAGGGACTGCGTACAGGATATGGTAAAAGCGACCTGGCTGTTAATTCAAAAATTCCTAATACACCTAAAACAGCATATTACGACCAGTTGAAAGGACGACCCGCTGAAAAGTGCTATGAGTACATCTTAAATAAGATGAAAGCATATTCAATTGTTCCGAGCTTCACTGTGACTAATAAGGCTAAAGCTCCTACTCACACAATGGAATATAATTCTTCGACGAAGAAGTACAGTATTACACTGCCGGACAGTAACAAGAGCAATATGCCGGCAAGTGCATTCAATATTCCCGGTGTCACAGTAACAAAGAGCGGATATGACTACACTTTCAGCACAAGCACAAAGATAAGCGGTACAAAGGCTTGTACATACAAGGCAAACCGCACATATCATTACTTTCAATTAATTCGACATAATTAGACATACTGTATAATAAAATGTATTCAATTATATTGACTTAGCATAAAAATAGTAGTATAATGTCAATTAATGAAACATATTTGGAGAATATGAAATGAAAACATCAGAACTGTTAGCTGCAAAAAGCAGCTTTGAAGACAACACAAAATGGTTGCCTTTCAATGTTCACGCAAGTGATACGGCCGGGATAATAAAGCGACTTTTCAATAAATGGATCGCTCAGAATGTCAGAAGGCGCTTGTGTGCTGCGATTGGCATTGAGAGTTCGGAGAACGCAGAAGAAATTGTGTGCAACTATTGTAAGTTCATTGCACTGGTGCATGATATAGGAAAATTAACTCCGGCGTTTCAACGAAAGCTTAAAGATAATATTCAGGGTCTGGATGACAGACTGTTTGACGCGGGTATCGACCTTTCAGGTCTGACACAGATATCAGAGTCACCGCATAACATAGCGGGACAGTATATTCTGAAAAAAGAATTTGAGGTTGCACCGCCAACCGCAGTCATTGTTGGCGCACATCACGGCGATTGTTCGGCGGATAGGGGGCAATGTTCATTTGAGGCTAACTATTACGGACACGGCAAGGTTAACGTAAACGAATGGACACAGATAAGAGCGGAATGGATGGAATACGCTCTCAGCGTAACCGGATTTGAAGATGTCAAAAATCTGCCGAATCCCGATGTTGCGGCGCAGATGCTGATTACCGGACTGCTCGTAATGAGTGACTGGATAGCGAGCAACACCGATTATTTTCCTTACATAGACATCGAAGAAAAACTCACCGATGAGCAGTGTGAGGAGCGTGTCAGAAGAGCGTGGAACAAGCTTTCGCTTACGGACAGCTGGTATGCCGATTTTATCGCTGATAGCGACAGCTTTTTTGAAGAGCGTTTCGGCTTCAAACCGAACTGCGTACAGCGTGAATTTATGAATGTTGTAAGCCTTTGCAATAAGCCCGGTATATACATACTTGAGGCACCTATGGGAATAGGTAAAACTGAGGCGGCACTTGCGGCAACGGAGATACTTGCATCACGTTTCGGCTATGGCGGAATGTTTTTCGGACTGCCGACGCAGGCAACCGCTAACGGAATATTTGATCGTATTCATTCCTGGGCGAGTGGTACTGATGATATACATTCGCTCAGACTTGCACACGGTATGACGGATATGAATGACGAATACTGTGAGATGTTCCACGGAAGAGCATCCGACATTTCCGATGACGATAATGACAATATAATGGTTCATACCTGGTTTGAAGGAAGAAAACAGGCGCTGTTGTCCGAATTTGTTGTTGCTACAGTTGACCAGTTTCTTATGGCATCGTTAAAGCAGAAACACGTTATGCTAAGGCACCTGGGACTTGCAGGTAAGACTGTTATTATAGATGAGTGCCATGCTTATGACCGATATATGTACGTTTATCTGGAAAATTCATTGCGCTGGATGGCGGCGTATAATGTGCCTGTGATAATTCTTTCTGCAACATTGCCGCCGGATAAGAGAGCGGAACTGATAAAATGGTATACCGGCAGTAAGAACAGTTTTGACAACAGCAGTATGGCATATCCTGTGCTGACTTGGAGCGACGGTGCGGAGGTAAAGCAGAAGGATATACCTGTTGATATCCCCGATAAGCCTATCACAGTAATCAGAAGAGAAGAAAATGACAGCAACGATATTGTAAACCTGCTTGAAGATAAACTGTCGGACGGCGGTTGTGCGGCTGTTATTGTGAATAGCGTTGCTTATTCCCAGGAACTTGCCGACACAATAGCGGCGAATATGCCTGATTATCGTGTTATATGTTTCCATAGCAGACTTATATCGACTGACAGAGCGGTAATTGAGCGTGAGCTAACAGAACTTGTCGGTAAGAAGTCGACCTGTGAGAAGAGGGACAAGCTGATAGTAGTCGGTACACAGGTGCTTGAACAGTCGCTTGATATAGACTTTGACTATATGATAACCGAACTTTGCCCTATGGATCTGTTGTTACAGCGTTCAGGCAGACTGCACAGACATAACCGCACACGTCCGGATAAATTATCCGAACCGGAGCTGTGCGTGTTGATCCCGGAAGATTTCAGCAAGAGTGTTTACTCCGGTTGGATACTGAAGCAAACTGAAAAATATCTGCCGGATAAACTTGTTATACCGGGATGTATTCCTGAGCTTGTCGGCGCTGTTTATTCCGAACCCGACAATGATGAACAACAGACCGCAGAGTATAGAAAATATAGTGATGAACAAAAAGAGAAAAAGCAAAGAGCCAAGAAATATTGCATACCGTCACAAAAAATTAATCGCAGTGATTCAACGCTTAGCGATATGATCAACAGGCGAGAGCTGAACAATGATTCAGACGGTGAAGCGGCGGTGCGTGACGGGCAGGAAACCATAGAAGCACTTGTGCTTGTGAAAACATCCGATACGGAGTATTCGCTGTTTTCACGGGACGCAGTGTTTGATATTACTTCTGTACCCGATAATGCACAGGCAAAGCTGATAGCAAAGCAAAGACTGAGATTGCCGGCATTTTTCAGCAAGTCTTATAATTTTGGTAAAACGATTGAGATACTGGCAAACTCTATGCCTCAGGCGTGGAGGAATGCAAAGTGGCTCAAAGGTGAGATATTGCTTTTGCTTGACGGAAATAACAAGATAAGTATGCTCGGCAGAACGTATAAATACAGCACCGAAAGAGGTTTTGAAGAAATAAAGGAGGAAGAAAGCTGATATGGACAGAGAGTTCAATCTGATCGACGAACCGTGGATATGCGTCCGTGACAACGGGTGCGAGGTGAAAGAGATAAGCATAAGGCAGGTCTTTGAACACGCACAGGATTACACGGAGCTTGCAGGAGAAACAAAAACGCAGGATATGGCTGTACTGAGGTTTCTGCTTGCGGTGATCTACACGGTATTCTCAAGGTACGACAAAAACGGTGATGAAGTTGATCCCGAGGACGATATTAATTATCTTACGGATAACTGGATCGAGGTTTATCGGAGCGGCAAATTTCCGATGAAGCCGTTTGAGAAGTATTTTGAAAAATGGTATGACCGTTTCTGGCTGTTTGATGAGGAGTATCCGTTTTATCAGTCTAACAAGGTAAACGGTAAAGGTAAGGCTACAAGTATAGCAAAAATGATCGGCTCGCTTTTTGAAAGTGCCAATAAGCCCAGGCTTTTCTCTGACAGGAACAATGACGGAAGACTGCTTTCATATTCGGAAGCGGTTCGTTGGTTGTTACATATAATCTGTTTTGACGATACAGCGGCAAAACAACCAGTACCTAAGAAATCATGGGTTAGTATATTGGGGCTGATAGCGGTCAGAGGAAACAACCTGTTTGAAACGCTTATGCTGAATTACAACGCAGAAAGCGATTCTGAATATGACGTGTATGTAAGTACTCCGTCGTGGGAAAAGGATAACAACAAAGCTGAGTTCAATACTCTGATACCTGTTCCCGATAATCAGGCGGCATTGCTTTCATTGATGTCAAGACGTGTGTATCTTTGCAGAGAAAACGGAAAGGTGAACGGTTATTATATTTCAGGCGGAGATTATTTTGAAGAAGTTGAAGTTTTCGGTGAGCAGATGACGCTCTGGAGGTCGTATAAAGAAAAAGGAAGCGACAGCATAAAATATAAACCTCAGCTTCATAAGCCTTCGACAAAGGCTTGGCAGGAATTCGGAAGTATCGCGGCGCTTGAAGGTGATGAAAATTCAAGCACTGCAAGAAAACCGGGCATTATAGCTCATATTGAATCGTACATAGACAGGGGCTATCTGGATAATTGCTTTTTACTTAATGTAACAACGGCGTCTGTAATTCATGATTTCAACGATAGTATGTGTTTTAAGATTGTTGATTCTATCAGTGATGAACTGTCGTTCCATTCAGATCTGCTGATGAAAGTCGGAGAAGCGTGGCGCTATCGTATAGGAAACGAGATAGGCAAATGTGAAAGTGCGGCTAAAGCGGTAAATAAACTCAGTATCAATTTGCAGAAATCCGCAGGAGCAAGCGGTGACAAGCTTTCCGGAGAAGACGCAAAGACGCAGTTCTACAGTATGATAGATAAGCCTTTCAGAGATTGGCTGTCACAGCTTGATACCGGATATGATATTGATGAATACACAGGTGAAATTGAAGATACTGTAAGGAAAATCGCAATCGTATTCGGAAATGACTGTGTTCATCAGATGAGCGCAAATACGATTTTCGGACGATATGATAAGGGCGGCAAGGATAAAAACCTTGTGACTTCGGTAAAGGCTCTTAACATTTTTAATGCTACAATAAATAAAATTTTCAGAAAAGAAGGTGATGACAAATGAGTAAGAGTGATATGGTTTATCGTTATACCGCATCAAAAATCGAGTATCTGCACAGCATTGCAGACACAGGAAGAGGCAAGGGCTATCTTGCCGAGCTTCGACACGGTATCGGTAAAAAGCCGGGAGAACTCCCGTCGCTTTGGTGGCTGATATTCGACAGAATCGATGAAGAACTTAAAGGTTCAAAGTGTGCGTCAAATGCAGAATGGGCAGTTTATACGGCTCTGACGTTGTACGCTTTGCATCAGCAGGGTAACGACAGGTTTATGTATGAAAAGGGCTATACTCTGGGAAGAGCGGCTTATCACATTGCAAACAGCAATGATGATGAAGAACGTGTTGTAAACAGACTTAACCTTGTTGTAACATCAACGACAAAGGAAGAGCTTGCTTACCAGCTCAAAAGCATAGTTCAACTGCTCAAAGGCAAGAGTATACCGCTTGATTATGCGAAGCTTGCCGAAGAACTCTACAGGTTCAATTATCCTGAGCAGGCGGCAGATATAAAACTGTCGTGGGGAAGAGATTTCTATTCCGAAAAGTATAAGACCGAAAAAGATAATTCAAAAGGAGAGTAAAGAAAATGAGTAACGAAAGATTATATGTTGATTTCCATGTAGTACAGACAGTTCCGCCTTCATGCGTAAACCGTGATGATACCGGCAGACCTAAAACAGCTTTTTACGGCGGTGCAAACAGAGCGAGAGTGTCAAGCCAGTCGTGGAAGCACGCAATGCGTCTTATGTTCAATGAACTTTTTACAAGTGAAGAACTCGGCTACAGAACAATGCACGCTGTTGATCTTATTGCAAATGAAATCAAAAAGCTTGACAGCAGTTTTGACGATGAAACAGCCGTTAAGGAAGCTATAAAGGCGATGAACTCGGCAGGTGTGAAAATAAACGAAAAGAAGGATAATAAAACAGGAGCACTGTTCTTTATAAGTGCTGTGCAGGCTAATAATCTTGCACAACTTGTTATAAACGGCGAAAAAGACGCCAAGCTCTATAAGCAGGCGCTTAAAGAAACGCCTTCTGTTGATATTGCTTTATTCGGAAGAATGGTAGCAGACGATGCTGACCTGAATGTAGATGCGGCATCGCAGGTTGCTCACAGCATTTCAACTCATGCTGTTCAGAATGAGTATGACTACTTTACGGCAGTAGACGATTGCTCGCCTGAGGACAGTGCGGGTGCGGGACATCTCGGAACAACAGAGTTCAATTCTTCAACGCTTTACAGATATGCGACTGTGAATGTTGCACAGCTTAAGAAATCAATAGGTGTTTCTGTAGCAGAAGTTATAAAGGGATTTGCCGAAGCATTTATCTGCTCTATGCCTACCGGTAAGCAGAACTCATACGCAAACAGAACATATCCCGATATGGTTTATGTGACGATCAGAAAAGATCAGCCCGTAAACCTTGTAGGTGCATTTGAAAAGCCGGTTATCAGCAATAACGGCTATGTTGAAGAGTCCGTGAAGAAATTGCAGGAATATGCAGGCAAGGTATATGACAACTTCAGCGGAAAGCCTGTAAAGAGCTTTGTGATAGGTGCGGACGCTATATCCGATGCCGAAAGGGTAAATCTTGACGAGCTGCTCGAAAAGCTGTATAGCTACATAAAAGATGAGGTGGTATAATGCCTGTACTGCTGCTCAGACTTGCCGCTCCGTTGCAGTCATGGGGCGTTGAGTCGAAATTTGATACACGCCGCACGCTCGGATATCCGACCAAGAGCGGTGTAATCGGACTTGTGGCATCGGCTATGGGAAGAGAGAGGACGGAACCTCTTGACGATCTGAATGAGCTTAAGATCGGTATCAGAGTAGAGAACGAAGGTCGGCAGATAAGGGATTATCACACTGCCAACGGTGAAAAGACAAAAAAGTATATCACGCACCGTTTTTACCTTTCCGATGCGACTTTCCTTGTAGGACTCGAACATGAAGATGCAGGGCTGATAGAAAAAATCGAAGACGCTCTGAAGCATCCGGCGTTTCCGCTATTTTTAGGCAGGCGCTCATGCCCGCCTACACCTCCGCTTGTATGGGGATTGCGTGACGGAGATCTTCTTGATGTGCTTAAATCGGAAAGTCCGTTGCTTGACAAACAGCAGAGAAAAAACGCCGACACAAGGCTCAGAATTATCGCAGAAAGCGAAGACGGTCCTGCAATAATCAAGGATGTTCCTGTTTCGTTTGATCCGACATTCAGACGTTTCGGGCTGCGAAAAATAAAAGACTGCTATGTGGAAATCGATAAGCCGGACAGCACGGCGGATATGGTTTCTGCAGAGCATGATCCTATGGCTGAATTGAGGTGAAACAATGTACTTATCAAGAGTTTATCTGGATCTGTCAAACCGCAATACATTGAAGGCGGTCAATTCACGCAGTGTTCTGCACGGAGCTGTAGAAGCGGCACTTACGGATGACCGTTCAAGAAAGCTCTGGCGCATCGACAGCCTTGGAGGAGAGCTTTATCTGATGATTCTCAGCAATCAGAAGCCCGACTTATCTGTTATAGCATCGCAGTTTGGTGATACCGGCAGAGCAGGAGAAACAAGAGAATATGACGGTCTGCTTGGCAGAATAAAAAAGGGTGATATATGGCAGTTCCGCCTTACCGCAAATCCGGTGAAAACGGATAATGTAAAACAGGGACAGGGTAAGAAAAGGGCAGTCACCATTGTTGACTTTCAAAAGCAGTGGCTGATTGACAGAGCAGAGAAGAACGGGTTCTGCCTTAGTGAAGATTCATTTGATGTGGTTCAGAACAAGTGGTGCAGATTTTTCAAAAAGGACAACAGAGTAGTAACTCTTCTGTCGGTGACGTTTGAAGGACTGCTTGAAGTGACGGATGAAGAACTGTTCAAAAATATGCTCATAAACGGAATAGGCAGAGGAAAAGCATACGGTATGGGACTTATGACCGTAATGCGTCCGGGAAATAATACAAATGGCTGAAATACCAGGAATGATAAAACCCGATATCGTAGAACTGCCGCAGATTGCCGACAGAATTACATTTCTGTATCTGGAACATTGTAAAATAAACAGAAAAGACAGTGCAATCACCGTTATTGATGAGAACGGCGTTACGCATATACCATCCGGTACAATCTCTGTACTTATGTTAGGTCCCGGAACTGATGTTTCACACAGGGCTATGGAACTTATCGGCGACAGCGGAATAAGCATATGCTGGGTTGGTGAGCAGGGTGTCAGATATTATGCCGGCGGCAGACCGCTGACGCACAGTTCGAGGCTTATTGTAAAACAAGCGGAAATGGTCACAAACCAGCGCAAGCATCTTGATGTTGTCAGAAAGATGTATATGATGCGTTTTCCCGATGAGGATGTTTCGGGGCTTACTCTGCAACAGCTGAGAGGCCGTGAGGGCAGTCGTATAAGAAAAGTGTACAGACAGCAGTCTGAAAAATGGAATGTCGAATGGAACGGTCGTGTATACAATCACGAAGATTTCCAGTCGTCCGATCCGGTCAATCAGGCTCTATCGGCGGCTCACGCCTGCCTTTACGGGCTTGCTCACGCTGTTATATGTTCTATGGGGTGTTCGCCTGCACTGGGGTTTGTACATATTGGTCACGAATGTTCGTTCGTATACGATATAGCCGATCTTTATAAAGCTGAAGTCACGATACCGATATCTTTTGAAGCGGCTGCATCGGTAAATGATGATATATCAAAATTTGTACGGCATAGGGTCCGTGACGAAATGGTGAAAGCTCATATGCTTGAGCGAATGGTACACGATATTAAATATCTGCTGATGCCTGAAGAAAATCCGGATGACGAAAAAGCCATGTATCTGTGGAATGATAAAAACGAACCTCTCGATTACGGTAAACAATACAGGTGACGATATGATGGTAGTAATTACACTGAGTTGTTGTCCGCCTAAACTGCGCGGAGATCTTTCCAGGTGGATGCAGGAAATAGACACAGGCGTGTATGTCGGAAATCTGAACGCAAGAGTTCGTGATAACGTATGGGATAGAGTGTGCTCAAACATTGGAAACGGTCATGCTTCAATGTCATACAGCTCAAATAACGAGCAGAAACTGGAATTCCGTATTCACAATACGCAATGGGAGCCGGTAGATTATGACGGCATAAAGCTCATAAAAAGACGTGTGACAAAATGTGACGATGAAAACGTTATTCGTCCTAAGGCTATGACAAATCACATAAATCGTTTATCGGAGAAAAAACAGAAATCATCCGGTGTATCGGATACATATACGGTAATCGATATTGAAACAACGGGACTTAATCCCGATGATGAAATAATAGAACTCGGTGCAGTGACGGTTGAAAACGGATCAGTAGCGGAAACATATTCTGTGCTTGTCAAAACAGATAAAAAAATACCGGAGGCGATTATCAGGCTTACAGGTATAACGGAGGAATTACTGGCAAGTGAAGGAACAGACAAAAGCAAAGCACTTAGTGAGTTTGCAATGCGATGCAACGGAAAACCTCTGGTTGGGCATAATATCGTTTTTGACCTGAATTTTATTAAATCTGCGTGTGCTGAAAACAAAATTGATTTTGTTCCGTCAAAAATTATTGATACAGTTAAAATATCAAGAAAACTACTTGATATTAATTCATATTCATTATCAGCTATTGCGGATTATCTTGATTTGCATTATAATAAAGATAGGATTCATAGGGCGCTTGACGATTGTCTGCTTACACAAAGGATCTATGAAAAGTTAAAGGAAATCTAAGCGGTTGATTTTGCAAAACCGCTATTTTCCTTGATTTCTTTAGTCTTGTCCCCATACGCGTGGGGATGATCCTAAGTTGTTTTATCAAGTCTGTTCTTTTCGGCACTTGTCCCCATACGCGTGGGGATGATCCTCGCACCGCTTGAGGGATGATATTCGGGTATTACTTGTCCCCATACGCGTGGGGATGATCCTTATTGATAATATCATTTTTAAAATTTTGTATACTTGTCCCCATACGCGTGGGGATGATCCTCGTGCATTTTAACTCCGTGTATAGCATACATACTTGTCCCCATACGCGTGGGGATGATCCCCTCTCATTTTCCTTTTCACGTTTTGAAAATTACTTGTCCCCATACGCGTGGGGATGATCCCTGGATACAGGGCAAAACAGAACGTTATGAAATCTTGTCCCCATACGCGTGGGGATGATCCTTGTTCTTCGTATTTTGGGACGGTGATATATTGCTTGTCCCCATACGCGTGGGGATGATCCTCATAATTACCTAGCGTACCTAACTGACTTACACTTGTCCCCATACGCGTGGGGATGATCCCTTCTTTAACGCTATCTGAGGGTCTTTTACTTTCTTGTCCCCATACGCGTGGGGATGATCCTACATCGCCTACAGCCTTAGTTAACGTCTCCATCTTGTCCCCATACGCGTGGGGATGATCCTTTTCTGATGGTACTAATCCTTTTGATTATGTACTTGTCCCCATACGCGTGGGGATGATCCTAAGTCCACTTATAAGGTTATGTTCCATTGCAGCTTGTCCCCATACGCGTGGGGATGATCCTACCTTATTTTATTCCCGAATATCTTTTATCAACTTGTCCCCATACGCGTGGGGATGATCCCCGACAGGCGCAAAGATATATAACACTCCGTTCCTTGTCCCCATACGCGTGGGGATGATCCTAACGGTATCGGTTGCAACTCCCGTTACCGTTACTTGTCCCCATACGCGTGGGGATGATCCTATGCAGATTTGCGCATTTGTTAAATGAAATAGCTTGTCCCCATACGCGTGGGGATGATCCTCGGGATTTCTTGTTTTGTAATCTGATGAAATACTTGTCCCCATACGCGTGGGGATGATCCTATCATCATAAAGTCTTGACAAATATTGTAATTCTTGTCCCCATACGCGTGGGGATGATCCTCAAGCACTCAGACGGTAAATTTACAAGATATTCTTGTCCCCATACGCGTGGGGATGATCCTGATTTATGTATGTTTTTCGGTGATTATACTATCTTGTCCCCATACGCGTGGGGATGATCCTGTATTTTTCCCTTTTTCTTTGACGGAAAATCACTTGTCCCCATACGCGTGGGGATGATCCTATTTGCAATTGTTTCACTCGCCCACTGCATGACTTGTCCCCATACGCGTGGGGATGATCCAACACTGGTTACAGCTTTGGAAAACATTTACATTCTTGTCCCCATACGCGTGGGGATGATCCTATTCGGTCATTTCGCAATATTTTATTCAAAAGCTTGTCCCCATACGCGTGGGGATGATCCTTTTCCGTTTGGTTTTTCAGACCCATTAACCTCCTTGTCCCCATACGCGTGGGGATGATCCCTCCAAACGGCGAAACTTATGAAGGAATAATCGCTTGTCCCCATACGCGTGGGGATGATCCTGCCGTACATCGCTAAAAATCTGCCGATTATGTCTTGTCCCCATACGCGTGGGGATGATCCTCATTACTATCGTATGCTGATACTTGATTAACGCTTGTCCCCATACGCGTGGGGATGATCCCGGCAGTTGCAACTCCCACGCCTGTTTTTATAACTTGTCCCCATACGCGTGGGGATGATCCCGGCTTATTGTAGATATATTATACTAAGCAATACTTGTCCCCATACGCGTGGGGATGATCCTAGTCAAAAAGGGTGATAAACTCGGAATAATGGCTTGTCCCCATACGCGTGGGGATGATCCTGTTCTGCAATTGATGGATATACTAAGGGAACACTTGTCCCCATACGCGTGGGGATGATCCCATACAGCGGTAACTCCTCTGGGCTGTATTCCCCTTGTCCCCATACGCGTGGGGATGATCCCGGCGATATGGGATTTGGGGGAAGTTATGAAGGCTTGTCCCCATACGCGTGGGGATGATCCTATTTGGGCATTTTGCAATATTTTATTCTAAAGCTTGTCCCCATACGCGTGGGGATGATCCCTGTCAATATCCATTAAAATGTCACCGCATATGCTTGTCCCCATACGCGTGGGGATGATCCTAAAATATTGCAAAATGCCCAAATATTGACAAACTTGTCCCCATACGCGTGGGGATGATCCTGGGAAACACTGGTTACAGCTTTGGAAAACATTCTTGTCCCCATACGCGTGGGGATGATCCCTGGTCTGCGGACATTTCGGAGATTTTTGTACCCTTGTCCCCATACGCGTGGGGATGATCCCGTCACATTTGCAAGATATTTCAACACGGTTATCTTGTCCCCATACGCGTGGGGATGATCCTACGCCGTTCTGGAACGCTCAGACCGATAGCTTCTTGTCCCCATACGCGTGGGGATGATCCCATACAGCGGTAACTCCTCTGGGCTGTATTCCCCTTGTCCCCATACGCGTGGGGATGATCCTGATGGCACAGTATCAACGTATACAACCGAGGGCTTGTCCCCATACGCGTGGGGATGATCCTCTGTGAAACCGTCAAAATCAAGAATACCCCCGCTTGTCCCCATACGCGTGGGGATGATCCTCCGCTACCGATTTCGCTATCATTATTATATCTCTTGTCCCCATACGCGTGGGGATGATCCTCGGCAAGATAGGAGTTATTATGGAAAGTGTAAACTTGTCCCCATACGCGTGGGGATGATCCTATTATTCCTGCTGGTATTCTTGCGGTTATAATCTTGTCCCCATACGCGTGGGGATGATCCTGTCTGCTTGCTTGTAAAATACGTAGTGTCAAGCTTGTCCCCATACGCGTGGGGATGATCCTACGCTGACGGCAAATACTGCGTCTGACAAGGGCTTGTCCCCATACGCGTGGGGATGATCCTAATTAACGCCGTAAAGCAATCTTGCTCTACCACTTGTCCCCATACGCGTGGGGATGATCCTGTGCCTGTGATTTTTGATTGCCGAACTAAAGCCTTGTCCCCATACGCGTGGGGATGATCCTCGTTCAACGTTGCGCTCGTAACATTACATATACTTGTCCCCATACGCGTGGGGATGATCCTGTTTGGGCTTGATATATGGTATCAGTTTGATACTTGTCCCCATACGCGTGGGGATGATCCTCAACGAGCAGAAAGCAATCGTTAATTAAAGCACTTGTCCCCATACGCGTGGGGATGATCCTCTTCAACTTTCCAATCCTTACCGTGATAAATTCTTGTCCCCATACGCGTGGGGATGATCCTGACAAAAAAAGAGGATTGGGATGCGAATTTTCCCTTGTCCCCATACGCGTGGGGATGATCCCAGGCAAGCACATTATCAGATGACGATCTGAAACTTGTCCCCATACGCGTGGGGATGATCCGTTTGCATTCGCTGAAAAGTTTTCGTGTGTGTTCTTGTCCCCATACGCGTGGGGATGATCCCGTTTTCCGAGCCGAGCCTGCACCACGCATATGCTTGTCCCCATACGCGTGGGGATGATCCTAAAAACGAACCGTCAAACTTTAAGTTATGAAACTTGTCCCCATACGCGTGGGGATGATCCTTTTTCGTTGATTTCTTCGGGAACATCGCCTGCCTTGTCCCCATACGCGTGGGGATGATCCCATACTGCCCACGCCCTTTAGGCAAAGTTAAAACTTGTCCCCATACGCGTGGGGATGATCCTAGGCTGTATATAAAAAGTTAAGTGTTAAGGCACTTGTCCCCATACGCGTGGGGATGATCCTGGCACTTTCATATAAATAACTTTGGCAGTCTGCTTGTCCCCATACGCGTGGGGATGATCCTAACCCCAAGCCCTTGTAGGTACAAGGGCTTAACTTGTCCCCATACGCGTGGGGATGATCCTTATCAGAGTTATCGGACTGGGGTGATACTGTACTTGTCCCCATACGCGTGGGGATGATCCTACCGTCTCTTTCAAGGCTGTTTATCTGTGCAACTTGTCCCCATACGCGTGGGGATGATCCCTTTAACACTCCGTCTGACAGTCTTGCTATCTTCTTGTCCCCATACGCGTGGGGATGATCCCTGCCCTGCAAGCAAACGATTTGAGTTGTTGCCCTTGTCCCCATACGCGTGGGGATGATCCTAGGGATTAAGAAGCGACACAGAGTTACTGCACACTTGTCCCCATACGCGTGGGGATGATCCTAAGTATTTTATGCAGTGGGCGAGCGAAACAATCTTGTCCCCATACGCGTGGGGATGATCCTATCATTCGTGACACAGAAGTGCGTTATATTAACTTGTCCCCATACGCGTGGGGATGATCCCTTTTAAATACGTTCGTGCCATCATCTATGATACTTGTCCCCATACGCGTGGGGATGATCCCGCTAAGCGAAATGTCGAAGTTTTAGCTTCGGCCTTGTCCCCACACGCGTGGGGATGATCCTCAATATTTGGCATTATTAGTCACTCTCCTTTTCTTGTCCCCACACGCGTGGGGATGATCCTGTATACTATCAGTATCTGCATATATAAAGCCGCTTGTCCCCACACGCGTGGGGATGATCCTACAATGCCAAATATAGTGTTTGCTGTCCAAGTCTTGTCCCCACACGCGTGGGGATGATCCTGCGGACAGGGTCTCCCCCGCAAATCTTATTTGCTTGTCCCCACACGCGTGGGGATGATCCTAAGAAAAGCGTTAAGGTACTATGTGCCTTAACCTTGTCCCCACACGCGTGGGGATGATCCTAGCAAAAGGATTCGTATAATACTTGTTAGTAACTTGTCCCCACACGCGTGGGGATGATCCAAAACCTTAATATCAATAACGGAGTTATTATCTCTTGTCCCCACACGCGTGGGGATGATCCCTCACTTTATCCCTCTATGATGTCAAGTCAATCCTTGTCCCCACACGCGTGGGGATGATCCCTGTCAACACAGGCACTCAAAAAAATGTATCGACTTGTCCCCACACGCGTGGGGATGATCCCTCGTTATATTTGGGCATTATTTCCTGCATTTTCTTGTCCCCACACGCGTGGGGATGATCCTTAATGGTTCGTGTTCATTTGTTACTTGTGATGCTTGTCCACACACGCGTGGGGATGATCCTTCACCGTTTCCGCCGTAAATGTCCAACAGTTCCTTGTCCCCACACGCGTGGGGATGATCCCGGTGACAGGAGTTGCAACGGACACTGTTATAGCTTGTCCCCACACGCGTGGGGATGATCCTATCCGAAACAATGAACTTGCCCGTGCTGGGATTCTTGTCCCCACACGCGTGGGGATGATCCCGGTATTGAATACAATGGAAAAGTATTCATCAACTTGTCCCCACACGCGTGGGGATGATCCTCGGAAAGTGTGCTGAATTCTGTCACAGTGTAGCTTGTCCCCACACGCGTGGGGATGATCCTGTAGACGAGAAGTACAGGGATTACACCAAAGACTTGTCCCCACACGCGTGGGGATGATCCTAAACGATACTTCGAGCGTTAAAGTGGGCGATACTTGTCCCCACACGCGTGGGGATGATCCTATTTTATGTCAAAAATATTAGGTGTTCGCAAACTTGTCCCCACACGCGTGGGGATGATCCTGCGTGTAGCGATCGAAATCATGATGAGTGGCACTTGTCCCCACACGCGTGGGGATGATCCCATGAGTTTAATTTTCCTTTACTTTCAAAATAACTTGTCCCCACACGCGTGGGGATGATCCTTTCGAGTTCGCCTATATCGTCAATGAGTTCAACTTGTCCCAACACGCGTGGGGATGATCCCAGTTTTTGAAGACCCACTGCCTTATCTCAAAGCTTGTCCCCACACGCGTGGGGATGATCCCGATTCTGTTAGATATGATTATGAGAAGGAACCTTGTCCCCACACGCGTGGGGATGATCCTTCTTCGGGTATATCAACTCCGGAGAAACGATTCTTGTCCCCACACGCGTGGGGATGATCCTATGAAATATCACCCGAGTTGCAAACACGGTATCTTGTCCCCACACGCGTGGGGATGATCCTATATCGTTTTGCGCCCCATGTTTTAAACTTGCCTTGTCCCCACACGCGTGGGGATGATCCGATTATGTTCCATGGCAGAGCTATTTCTGCGGACTTGTCCCCACACGCGTGGGGATGATCCTCACCGAATGGGATCGCTCATACACGACGATTACTTGTCCCCACACGCGTGGGGATGATCCCAACGTATCCGCATTGTCTACTAATGCGTCAACCTTGTCCCCACACGCGTGGGGATGATCCTACAATTTATCCGTGCGCCAATAGAAGCAGGTACTTGTCCCCACACGCGTGGGGATGATCCTGTCGAGGAAACAAAACAGCGATTGTTTGATATCTTGTCCCCACACGCGTGGGGATGATCCTCTGAAATATCACCCGAGTTGCAAACACGGTATCTTGTCCCCACACGCGTGGGGATGATCCTAGGGTCAAGTGGCGAATCGGATTCACGTTCCACTTGTCCCCACACGCGTGGGGATGATCCTAATCCTATGATTAAATGTATTCCTTGCGGAGTCTTGTCCCCACACGCGTGGGGATGATCCTCCCCAGACCAAATGTAATTAGATAATTTGTTACTTGTCCCCACACGCGTGGGGATGATCCTCAGCTCGCCTTCTTTGGGATAAACCTTTTTTGCTTGTCCCCACACGCGTGGGGATGATCCTCTTCTCCTTTCACTTGACATTCCCCAAAAAGTCTTGTCCCCACACGCGTGGGGATGATCCTGATTATAGTTATGATGAGCATTTAGCAGATATCTTGTCCCCACACGCGTGGGGATGATCCTGACAGTAGTAGTGACAGCTTTACGAGTGATACCTTGTCCCCACACGCGTGGGGATGATCCTGCTTTATTCCGTAAGGCAACAGGATATAAAACCTTGTCCCCACACGCGTGGGGATGATCCCGGCGGCGTAGTAATCTTGCCCGAAGTGGTAGCCTTGTCCCCACACGCGTGGGGATGATCCTGATTGTTTTCGGCTTGAAGATAGCGGTAGACGCTTGTCCCCACACGCGTGGGGATGATCCTCCTGTATCATACAGTGTGTCAAGCACTTGCTCCTTGTCCCCACACGCGTGGGGATGATCCTGTTTTGATGCACTTAGAAGACCCTGAGTATTACTTGTCCCCACACGCGTGGGGATGATCCTGGCGCAGGTCACTCAAGCTGTACGGGCAGATGCTTGTCCCCACACGCGTGGGGATGATCCTAATTGTAAGATTTGCGACGCTGACTTTGGGCACTTGTCCCCACACGCGTGGGGATGATCCTAGAGCTTAGGCGGCAGTTTTACGATACGCAGACTTGTCCCCACACGCGTGGGGATGATCCCCAGACGGTTAAAAGCGTCAACTGAATACTCGGCTTGTCCCCACACGCGTGGGGACGATTCTATCGGAAACTGTATCACAAAGCTGCTCTATCCGACCGTTGCCCGTATGTATGAAACAACGCCGTCAA
>ENA-ORMO01001977-ORMO01001977.1-human-gut-metagenome-genome-assembly--contig:-NODE-1977-length-18598-cov-4.224128_pt1 | contig 18598 bp, 24 predicted proteins | sample MGYA00242106_ERZ509001 | MGnify/ENA primary metagenome ERZ509001 (study PRJEB26280, sample SAMEA2338736) | human gut metagenome | biome: human gut; feature: human-associated habitat; material: faeces... | reverse complement strand
ACCCGAACACGTCAAGCGTTACAAAAATGTTCGGATTAGATTGTAATGGTGGACGACGTCACCGGCGAACCCATCCCCGATGTGGGCTTCTACATCGAGGAGATCGACGGCCGCACTATCGGCACCTACTACACCGATGAGGCAGGCATCATCAACCTGCCGGACCAGGAGGAGATCTGGGTCCAGGTGACGGAGATCCAGCCGGCGGAGGGGTACAAGCCTGACCCCACCCCCAGGACCATCAAGCTGGAGAGCGGAAAGCTCAATGTCCTTGAGTTCCGCAACCAGCCCTATCCGGTCCTCAAGATCGTCAAGCTGGACGCGGACACCCGCCAGCCGATGGAGGGCGTCCAGATCCGGGTGTATGACAAGTTCCACCGGGAGCTGGGGACCTTCACCACCAACAAACTGGGGCAGATCCTGCTCACCGGCGTGGACGGCGGCGAAACCCTCTACTTGCAGGAGGTCCAGACCCTGCCCGGGTACCAGCTGGACGAAACCGTCCACGAGGTGACCCTGGCCTGGGGGCAGCAGAGCACGGTAGAGCTACTCAACAAGCCCCTGGCCACCTTCCGGCTCACCAAGATTGATGCTGAAACCAAGGAGCCCATCTATGGGGCGGTATTCAACCTCTACGACAGCCGGAATAATCTGATCGGCGAATATGTGACCGACCAGGCGGGCGTTATCGAATTTCCCAGAGAACTGTCTGCTGGAAAATACAAGGTCAAAGAGGTCAAATGCGATGGCTATGTGGTGGACCCCACCATCCACACGGTGGAGCTGAAGGCTGGGGAGACCACCGAGCTGGTGTTGGAAAACCGCCCGCTGCGGGGGCAGATCCAGATCGTCAAGAAGGCGGCGGACGATAACCCTGTCACCAAGGAAAAGGCCGGCGCCCTGCTGGACGGGGCGGAGTTTACCATCTACAACGACAAGCTGGAGGTAGTGGACACCATCACAACGGATGAAAGCGGCGTCGCCACCAGCAAGCCCCTTCCGCTGGCCACCTATGCCATCAAGGAAACCTCCAGCCCGGAGTATTACCTCACCGACGGCAAGGTGTTCTACGCCACCCTCAAGGTGGCGGACGACCTGGTGCGGTTTGAGGTACTCAACGAGAGCGTGGATGTGAATGTGACGGTGGAAAAGCGCGGCAATGTGGAAGTGCTGGCCGGAGATACCATGCGGTATGATTTCTCCCAGATTTGCAACGACTCCAATGTTTCTCTGGACGAGTTCTACTGGCATGACAAGCTGCCCGCGGAGGTGCGTCTGGGCAAGATCGTCACCGGCACCTGGAGCGAGCGGCTCACCTACTCGGTGGAGTACAAGACCAACAAAAAGAGCGGCTGGAAGGTGCTGGAGAAGAACCTTTCCAGCAAGACCAGCCACTCGCTGGATTGTTCGCCGGAAGCCCTTGATCTGGCTGCCAACGAGTATGTCACCGAGATTCGCTTCAACTTCGGGACGGTAGGCCCCGGCTTCTGTGAAGAAACCGCTCCCAGCCTCTATGTAACCACCCTGGCCGATTTGGAGGATGGATACCGGATCATCAACCGCACCGATGTAGGCGGCAAAATTGGCGACGAGTGGGTGGTGGCCAAGGACACCTGGATCACGATAGTCTGGGGCAAGCCCCGGGGCGACCTGCCGAAGACCGGTGTGTAACGGCTGACCTCTTTTACTCGGAAGGAAGTATTTCCGTATTGTATTTCATCATCCGAGCCCCGCCTATTGGGGCTTTCATCATTTGATTTTAGAAGGGAGGGTAACAGTTTGCCAGTAGTACGAAATATCCTCCACATCCAGGGCGGCGCCTCGCAGGCGGCCGCCCTTTTAGATTTCATCGCGGACCGCAGGTATGGCCGGGGGTCCATCGACCTGAACCGGATCACCCCCATGCCGCCCTGGGTCTACCGGCAGCCCACGAATATGGAACTGCTCCACAAATATGGGGAGGAAAACTGTTCCCGGGGCTGGTGCCTCAAGCATTGGGGCGTGGACCAGAATGTGCTCCACCCGGAGCAAAGCGTCCGGCATTATGACGGCGGCCCCGCCATCCGCTTTGACACCATGGACGGGGATGTGCGGGAACTGATCCGCAGGCTCTCACTGGTGTTCAAGGAGCTGTACCTGGACTATCTCTGGGCCAGCGAGGATGTGGGGAGCCTGGTGGGGGCCGCCCAATACCGGGATGGTGAGCCGCTCATCGAGTTCATCCCCACCCCCGGCAGCCGGGCAGCCATCGAAAAGGCGCTGGACATCCTGGGCGGCAAGGCGTCGGACTATGGCCTGGTGTACAACCCCGCTGCCGGAAACTACGAATACCGAGGAGGAAAAACCGAATGGAAGAACAGAACCTGATCCGCCAGGGCGGCGTCCTGGTGGGGTATTTTGAGGATGGGACCGCTGTGCTGGATTCGGCCTTTTTCGGCTGTGACGCAGGCCACCGGCTGATCCGCGCCGGACGGGCAGTGCGCTGGCAGCCGGGCGTTGCAAAGCGGCTGGAACAGCAGGCACAAACGCGGCCGAAGGTGCGCCGTGTACGGGTCTGGCAATTGAAACCCGAGGCCGACCTAAACAAGAAGTTCATCGGGTATTGGGATCTGGCGGACCGGTTTGGCGGTCCCAGCCGGTCCGATTACCAGATAGTGTTTGACGGGCAGTTGGATACCGACCAACCGGAGGAGCTGTATGAACGGTTTAACGCCGGCACGCTGCCCCAGGGCTACCGGGGCCACCGGCTGACTATCTCCGACCTGGTGGAGATTTACGATGAAAACCATTCGGAATTCTGGTATCTGGATCTGGAAGGCTTTGTGCCGGTTATGTTTGAAACAGAAAAGGAGGAAATGGAATGAAGCAGAACGAAAATACGACCACCTTGCCGCTGGAGATGCGGGTGAATCGACTGGATACACAGGGCGGTTCCTGCCTGGCCCACCTTTCGATGACGCTGGGTGAATGTTTCGCTGTCCGCGGTATCCGGCTGATGGAGGGAAAAAACGGGCCGTTCCTCTCCTTCCCCAGTTACAAAGCGAAGGACGGTTACCAGGATATCTGCTTTCCCCTTAACGGGGAACTGCGCCGCCAGATGACCGAAGCGGCGGTGGACGCCTACCATCAGGCGCTGGAACAGCACCAGACGCGGCAGGAGGAACCGGAACCGGGCCCTGAGATGGCAATGTGAATAGGAGGACCTTTATGAAGAAAAAACTTGTGACGATGGCAGGAACCCTTTGCACCATGGCCTTCCTGATGGCGACACCGGCGCTGGCAGCTCCCACCGGGGATGTGTCCGGCGTAATCGAGCAGACCTGGACCAGCGCCGCCCAGCAGATCAAGACGGTGGTCAACAGCGTAGTGTTCCCCGCCCTGGACATGATCCTGGTGGTGCTGCTGTTTGTGAAAATTGCCAGCGCGTATATGGACTACCGCAAACACGGGCAGATGGAGTGGGCGCCTATCGCCATCCTGTTCGCCGGGCTCATTTTCTCCCTGACCGCTCCCACCTATATCTGGACCATTCTCGGGATCTGAGATCCCTGCGCCGCTGGAAGGAGGTGATGCCCTTGTTCATATGGGATTTTGTGGCGGATACGGTGCTGGGTCAGATTTTCGACTGGATCTATGGAAAGATCGTGGAGTTCCTTTCCGAGTTCCTCAATATGATGAACGGCATGGGAAGCGAGCTCTTTGAGCTGATCTGGGTACAGGCGGTGGTGGAGTTTTTCCACTACTTTGCCTGGGCCCTCTATGTGGTCGGGCTGGTGGTGGCGGTGTTTGAGGCGGCGGTGGAATACCAGGGCGGACGGACCACCGCTGTGCGGGATCTGGCGCTGGGCTCGGTCAAGGGGTTTCTGGCGGTCAGCCTGTTTACCACCGTCCCGGTGGAACTGTATAAGCTCTGCATCGACCTGCAGGGCAGCCTGTCTTCGGGGATCGCCGGGGCCTCCAACACCGAGGGGGTCAGCAATATGGCCAGGGCCGCTATGGGTGGCCTCAACGGTTACGGCATCTTCATCGCCCTGTTCCTGCTGATCCTCATGGGCTACTCGGTCATCAAAATTTTCTTTGCCAACCTCAAAAGGGGCGGCATCCTACTCATCCAGATCGCCGTGGGAAGCCTGTATCTGTTCTCCATCCCCAGGGGGTATGTAGACGGCTTCTACGGCTGGTGCCGCCAGGTGATCGGCCTCTGCCTGACCGCCTTCCTGCAGACCACCATCCTCATTGCCGGCCTCATGGTTTGGAACGAAAATATGTTGCTTGGCTGCGGCCTGATGCTCTCCTCCTCGGAGATCCCGCGGATCGCCCAGCAGTTCGGGCTGGAAACCTCCACCCGGGCAAATATCATGCAGGCCGTCTACGCCACCCAGACGGTGGTGAACCTGGGCAAAAGTCTGGCGGCGGCTGTGAAATAAAGGAGTGAACGACATATGAAGCTAGTCTATATCGCCTCCCCCTACGCGGGGGATGTACAAGCGAATACCGAAGCAGCGAAAGGATACTGCCGGGCCGCCCTGGAGGAAGGGGTCGTCCCCATCGCCCCGCATCTGCTGTACCCACAGTTTCTGGAGGACAGCGATCCGGCAGAGCGAAACCTTGGGCTCCGGGCCGGATTGGAGCTGCTGGCCCGCTGCGACGAACTGTGGGTGTGCGGTCCGGAGATTTCGCCCGGTATGAGCCGGGAGATCCAGTTTGCCCGGGGCCTTGGGCTCCCAATCCGGCAGGTGGAACCGGCAGCGGCCTTGCAGAGAGGGTTGTCCCTATGACCCTGGGCAGCCTGTTTGACGGGATCGCGGGATTTCCCCTCGCTGCCTGCAGGGCGGGGATTGTCACCCTCTGGGCCAGTGAGATCGAGCCGTTTCCCATCCAGGTGAGCACAGCCCATTTCCCGGAAGTACATCAGGTTGGCGACATTACGAAACTGGATGGGGCCGCGCTGCCGCCGGTGGACATTATCTGCGGCGGCAGCCCCTGTCAGGATCTATCCGTAGCCGGAGCGAGGGCAGGGCTGGCTGGGGAACGCTCCGGCCTTTTTCTGCACCAGATCCGGGTGATCAAGGAGATGAGAAATGCGGACATACGATGTGGAAGGACAGCTGAGTTTGTTCGGCCCAGATGGATGCTCTGGGAGAACGTGCCGGGAGCCTTCTCCAGCGGTCAGCCCAGAGGAGAGGATTTCCGGGCGGTCCTTGAGGAAACGGCCAAAGTGGTGGACCCGGCCTGCCATGTGCCTCGACCTGCGAAGGGACAGTGGCTTGGTGCTGGGTGCATTCTGGCAGACGGTTTTTCCATCGCATGGCGGACGGTCGACGCACAATTTTTCGGAGTGCCCCAAAGAAGGAAAAGAATCGCGCTTGTCGCAGATTTTGCAGGGCTTTGCGCCCCGGAAGTACTATTTATCGACGACGGCCTGCCGGGGTATTATCCAGAGGGCCAAAGCCCGTGGGAAGCCTTTGCCCGGAGCCTTGCTGCGGGCGCTTGAAGTCCAGGGAGGGCTGGCTGCACCGGATCTTCTGGAAGGGCTGCTCCAGGCGATTGCCTGTAACCAGAGGGATGAAGTGCGGGATCTGCGGGATGTTTCCGCAACACTGACCGCACAGCCAGGGATGAAGGCCAAGACCTTTGTGGCGGGCGTCACCGCCAAGGGGAGGGGAGCATGTTTTTTGTCCCAGGAACGCCATACCGCCTTGGGCGGCGGGGGCGGCCTGCCGGGCCAGGGATCCCCCTGTGTGCTTGCCGCCGGGTTCAGCGCCGGGGCGGGAGCGTCCGCCGGCAGCACCGGGTATACCGAGGAACTCTCCCCCACCCTCAAGGGGACGGAGAGCGGAAACTGTATGCCCTCCGTCCTCTGCATCCATGACAACGGCCGCCGGATGATGGACTGCCAGTGGGAAAAGACAGGAACCCTCCGCGCCCAGGAGCACGGCCACCAGCCGTTGGTGCTGTTTGAAAATCACGGGATCGACGGGCGGTACACAGGCCCCCATCCTGTTTCCCTAACCTTGCCCACGCGGATGGGGACCGGCGGGAACAATACGCCGCTGGTAGGCGCCTATGGGATCGCCGCGACAGCGGTAGGCAGGCAGCCGCAGAACGGCGGAAATGGGATCGGTGTTTCCGAGGAGATGGGGTATACCCTCACCGCGACGGACGAACACTGTGTTTGCCAATTCGGCAGCCAACAGTGCATGGGGATTGAAGCCACAGAACAGAAAAGCCCCTCTGATCTTGTCCTGAATCCAGCGGTGGAGGGGCTGTATATCCGGCGGCTCATGCCCATCGAGTGCGAGCGCCTCCAAGGGTTCCCGGACGGCTGGACGGAGATCCCCGGCGCCTCTGACTCCGCCCGGTACCGGGCGCTGGGCAACAGCATCGCCGTACCCTGTTTTGTGTATATCTTCCAAAATCTGGCCTGGTGCCAGGAGAGGAGGCTCCGCCTGCTGTCAGGATCATGTTGCTTCCGCTAGTATTCCTGCCCGCACTTTTGTTGCCTTTGGTGAATAGCTATTGCCACCCCTTTGGGGTATGCTTTGCTTGCCAAGGAGGTGAGAACGGCAATGGAACCAACCAAAAACCTCTGCGCTCAGATCCCGGAATCCCTTCACGCCAGAGTGCGGGAAGAACAGGAACACCTGGGACAGACCCTGGGCGCATATATCACGCAGATCTTAACCGAACATTTTGAGCAGAAAGAGAAAGGCGGGAAAGCGATGAGCGAAAACACCAGGACCCTGGCATTCCAGGTATCGGAGGACCTCTTCAGGAGGCTGAAAGCCTACCTCGCGGCCCACCATGTCAGCCAGCGGCAGTTCGTCCTCGGCCTCATTGAGGAGGCGCTGGAGAAGTGGGAGCGGCAAAGTTCAGAGGAGGAAAATGCCCCGGAGGAGGAGACGGTCCTCTTGGACCTTGAGGCCGATCCGGATAACACGGAAGCCGAATAATCCTGCACACCATAGGCCCCATTCCGGGCCTATTTTCTTTGAAAAGGAGACTGATCCCCGTGGTATACATCTACCCGGAAAATCTGAAGGCCGCCCCCACCCTGTGGCTCTGGCAGCTGAGGGACCTGACCATCGGCGGCGCACTGGCTGTTCTGGGGGCTGTGCTGCTCATGCAGTTCGGCATCTACCTGGTGGCGGCGCTGGCCGCCCTGTACCTGTTTTTAACCATCCGTTTTGAGGACGCCTGTATTCTGGACTTCATCCGCAAAGCGGCGGTATATTTTCTGCTGAAGCCCCAGCGGTACCGCTGGGTTTCCCCCTTTGAACCGGAGGTGAAACGCCATCAAAAACCTGTTCGGAAGCCTGAAAAACAAGCGGCGGGCCAATAGCACCCGCCAGCTGATGAACCTGAAAGCCATCACTGAGCGCAGCCTCATTACCCTCCAGGGGGATGAGGTTGTGCTTTTTTTGTTGGAACCCACCAATGTGTCGGTGCTTTCCCGGGAGGGACTGCGGGCCAGGGTGAATGCCCTGATGCATGTTCTTAAGGGATTTGCCGAAATCGAACTGCTCTGCCTCAACTCCCGGGAGAGCTTTGAGCACAACAAGCAGTACCTCACCAGCCGGATGGAGCAGGAACCCGTCCCCCAGATCCGCGCCCTGCTGGAGCAGGACCTTCGCCATCTGGACGAGATCCAGAGCCGCACCGCTACTGCCAGGGAGTTTGTCCTCCTGGTTCGGCCCAGGGGCGTCGACGAGAAAGAGATATATCCCTACCTGAACCGGCTGGAAAAGATGATCCGGGAGCAGCAGTTTACGGTGCGACGGGCGGACCGGGAGGACCTCAAGCGCATCCTCGCCGTCTACTTCGCCGGGGATACGGTGAGCGAGGGATACGACGACTTCGACGGCCAGCGATGGCTGATGAAGGATGGCCGCAGCGACTACCGCTCCGCCAGTGTTATGGACGAGGCAAAGGTGCTTCAGACCTTTCTGGACCTCATCGCGCCGGCAGCGGTGCGGTTTGAAACCGACCGCTACCTCATGGGCAACACCTGGCGCTGCGTCTGGGCGGTGCGAGGATACTCCCCGTCCACCGAGGAACAGGCCATCCTCCAGCGGCTGGGGGAACGGGCCGGTGTCACCCTGCGGATCTACACTCGGCTGGTTTCCCCGGCGGAGGAGCGAAAGATCCTCCAGGCGGCGGACAAGGCCAACCGCTTCCGGTCCGGCAGCACCGATATCCGGGAGATGGTGGAAGCTCAGAGTAACCTGGAGGATGTGGCGTCCATGATCCGAGCCGCCCAGCGCAACCGGGAGCCGTTTTTCCACACGGCGGTATATATCGAACTCATCGCCAAAAGCGAGCAGGAGTTTACCGAGCTTCGGGACGGCATCGAGGCGGAGCTGGGCCGGGCAAAGATCACCGTGGACCGGCTCCATCTCTGCCAGCAGGAGGGCTTCTGCTCGGTGATGCCCAGCGGCTACAACGCCCTGGGGGAACAGTTTGAGCGGATGCTGCCGGCATCCAGTGTGGCCAATCTGTTTCCATTTTCCTACACCGGCAAGACCGACTCGGGAGGCTTTTATCTGGGTTACGACAAGTACGGCAGTTCCATCATCACCGACTTGGACCGCAGGGACCGGGATAAATCCAACGCCAACGTGCTAATCCTGGGCAACAGCGGCCAGGGCAAAAGCTACTTCCTCAAGCTCCTTCTCTGCAACATCCTGGAGAGCGGCAAGAGGGCGGTGGGACTGGACCCCGAAGGCGAATATGGGGAGATCGTGGAGAGGCTGGGCGGTTCCTACCTGGATCTCACCAGCGGAAACCATCGGATCAATGTGCTGGAACCCCGTGCCTGGAGCGCAGGAGAGGAACCTGCCGATCCGGACGCCCCCACTGCTTTCCGGCAGAGTTCCCTGCTCTCCCAGCACATCTCCTTCCTGCGGGATTTCTTCCGCAGCTATAAAAACTTCGACGACGCCCAGACCGATACCATCGAGATCATGTTGGGCAGGCTCTACGCCAAGTGGGGGATCGATGACAACACCGATTTTTCCCGCCTGGCGTCGGAGGACTATCCCATCCTCTCCGACCTCTACGCCCTGATGGAGGAGGCCCAGGAGCAGGGCGAAAGCACCCTTTACACCCCGGAACTGCTCCGGTCGGTACGGCTGGGGCTTCACTCCATCTGTGTGGGGGCGGACGCCAAGTTCTTTAGCGGCCACACCAACCTGCGGTCCAGCCGGTTGGTGTTCTTCAATGTGAAGGACCTGATGGAGGGCGGCAAAAACATCAAGGACGCCATGCTCTTCAATATCCTCTCCTACATCAGCCATGCCCTCATCTCCGGCGGAAACACCGCCGGCATCATCGATGAGCTCCATGTGTTCCTCTCCAATCCCCTGGCGGTAAGCTATATTCGAAACGCCATGAAGCGGGTCCGCAAGAGGGACAGCATGGTGGTGCTGGCCAGCCAGAATATCTCGGATTTCCTGCTGCCGGGGGTGGCTGAGATGACCAAACCCCTGTTCTCGATTCCCACTCACCAGTTCCTCTTTCATCCCGGTACCATCGACAAGCGGGATTTTATGGACGCCATCCAGCTGGAGGAAACCGAATACCAGCTGATCCAGGCGTGCCAGACCGGCATCTGCCTCTACCGGTGCGGCGCCGAGCGGTACAACCTGGTGGTGCGTCCGCCACAGCACAAGCTGGCGCTGTACGGCAAGGGAGGCGGGAGATGAATATTGTCGCTTATGGTGGTGGAACCAATTCCACCGCTATGCTGATTGGACTCTGCCGCAAGCAAATCCCGGTAGATCTGATCCTGTTCTCCGATACAGGCGGCGAACATCCGCACACCTACGGATATTTCCCCATAATCAATGGATGGCTGGTAGCCCATGGGATGCCGGAAATCACCCGACTGGAATATCGAACTCGCGAGGGCCTCCGTTTGACATTGGAGCAGGAATGCCTGCAATCTCATTCTCTCCCCTCTATCGCCTATGGGTATAAGTCCTGTTCTTTAAAGCACAAGGTACATCCCCAGGAAAAATATTGCAATCACCATCCAGCCTGCCGGGAGGCGTGGAAAAGAGGGGAAAAGATCAACAAATTCATTGGATATGATGCAGGAGAAGGCCGCAGGAAAAAACGTGCTGAAGACGCGGAGCGAAAAGATAAAAAATATAACTACCAATATCCCCTCATTGAATGGGGATGGAGCCGGGACGATTGTATAGAGGTCATCCGACAGGAGGGCCTCCCTCTCCCGGGAAAGTCCTCCTGTTTCTTTTGCCCGTCTATGCGTCCAAAGGAAATTCGTACCCTCTACCATCGTCACAGGGATCTCTATGAACGGGCGGTTGCCATTGAAAGAGAGGCAAAACCCTATCTGACTGCCGTCAAGGGCTTGGGAAGGAACTGGGCCTGGGAGGATTTTGTGGAAGCGGATGCCAATCAGATTGTCCTGCCCAATTTTTTCCCGGAAGATAACCTTCCCTGCGGATGTTATTCCGAGGAGGATGCCGGTTGGCCGAGGCCTCTCATAAGAGGTAAAACCCATGCCCTCTCTTTTGGTGGTTCTGGTGATAGCTTATAAAGCCGGGAGATGGTATTGTATGGGCAGAAGGAGGGATCGCTATGAATGGACAAACATCTTGGAGGTGCCCACATTGCGGCTGCGGGGAATTGCTGGAGGGATACCAGCGGTCAGAGGGGATGATGATGCCGCGGAAATTCACCATGGGCATTGTGGGAAGCCTTGTGCAGCACTGCTTCTGCAAAAACTGTGGGCTCATCGTCTACAGCAGAGTGATCGACACAAAACCGTTCCGGCCTGCCGGAAGGGGCTAAAACCAAATCAATAGGAGGGCAGCGTCGGTTTTCCGGCGCTGTTTTTATATATAAAGGGGATGATCGCAATGGATCAAAGGACAAAACTGCTCTGCGAAAATGTGTTTGAACTCTCCGCCATGGCGGAGGAGCTGCAGATCATCGGCAGCATCACAGTGGAGGATTCCCGGGAACTGTTTTACCTGGTCCTGGACTGGGCGGAGGAATTTGAAAAACAGTTTGATCCCGAAACCCAGGACTATCTGACGGAAATAGAAAGCTTCGGCAGGCGCAAGCTGCTTGGCACTTTCCAAACAGAACCGGACATCAGCATGTAAGAAGGGAGGTGAACGCCTATGGCCAATCCCGCCCTCATCAAAGCGGCGGTGGTGCTGCTCACCGACAAGCGCACCTGGAAAGCCATTGGAGTGGTGATCGCCGCCATCCTGACCCCCTTCATCCTGCTGGTGGTGATCCTCTGTTCGATGCTCTCGGGGACAGCCAACCACAACAACGCCGCGGTGGAACTGACCTTCTATGGCGGCAGCCTGCCCATCACCATGCCCAGCGAGTACAAGGACTACATCACCGAAATGCGGGACTGTTTCTCCTCTCTGGATGGCGCCATCGCCACGGTGGAAGGAATGATGGAGGACGGCGACAGCCTGGATTCCAACCGGATCAAGGCTGTTTTTTATGCTCTCAATTTCGGGACTGAAGATCTTTCCCTGCGTCGGGCCAAAGCCCGGGAGTTTGTGGACTGCTTTGTGGAATACCGGGACTGCACCCACACCGAAACCGATGAGGATGGTGAGGAATACACCTATACCCATACCCGGGCCTATCCCATCGGGGACTTGCCCACCATCTATGCCAATGTTTCCGCTGTGGTGGGACGGCAGGTCACCTCCGACGATATGGCCAATATCACCGAGATCTACCTGCGGGTGGTCTACCGGAACTTCGATGTGGGCGCGGAGATGTCCCTGGAGGGCGGCAACGGCACCCATGATCTCATTGCCGAGATGATCAAGGATTCGGATGTGGTTCCGTCCGAGGGCGGGTTTGTCAGCCCTCTGCCTGGCAGCTGGCAGGACAAAGTCACCTCCGAGTTTGGTTACAGGCAGAATCCCACTGGCGCCGGCAGCGAAGGGCACACCGGGATGGATATGGCGGTTCCGCTGGGGACGGATGTACGGGCGGTGAAGGATGGAAAGGTACTGTTCGTCCGGTTTAAGCAGACCGGGTACGGCTACCAAGTGGCCATTGACCACGGCGGGGGTTTGGTAACCCTCTACGGCCACTGCTCCGAGATTCTGGTGACAGAGGGGCAGACAGTCACAGCCGGGCAGGTAATCGCCAAGAGCGGTAATACCGGACGAAGCACCGGCCCCCATCTGCACCTGGAGGTGATCCAGGACGGCGTGCCGCAAAACCCGAGAAGCTATCTGTAGAGGAGGTTAACATCTATGAAAAAGGTAGAAATCACCCTTTCCTTTGACGAGGAAAAGCTGGAGGCGTTGGAGTTTGTCCTCCGCAAAGAGAAGACCACCGTGAAAAAGAAACTGGATGAGGCGCTGGTACAGCTCTATGAGCAGTCGGTACCCGAACCGGTGCGGGAGTATCTCGAGAGCAAAAGCAGCGTCAGGGATCGCCCCTGCCGCCCGGTAAAACCGTCCCACCCCAAGCCGCCCACGCAAGCGGAAGGTGATCCGCTGTGAAGAACCAGCATTTTGGAATTGAGATCGAGATGACCGGCCTCACCCGGGCCGCAGCTGCCCGGGTGATCGCCGGCCATTTTTCTGCCACCGCCACCCATGTAGGCGGAACCTATGACGCCTATTCTATCCGGGATACGGAAGGCCGGCAGTGGAAGATCGTAAGCGACGCCTCCATCCAATGCGAATCGCGACGGGGGCCCGGAGCTGTCGGGCGGACCTACGCGGTGGAACTGGTGTCCCCCATCTGCCGGTATGACGACATTCCCACCATCCAGGAGATTGTGCGGGCGCTAAGGAGTGCGGGGGCCAAGGTCAACGACTCCTGCGGCATCCACATCCATGTGGACGCCGCTCCCCATACGGTCACCACCCTGCGGAACATCGTCAACATCATGGCGGCAAAGGAGGACCTGCTCTACAAAGCCCTGCAGGTCAAGGTGGAACGGGAAAACTATTGTCAGAAAGCGGACACCCGCTTTTTGGATGAGATGAACCAAAAACGGCCCTCTACCATGGAGGAACTGGAAACGCTCTGGTATAACGGCCCGACCGGGAGATACTACCACTACGACCATACCCGGTACCACGGGCTCAATCTGCACAGTGTGTTTTCAAAGGGGACCATTGAGTTCCGCCTGTTCAACTCCACCCTCCATGCGGGCGAGGTCAAATCCTATATCCAGCTCTGCCTGGCCATCAGCCATCAGGCGCTGGAGCAAAAACGCGCCTCCCACGCCAGGACCCATAGCGACAATGAAAAGTACACCTTCCGCACCTGGCTGCTGCGGCTGGGGCTCATTGGCGACGAGTTCAAAACCGCCCGCGGCCATCTGCTGAAACACCTGGAGGGAAACATCGCCTGGAAAGACCCGGCGCAGGCCCAGGCGCAAAAAGAACGACTGACGAGAAAACGGTTGGAGGAAACCGCCCGGCTCATCCAAGAGCCGGAACCAGAAATAGAAGCGACGGGAGAGGACGCGGAACCGTCTATCTCCATCTCCATGTGAAAGAATATGAGGTGACAAAATGAAGAAACGTCTTTACACTGCCTATGGCAGCAATCTCAATCTTGACCAGATGGCAATGCGCTGTCCCACCGCCAAGCTGGTGGGGACAGGCGTTATCCAAAACTATGAACTACAGTTTAAGGGAAGGCCCCAGGGGGCCTTCGCTACCATCGCTCCCAAGGAAGGGGCCATGGTCCCGGTCGCGGTGTGGGCGCTGGAACCCAAGGATGAGCAGGCGCTGGATTGGTACGAAGGGTATCCCTCCCATTATTTCAAACAGGACATCCGCGTTCAGATGGGCGAAGTTGAAATCCAGGCCATGGTTTACATCATGGATCTGAAACAGGAATTCGGCCTGCCTTCCCTACAGTACTATCAGACGGTGCGGGAGGGGTACGAGGACTGCGGGCTGGATGCCACAGTCCTTGACCAAGCGATCATGGAGAGCGCCAAGGCGTACTTCGCCAACGGTATTCTGCAGAGCTACCAGGAATCCCTGTTTACCGGCCAAGAGGATTTGGAGGAGGATGAATTGAATGAGGCGGAGGAGTGGGACGAATCCGATCCCTTTTATTTTTCCGAAGGGCCCAAACTGTGAGGAGGCGATCCGGTGAACAAAGAAAAGTTGCAGAAAATGCTGGGCGGCCAATATCAATACCGGTGGATATTGACGAGCGACGAGGTGCTCCATCTGCAGAAGGAAAACCCGCTCTGGTTCACCGGCCAGATCGCCGCGTCCCTCATCGCCGGCTGTGTCCGGCTGGACGCAGTGCTTTTCCGTGACGGCAACGCACTGCGGCTGGGGTACGATCTGTTTGTCAAAGACCAGCCGGATTCTCCCGAATGGATTTGCTACGACAATCCAGAGGAGGCGGTGTGCCTGGAGGAGGACGCCATGTGCGCCGCGCTGGATAGGCTGGTACAGGGGCACAGGCTCTCCTATACCGAGTGCTGTTTTTCCTCTCTGGATGGGAAAACGGTGAAGAAGTATCCGCACGATATAGGGCTGGGCCTCCGTTGACTTTCTATCGGGACACCGATATAATGAAGCTGGTGATGGATATGACACTGCAGCAAGTGATGAAAGAAAAGGGCCTGACCCGTTACCAGCTTTCCAAAACCAGCGGTATCCCCTGGGCGACCCTGTCCGATATCTGTTCCGGCAGGACGAAGCTGGAGCGGTGCAGCGGCAGTACGCTGATGAAGCTCTCTGGCGCCCTGGGCCTCTCCCTGGAACAGCTGCTGGCGTTGAAGGTGGAAGAAAAGCGGCCGCCAGCTGAAACAGACGCGCAGGAGGCCGGGCTCCCCGCCGACCTGCAAAAGGCCATCCGGGAATATCTGGAGGGGGAACGCACCCACTCCAAACATCTGGACTGCCTGTGGGATGAGCTGTACGGCTCCATCAACGCCAACCAGTGGGGCGGTGAAATCAGCCCGGCCCAGGCGGACTACCTGAGAAGCAAGTATCTCTTCGACGATGAGGAGGAATGACCATTGATCGACTTTACCAACTGCGAGCGGAACCGCTTCCGCGCCTACGGCGGCGCCAATGGGAATAAGATCAACATCCGTTATCAGGGTAAAAGTTATATGCTCAAGTTCCCGCCCAAGCCCAGAAGGGGCGGTGAGATGAGCTACACCAACGGATGCGTCAGCGAGTATCTCGGCTGCCACATCTTCGCCTCTCTGGGATTCAGAGTACAGGAAACTCTGCTCGGTACCTACACCGACAACAAGAACAAGGAGAAGCTGGTGGTGGCCTGCGGGGATTTCACCGAAGGCGGAAAGCAGCTGATCGAATTCGCAAAACTCAAGAACACCTGTATCGACAGTGAGCTGAACGGTTATGGGACAGAGCTCTCCACCATCCTGGATGCGATAGAGGAGCAAACGCTCCTTCCGCCGAAAGTCCTGCGGGAATTTTTCTGGGATCAGTTTATCGCCGACGCTTTCCTGGGGAACTTCGACCGGCACAATGGCAACTGGGGTGTGCTGGTGGATGAGAACCTGGGCACGGCGGAGCTGGCGCCGGTCTACGACTGCGGTTCCTGCCTGTACCCTCAGTTGAGTGAGGAAGGGATGCGTGCGGTCCTGGACGACCCGGAGGAAATCCGTCAGCGCATCTATGTGTTCCCCAGCTCCGCCATCAAGGAGGACGGCGTCAAGATTCCCTACGCGGCGTATATCTCCTCCCTGAAGAACCCGGAGTGCAACGCCGCCCTGCGGCGGATCGCACCGCGGATCGATATGGACGCGATTCAAAAGATCATAGAAGACACCCCTTCCCTCAGCAGCCTGCAGCGGGAGTTCTATCTCACCATGCTCCAGGAACGCAAGGAGCAGATCCTCGACAGCAGCCTGGAAAAGCTGCTGGCAATGGAGGAGCCGGGCGAGGAACCACAGGTTTCCCAACGACTTTTCTAAAAAGGAATACCCGATAGCAGAGGCCGCACCGATCAACGGTGCGGCCTTTTCCTATGCCCACAAGCCCGAACCCCCGAGGCCCGCCCTATCCAGCCCCGTGTGCCCCCGTGTCGGCCTTTACACCGCCGGGTGGGGAAACTACCCCAACCCCACGGCCAGAACCGCTGTGGGGCCTTTGTGCCGGGCGCGTGCCGAGGGCAAAAATTCGCCCACCAAGGCGGAGGTGGAGGGTCGATATTCGAGCAGGATAAAGGCAGGTGGTCGCTTTGCGTCCTCCTGCCGATCACACCGCCCCGCAACGCGGGTCGGTGAGCCTTCGCCCAGGTGGTCGGATTTCTACCCTTTGGCTGTGCTGGGTGGTTTCAAAAAGCAAAAACCGAGAAAAAAGCCGCTGCCATAGCCGCTTTTCACAGGTGGCTGTGGCAGGTGGTTCTACAAACTTTTCATCAGGAGGGAGCTTATGCGAGAAAACAAAAAAGTCATCGTCAACGAAGTGGAATCGGAAACAAAAACACGCATTCCCGTGTGGCTTTACCCCTCCGCCCTCGAGGTGGTGGATCAGATGGTGGAGCGCGGGAACTGGAAAAGCCGGAGCGAATACCTGGAGAAGGCTGCGCTCTTTTATGCGGGATATCTTTCTGGTGAGGATGCGGCCGCCTATCTTCCCCAGGCTCTCGTCTCTGCCATCCGGGGGACGCTGCAGGATTCGGAGAACCGGACCTCTCGCCTGCTCTTCAAGCTGGCGGTAGAGGTGGATATGATGATGCACCTCTTCGCCACCGCCATGGAGATCGAGCCGGAGATCCTTGAAAAACTTCGCGGCCTCTGCGTCCGGGAGATCAAGAAAACCAACGGCAGCATCTCCCTCAAAGATGTGGTGGAGTACCAGCGGGGTGCGGATCAATAAGCTGAAAAGGAGGTGCCCTCATGCCACGACTGATCCTCAAATGTCCCTACCTCAAAGGCAGCCGCGGCGCCGCCAGGTGCGGAAACTACCTGCGGTACATCGCCACCCGGGAGGGAGTGGAACTGACCCAGGGCGAGGAATCGTTGCCTGGCCGGGAGGGATACCTCCAGTACATCGCCCAGCGTCCTCATGTGCAGCGGGTCGGACGGCATGGATTGTTCTCCGCGTCGGACAAGCCCATCTCCCTTTCCAAGTCTGCTGAAGAACTTTCACAGCACTCCGGCAATGTGTGGACGCCCATCCTCTCTCTGCGGCGGGAGGACGCGGCGCGGTTGGGATACGACCACTGGGAACAGTGGCAGGCCCTGCTGCGCGCCCACGCTCCCGAGATTGCGGAGGCGATGAAAATCCCCTTCCCGGACTTTCGCTGGTACGCGGCCTTCCACAACGAAGGCCACCATCCCCATGTCCACATGGTCTGCTACAGCGCCGATCCATCCAAAGGGTACCTCACCAAAGAGGGGCTGGCACAGATGCGCTCGGTGCTGGCGCGGGATATCTTCCGGCAAGATCTCACCGAGATCTATAAACGGCAGACCCAGCGCCGGGAGGATCTGGTGCAGGAGAGCCAAACCGCACTGCGGGATGCCATTCAAAAAATGCGGGAGGGACCGTCCAAATCCTCCGATCTGGAACCGCTCCTGCTTCAGCTGGCGCAAAAGCTTCGCGCCACCAGCGGCAAGAAGCGGTACGGCTATCTGAAATCGCCGGTGAAAAAGCTGGTGGATGAAATTGTAGAGGAGCTGGCAAGGGACCCAGCGGTGTCGGAAGCCTATCGCCGTTGGTATGCTCTGCGGGAGGAGGTGCTGCACACCTACCGGGACGATCTCCCGGAGCGGATACCCCTCTCGGAACAAAAGGAGTTCCGGCAGATCAAAAACCTGGTGATCCAGGAGGCAGCGAATCTGGGAGATCTCCTGCAGAACTTCGACCCCCAGGGGCCGCAGTCGGAGGAACCGGTGGAATCCCTCCGGCAGAAAGCGGAACGCGGAGATGCCAAGGCTCAGTACCTGTTGGGCAGGCAGCTGCTTACCAACACCAAAAGCCTGGATCAGAGCGCCGAGGCGGTCCGATTTCTCACAGCCTCTGCGACCCAGGGGAACCAGTATGCCCAGTACGCTCTGGGCAGGCTGTACCTGTCCGGGAAGCAAATTCCTCAAGATCGGGAGTCTGCCATCCACTGGCTCACCCTCGCCGCCAAACAGGGGAACGAATACGCCCGAGAGCTTTTGGAGCATCTGGAAGACTGGCAGCGGGCGGCTGTAGCCCGCGGGGTGCTGCGGCTGTTCCGGCAGGTGGCCGGTATCTTTCAGGACCGGCAGCTGGTGACCCAAACCGGGGTACGGTTTGTGGACAGCAAGCTGCGCCGGAAACTCCGGCAGAAAAAAGCCGCCCTGGGGCAAAAGCCCGGCGGGGCGGATCAACAACAGGGATAGGAAGGAGGTTCCCTATGGGTGGATTCTTTTACGGCAGATACACCAAAGAACAGGTGGAACGGGCCAACCAGGTGGATCTGGAGGAGCTGCTGCTGCGAAGCGGGGAGAAACTTCTCCGCTCCGGCAGGGAGAAACGGCTGGCCAGCGACCACAGCGTCACAGTGCGCGGCAACCAGTGGTACGACCATGCAAGTGAAAAAGGAGGCTGTGCCATTGATTTCGTGCAGATGTTCTACGGAAAGAGTT
>ENA-ORMO01001974-ORMO01001974.1-human-gut-metagenome-genome-assembly--contig:-NODE-1974-length-18618-cov-2.406992_pt1 | contig 18618 bp, 19 predicted proteins | sample MGYA00242106_ERZ509001 | MGnify/ENA primary metagenome ERZ509001 (study PRJEB26280, sample SAMEA2338736) | human gut metagenome | biome: human gut; feature: human-associated habitat; material: faeces... | reverse complement strand
AGTAGTGCTGTGGGAATGTGCGGAAACCGCACTGCGGTTTTCCACATTTCCACAGTCCCTGCTCCGGTGTCAAATATTATTATAAATCCTACATCCTATGCAAATTTTATTTTTATATGAGCTTGCCATACGCCATATCGTTTTTCGAGTTTCCCTTCGGCATTTCGATTGCGGTTCCAGGAATTTTCCCAACCTGGCGCTGCGCGGGCGCGCCCTGCCTTTTCCGGAAGCAGCTTTCGGCATTCATGGAATCTTAATTTGACAAATTTGCGGAAAAATAGTATTCTGTACCTGAGTCTCACCAAAAGGAGTTGTTTTTGATGCAGCAGAAACTCACCCGTTCTCAGAATGACCGGAAGCTGCTTGGTGTTTGCGGCGGTCTGGCTGCCTTTTTTGGAATTGACGCCACATGGATCCGGTTGGTTTGGGCCTTTGGCACCCTGTGCAGCGTTGGTCTGGGCCTGGTGGCTTACTTTGTGGCGGCGATTATCATACCGGAGGAGATCGCCCCCTGAAAGATTCCTATGGGAAAGGAAGTGATTTCTCGTGGAGAGCTTTTTTGAAGCCATAAAAAGCTTGGGTGGCCTTCCCATGGGTAGCGCCCAATTTTCGAACCTGTACGGCGCTGCCGTGCGGATTCTTCTGCCTGTACTGGCAGCCCTCCTGCTTCTGCGCTGCGCCAAGAGCCTGCTTACCTTCCGGAAGGAGCCGGAGATCTGGGCCTGGCTGTGTCTGCCCGATGGCAATCAGCTGCCCATTACCCACTGGGAGAATGTCATTGGCCGGAACAAGCGCAGCGATATTGTCATTGACCTGCCCACCATTTCCAGGAGCCACGCGGTCCTCACCCGGTACGATGACGGCAGCTGGACCATCAGCGACATCGGCTCCAAGGGCGCCATCCAGGTCAACGGCCAGGATACGGCCCTGTGCGCCCTGGAGCCCGGGGATGTGATTTCTCTCAACGGTCTGGAGATGACCCTGGAGCCCATCACCGAGAATCAGGAGGCCTACCAGACCACCCTGAGGACCAAGGCCGGAAAGGATTTTCACCCCAGCGTGACCCTGGTTCTTCTGAGCCTGTTTCAGGTGTTCATGACCCTCCAGCTGCTGTTTACGGCGGAGCTGGAGGATATGGGGAGCATCGCCCTTGGATTTGGGTCCATTTTCGCCATTCAGTGGCTGCTGTTTGCCTTTTACTGCGCCATCCGGCGGAGAGGCTACGAGGTGGAGACCATTGCTTTTTTCCTCAGCACCTTGGGCATGGCCCTCATTGCCACGGCGGACCCGGGTGAGGCGGGGAAGCAAATTGCCGCCATGGTGCTGGGTCTGGGGCTGTTTCTGTTTCTGGGATGGTCCCTGCGGGATCTGGAGCGGGCCAAGAAGGTGCGGTATCTGGCGGCGGGCTTCGGCCTTCTGCTGCTGGCGGTGAACCTGGTGTTCGGCGTGGAGAAGTTCGGCGCGAAGAACTGGATCAGCATCGGACCCATGTCCTTCCAGCCCTCCGAGCTGGTGAAAATTTGCTTTGTTCTGGCCGGCGCCTCCACCATGGACCGGATTGTCACCAGGCGAAACCTGGCCCTGTTCATTGCTTACTCCGGTATCATTTGTGGCTGCCTGGTTCTCATGAACGATTTTGGCACGGCCCTCATTTTCTTTGCCGCATTCCTGGTGATTGCCTATCTTCGCTCCGGCAACTTTGCCACCATTGCCCTGGTCTGCGCAGCCACAGGCTTTGGCGGAATCATGGCGCTGCGCTTCCTGAAGCCCCATGTGCTGAGCCGGTTTGCCTCCTGGCGCCATGTGTGGGAGGTCCCCCTGGAGGGGGGCTATCAGCAGACCCGGGCCATGATGTGCATTGCCTCTGGAGGCCTGCTGGGCCTGGGGGGAGGCAACGGCTGGCTGAAGTACGTGGCTGCCAGTGACACGGACCTGGTATTTGCCACGGTTTCCGAGGAGTGGGGCCTGCTCATTGGGGTGATGATGGTCCTGGCTGTGGTGTGCCTGGGGGCATTTGTGGTCCGCGCCGCCCCAGTGGGCCGCAGCAGCTTTTACACCATTGGCGCTTGTGCAGCCATCAGCATTCTCATGGTCCAGACCATCCTCAATGTGCTGGGTACTGTGGATCTGCTGCCTCTCACTGGCGTCACCTTCCCCTTTGTTTCCAACGGCGGCTCCAGCATGATCTCCGCCTGGGGGATGCTGGCCTTCATCAAGGCGGCGGATACCAGGCAGAACGCCAGCTTTGCCATTCGCTTGCCATCGCGTAAAAAGGAGGCGGTGCAGTATGAATAGAATTGCGGGCCGCTCGAGATTTGTTCTGATCCTGGCTGCCGTTTTGGTGCTGGGCCTTGTGATTTTCTCAGGAGAATATCTGTTTCAGGCCAAGGAGTGGGTGGTGTTTCCCGGCAGCCCTCATGTGTACCGGGGAAGCAACCTGAATTGCGGCGTGGTTACAGACCGGACCGGCGCCGTCCTCCTGGACGCCACCGATGGCCGGACTTACAGCGATGATCGGACTGTGCGCCTGGCTACTCTCCACCTGCTGGGAGATCGGGAGGGCTATATCAGCCCCTGCCGTATCGGAATACAGCAGCCAGATGGTGGGATTTGATCTGATCAATGGCGTGTACTCCACCTCTGGCACCGGAGGCACAGCGGTGCTCACCATCAGCGCCAAGGCCCAGAAGGCCGCCCTGGAGGCACTGGACGGCCGCAAGGGAGTGGTGGGGGTATACAATTACAAGACCGGCGAGATTCTCTGCGCCGTTTCCTCTCCCACCTATGACCCGGACGACGTGCCGGACCTGGAGAATGACAGCACCGGAGACTATGAGGGCGTCTATGTAAACCGGTTTACCCAGGCGTCCTATGTCCCCGGCTCCATCTTCAAGGTTGTGACCACGGCGGCGGCTTTGGCGGAGATTGACGACATAGAGTCTCAGACCTTCCTCTGTGAGGGCTCCTATTGGGTGGGAGGCGACGAGGTGGTCTGCGAAGGGACCCATGGAGAGGTCACCATGCGCCAGGCCCTGATGCACTCCTGCAACAGCGCCTTTGCCCAGATTGCCTTGGAGCTGGGGCCGGAAACCCTGATGAAATATGCACAGCAGTTCCAGATTACAGAGCCTTTGACCTTTGATGGCATCACCACTGCCTCCGGGCACTTTGATCTCTCCGATGCGGCAGATGTCAATGTGGCCTGGGGCGGGATTGGCCAGTACACCGATACGGTGAATCCCTGCCGCTATATGACCTTCATGGGCCAGATTGCCGGCGGTGGCACAGCAGCCGAGCCCTATCTCGTATCCTCCGCTTCCTCTGGCATATTCAGCCGGTATACGGCCAGGACCCAGCAGACAGACCGCGTCATGCCCACGGCTGTGGCAGCTACGCTACAGGAAATGATGCACTACAACGTGACCAATAACTATGGGGAGGATAGTTTCCCGGATGTGTATGTCTGCGCCAAGACCGGCACGGCAGAGGTGGGAGGCGGCCTGGAGCCCAACGCCACCTTTGCCGGGTTCACCATGGACGAGGACTACCCTCTGGCCTTTGTGGTCATGGTGGAGAATGGGGGCTATGGTAGAAGCGTCTGCATTCCCATCCTCTCCCAGGTGCTTTCGGCCTGTATGGAAGATATGAACCCCGGTTAAAATCAGACACAAGATTGCCGCCCCCTGCATATGGTGAATGCAGGGGGCGTTTTTTATGTGGAGACAGCATCAGATTTGCGCCGTTGCGCTGCTGGCTCTTGGGCTTGGCCTGATCATTGGCTGCGCCTGCGGGGTCACCGTGGTTTCCATCCTGCTGGGGCTTTGTTGCCTCTGCGGCGGCTGCTTTTTGTTGAAGAAAAAATAAGGCATAACCTTGTCCACGCCTGCGTATATATCACCAGAACGTGTAAGGAGTGAACAATATGGAACTGGCCTTTGAAAAAAACGCCGTGGACCATCTCCAGAAGCTGGTCTGCCAGGTGGTGAGTCAAGAGGAGACCGCAGAAACGGTTGTGCCGGACAGCCTGCCGGATGTAGGCCGGATTGTGGGCTGTTGGGGTGTTCCGGTGGTCCGTAGCAAGGAGTGGCGGCAAAACGGCATGGGCGTCTCAGGCGGCGTCAGCGCCTGGGTCCTGTATGTACCGGAGGAGGGGGGAGCGCCACGGCAGGTGGCGGTGTATCTCCCCTTCCCCGCAAAGTGGGAATTCCCGCCGACGGAGCAAGAGGGGCAGATGCAGGTTTCCTGCCGCATCAAGAGCATCGATGCGCGCATGGTAAATTCTCGCAAGATTCTGGTCCGCGCCTCTCTGACCTGCAAGGGGGAGGCGTACGGTCCCGGCCAGGCGGTGTTTTACACCCTGCCGTCTCCGCCCAAGGAACTGGAGGTTCTGCGGCAGCGCCTGCCCCTGCAGCTGCCCACGGAGCTGACCGAGAAGAGCTTCCTGCTGGATGAGGAGCTGGAGCCCCCCGGCGCCGCCCCTGCCGTCAGCCAGCTGGTTTCCTACCAGGTTCGGCCCACGGTGACCGACGCCAAGGTGCTGGGGGAGAAGGCTGTATTCAAGGGAAGCTGCAGTTTGCACGTTTTGTACATGACCCCCGAGGACCGTCTGGCGGTTTGGGATTTTGATCTGCCCTTTTCCCAGTACACAGAGCTGGCCCGGGTTTACGACCAGGAGGAGGAGCTTCAAATTGAGCCGGTTTTGACCGGTGTGGAGGTCTCCGCCGATGAGGAAGGCAGGCGACTGCGGCTCAAGTGCAGTGTGGCCGCCCAGTGCTTGGTGCTGGCCCGGCAGACCGTGGATCTGGTGCAGGATCTCTATAGTTTGCGTCACACGGTCACACCGCAGCTGCAGAAGCTTCCCATGAAGAGCCGGCTGGACCGGCAGCAGCTCCGGGAGCAGGCGGAGAGCAGCTTCCCCTTAGAGGGCGGCGCCCTCATAGACAGCGCCGTCTTCCCGGATCTGCCGAAAATCCGCCGGGAAGGGGAGGAGATGGAGATTGAATCCCCCGTCTGGTGCAGCGTGCTGTATTATGACGAAGCCGGCGAGCTCCAGGGCCGGTCCGCCCACACCTCTGCGGTGTCCCGGATTCGCCTGGCCGAGGGCTGTACCTGCGAGGCCTCCAGCCAGATTTCCGGTCCTCTTCAGTGGTCCTCCGGCGGCGGGTCTGCTACGGTGCGGGCGTCTCTGGAGGTGACGGTGGACAGCTTTGGCAGCGGAGACCTGGAGGTGATCGCCGGCGCGGAGCTGTCGGAGCAGGGAAAACCGGACCCAAACCGGCCCTCTCTCATCATCCGCGCCCCACTGGCCGGGCAGAGCCTGTGGGACCTGGCCAAGTCCTGCGGTTCCACGGTGGAAGCCATCCGCGGCGCAAACCACCTACCCCAGGAGGGCCCGGCTCCGGAAAGCCTCCTGTTGATTCCGGTTTTTTAACTGCCTGGTATTTGGTTAAAAACATCATAAGATTGAGCATGATTAAGAATGCGCGCCGTAACGACTGCGTATAGGCTGGATGGCTTGGCCAATCAATCATTTTGCAGGCTGATAGGCGTTCAAATAATAGGGGGCTATCTCAGGGGGAAATTCTGAGACAGCCCCTGCTTTTCTTACACATAAAAACGATATTTTTTGCAGAGCAGGAAACTAGAAACGGTGATAAAAACTAAGAAAAAATTCTTGACATTTTTAGGAAATTGCCGTAAAATGAAAATGCGGGATGAACACACCGCCAAAATAAATTTTAGGAGGAACGTGGACATGAAAATTCGGAATTTATTGGCAGCACTATTGGTCATATCCTTATGCATCTGCTTGCCGGTTCAGGTCAGCGCCATGGGTGCCCCTGTGGAGCTGACGGCGGAAAATGTTTCGCACTATGCGTACATGGACCTGGACGTTGCTCCTGCTGAGCTCCGTGGAACCATTTTGGAGGCCCGGGAACAGATTATTTTTGCACATTCCTGGGTTGCTGAGGGAGAGGGATGGATTGAGCAACCCGACGGAACCATTGAAGTTTTGCCCCAATTCTACGATTTGTTCCCGGAGGATTGGGATGTTCCCTGTGATCCTCGTGTGGCAGACCGTGCTGTACTTGGTGGGGATGCCGACATTGCCTCGACCTCCACGTTGTTTTATGGCTCGGTATTTTTCCACAAACCCAGTAACACCGCCCTGACGGATCCATTCAGAACATGGACGGACATTCGCGGAACGATGAAAACGACAGTAGTCAGCTTGAATCAGCCGGATAGCTGTAATGTGGGATACACCAATATGCGGACCGGAAAATCTCTGGCATATTCTTCCAGAATGAAGCCAGGTGCTACATGCAACTACACAATTTCCAGTCCTACGATTGTTGGGGCGCGGGCAAGCACATATTCAAATGAAGGATATGGCTACTTGCGCATTGAGCTGTCCACTTAAAAATGCCCCAGGGCGCTTTTTGGGTCTGTTGCAAAAGGAAATGTCAGGACTCCCTCCGGCAGGATATGGCGTGAGTCTGCGCCATATCCTGCTGAGGCGAGTTCTGACTCGCCGCTTTACGGCATAGTTTGAGGGAGGCCAAAATGAAAAAACGTCATTTTTGCGTAATTTGCATGCTTTTGCCTGTTATTTTTCTCTGTACAATTTTAGCCGGATGTGGGAAAGAACCGCAAGCGGATCCGGCGGATGTGCCCTTTCTCTCGCAGGTTTGTACGCAGGATTTGGAAGCGCTGCCCCATACGATGGAAGTCCGTTGGCAGAGCGGCGATTTAGAGCTGTTAGATGCAACAGAAGGTGAAGGTGGGTATCTCCTGCTGGTACAGGATGCCAATGATACATACCAGATCACATTGGATGATAACTTCAACGAGGTAAACCGGCAGAAAACCAGCGTTTCCCATGCCAAAAGATTCCTGCATACCAAGCAGGGGGTGTTTGCCTATGCTCCAAATGAGTCTGGGACCTATGATGTGTGGAAAGACTTGTCATGTTATTTGCCCGTTGGCGGAGACGACACCAGCGACTTTCAGATGGTGGTTGCGGATCAGCAGCTTTACATTTGTGCAAATGGGCGGCTGTTTTATCAGACGGAAGAAATCTCTCTAGACACCTTGCGTGCAGTCCCTTATATCACAGATCAACCTGATTTACTTTATGCCGTTGCAGTTGTTCCGTGGAAGGGTCGAGTCTATGCGGTGCTGCGCGAGGAAGAGGCTGGCTCCATGCTGTATGTTCCTTTGGAGGACGGGGCTGTTCTCCTGGAGGATGCAGCGCTTTCCTTTACCCAAGGCGTACGGTTTGCTGCAGCGGGTGAACGCATTTATTATGTTGGAGAGGACGGCGTGATATATTTTCTGCGTTGCGACCTTCCGGAGCTTGGTGTTGCGGAACAGGCTTTCTTTGATTTGACTCAGGATGGACTGCAGGCAGGGGATATTCGCGCAGTCCTGGCGCGGGAGAATGGGAAACTGATGCTTCTCCTACGAGATAAATTGGTGGAAGTTGTTCCTGTAGTGTCTTAAGAATGACCTTATTGGCAGGAAATCAGTGCGATATCTGATTTCCTGCCGTTTTTTCATAATTAAATTCACATGTGATTTTTATGATTTATTTGCACAAAATTAAGCTTGGACTCCACGGTGCGGACCGTTTTTTCCAATTTCAATTTCTTGTCCCTTGTTTTTTTCTGGGGAGCGTGGTAGAATAATTAGCGTTTCTTGGAAGAAAATACAGGTGAGGAGGCGGTGGAATGCGGACTGTGCGGGAGCTGGTTTGGTTGACGCAATTGGGACTTTCCATCGTCTGTCCCTTGCTTCTCTGCCTGCTGGGCGCCGTTTGGCTTCGGGACCGGTTTGGCTTCGGAAACTGGGTTATTTTTTTGGGCATCGCCCTGGGATTGAGCGGCGCGTTTTCCGCTGGCGCTGCCTTTGTCAGGGATGTGAGCTTTTTGAACCGACCGGGGCGGGAAAAGGGAAATAACCGGAAGAAACCTCCCATATCCTTCAATGAGCATGATTAATTTGTTCGGAGGTGCGCTTGTATGTCCACTCGAAATCCGGTATATCGGGAAACCGCCGCCATTGCCATAGGAGAGGTCCTCTGCGTGGGCCTGATGCTTGGCATTTACGCCCTGGCAGGGCGCCTGGACAGGTCCGTCGTTCTGGGGGGCATGCTGGGGGGGCTTCTCTCCATTTGCAATTTCTTCTTCATGGCGGTGGGGGCCAGCCTGGCGGCAGACCGGGCCGAGCAGCAGAATGTGAAGGGCGGAACGGCCTTGGTGCGTATGTCCTTCCTGCTCCGGTACCTGGTTTTGTTCCTGATTTTGTTTGCGGCAGCCAAGAGCAAACGGTTTGATTTGCTGGCGTTGGTTCTGCCGTTGGGGTTTGTACGACCTATTTTGATGCTGGGCGAATTTTTCCGAAAGTCGGGTGAAAAAAGATCATGAGTATCAACGGCGCAAAAATCTACTTTGTCATACCCATCCTGGGCGGCATTCCCGTGACCCAGACCATGCTGTCCTCTCTGCTGGTGACGCTGCTTTTGTGCATCGCAGGGTACCGGCTGGGCAAACATCTGAAGAAACGGCCGGGACCGGCTCAGGTCCTCACAGAGAAGGCCGTCTCCACGCTGTACAACCTGGTCAGCGACACCATGGGCCCCCACAACGCCCACTGGACGCCTTACATTGGAACCCTGTTCCTCTCCTCTCTGTGTGGCTCCCTCATTGGCATGACCGGTTTTCTCCGATCCACCACAGCGGACCTCAGTACCACACTGACCTGGGCCCTGATGACCAGTGCCCTCATCTGGTACCACAGCATTAAGAACAACGGCTTTTTGGGCTGGTTAAAGGGCTTCACCGAGCCTATTTGGGTGATGACGCCTATGAACCTGGTATCGGAGATTGCCCAGCCCATCTCTATGGCCTTCCGTCATTTCGGCAATGTGGTGGGTGGCAGCGTGATTACCTCCATGCTGTATATGGCCCTGTCAGGCGCTTCCGCGGCGCTGCTGAACCTGATTGCCTCCAGCGGCCTTGCGGTGTGCATCGTGCTGATGGCAGCTGGCGTGGCCCTGACCCTCTGGGGGTTCCAGAGTAAGAGGCTGGCCAGGAAGCTTTTGGGGATTGCGTTCACGGTCCTTGCGGCTGCGGCCCTGCTGCAGCTGCTGGGGGGGGTGGGTGGCATTCCCATCCTGGGCTTGGGCCTGCCCGCCATTTTGTCCTTGTATTTTGACATTTTCTCTGGCTTCATTCAGGCCTTCGTCTTCTGTCTGCTGAGCATGGTCTATATCAGCTCCGCCTGTCCGCCTCCCGCGCAGGAGCGGGACGAGGCAGCCGCTTAACCGTCGTTCCTATTTATATATATACCACAATCTTAGGAGGATCTTTACTATGGAACAAGCAATTATCAAAGCCGCCTGCGCCATTGGCGCCGGACTGTGTATGGGAATTGGCGCCATTGGCCCGGCCATGGGCGAAGGCAACGCCGTGGGCAAAGCTCTGGAGGGCATGGCCCGGCAGCCTGAGGCCGCCAGCACCTTGCGTACCAACATGATCATCGGTTGCGCCATTACGGAAACTACGGGTATTTACTCTCTGCTCATCGCCTTTTTGATTCTCTTTGCCCTGTAAGCGCATCTTCCGGCAGATAAAACGAAAGGAGTGATGCCGCATGGAGGGATTTGAAAGCTTTGTTGGCGTGAACTTCTGGACAGCGCTTTTGACCCTGTGCAACATGATCATTACCTTCCTGGTGCTGAAGAAGTTCCTCTTCAAGCCAGTGAAAAAGATGATCGACGACCGACAGCAGGAAATCGATGGCCTCTATGCCGATGCCAGTCACGCCAAGACCCAGGCGGAGGCTCTGCAGGCCCAGTATGACGCCCGCCTCAAGGCAGCCAACGCAGAAGGGGACCGGATCATCCAAAATGCCACCCGCCAGGCCCAGGAGCGGGAGGAGGCCATTGTTCATGAGGCCCAGGAGAAGGCAGCCCGCACCATGGAGCGCGCCCACGCCCAAGTAGAGCGGGAGAAAAAGCAGGCTATGAATGACCTGAAGGACCAGGTCTCCGGCATGGCGATTGGGATCGCCTCTGCCGTTCTGGAGGAGGACGTGGACAAGCGGAAGCACGCCAAGCTCATTGACTCCTTCATTGAGAATCTGGGAGAGCCCCTATGATCCGCGCCAGTGACTATGGCCGTGCCCTGTTTGAGTTGGCCCGGCAGGAGCACAGGGAAGGGGAGATTGGGGAAGAAATGGCTGGGGTCCGGGCCATTTTGGAGCAGCAGCCGGCCTATGCCCGCTTGCTGGATTCCCCTGCGCTGCCCAGGGAGCAGCGGCTTTCCCTGGTGGAGGAGGCCTTTTCCAGTCTGAACCTCTATCATTTGAATTTTCTGAAAATCCTCTGCGAAAAGCACGCGGTGAAGCAATATGCCGCCTGCGCCCGGGTGTACGGGCAGCTGTATGACCAGGCCCACGGCATTCTGCGGGCCACCGCCATGACGGCTGTGGCCATGTCCAAGGGGCAGCAGGCTGCCCTGGCGAAGAAGCTGGAGGCCATGACCGGGAAAACGGTGAAGCTCACCAATGTGGTGGACGCCCGCGTTTTGGGCGGCGTGACCTTACGCTTTGCCGGGGTGCAGCTGGACGGGAGCCTGCAGGCCCGGCTGGAAGCGCTGCGCCAGAGCCTGGCCGCCGCGACTGTGTAAAGTAGGTGAACACATGAACCTGAAAACCGACGAAATTACCAAGGTCATTCAAGACCAGATCAAAAACTATGGCGCAAAAACCAAGCAGGATGAAATCGGCTACGTGATCCAGGTGGGAGACGGCATTGCCAAGGTCCACGGCCTGGACCGCTGCCGGGCCAACGAGCTGCTCCGCTTTGACGGCGGCGCTGTGGGCATGGCGCTGAACCTGGAGGAGGACTGCGTCAGTGTGGTTATGCTGGGCTCTGATGTGGGCGTGGAGGAAGGGAGCCTGGTGCGGCGCACCGGGGAGGTCCTTTCCGTCCCGGTGGGGGAGAAGCTGATTGGCCGGGTGGTGGATGCTCTGGGCAACCCCATCGATGGCAAAGGCCCCATCGACTGTTCCCAAACCCGGCCCATTGAACACCAAGCGCCGGGTATCATCCAGAGAAAATCCGTCTCGGTCCCCCTGCAGACGGGCATTAAGGCCATTGATTCCATGATTCCCATTGGCCGCGGACAGCGGGAGCTCATCATCGGCGACCGCCAGACCGGAAAAACCACCATTGCAACCGACACCATCCTGAACCAAAAGGGGAAGGATGTGATCTGTATCTATGTGGCCATTGGTCAGAAGCGCTCTACGGTGGCCCAGATTGTCCATGATTTTGAGCTGAGCGGGGCCATGGAGTACACCATTGTGGTCTCCGCCACGGCTTCGGAGCAGGCGCCCATGCAGTACATCGCCCCCTATTCCGGCTGCACCATGGGCGAGTATTTCATGGATCAAGGCAAGGACGTGCTCATTGTCTATGACGACCTGAGTAAGCACGCTGTGGCCTACCGGGCCATTTCCCTGCTGATCCGCCGCCCCCCCGGACGGGAGGCCTACCCTGGCGATGTGTTCTATCTCCACTCCCGTCTGTTGGAGCGGGCGGCCCGGATGGCGCCGGAGTATGGAGGAGGCAGCCTCACGGCTCTGCCGGTTATTGAGACCCAGGCCGGCGATGTGTCTGCCTATATCCCCACCAACGTGATTTCCATTACCGACGGACAGATCTTCCTGGAGACGGAGCTCTTTAACTCCGGCGTTATGCCCGCTGTGAACCCTGGCATCTCTGTGTCCCGGGTGGGCGGCTCGGCGCAGATCAAGGCCATGAAGCAGGTGGCCGGTTCTCTGAAGCTGCTGTATTCCCAGTACCGGGAGCTCCAGAGCTTTGCCCAGTTTGGCTCCGACCTGGACGCCGACACCAAATCCCGCCTGGCTCAGGGCCAGCGGATTGTGGAGGTTCTGAAGCAGAAAAACGGAGCACCTGTGGAGGTGGCCCACCAGGTGGCGATTCTTTACGCTGTGACCAAGGGCTATCTGGAGCAGGTGGAGGTGGAGCAGGTCTCCGCCTACGAGGAGAAGCTGCACCGGCAGCTGGACACCCGCCGTCCGGAGATTCTCCAGTCCATTCGGGACACCAAAATGCTGACCCCGGAGAACGAAGCGGCTCTGAAGCAATTTCTCACGGAATTCACCGCCGAGTTCCAATCTTCCCACAGTTAGGAGGCTGACCCATGGCGGGCGTTTCCACCAAAGACATCAAGCAACGCATCCGGAGCATGGAGAGCACCCGGCAAATCACCCGGGCCATGGAAATGGTGGCTGCCTCCAAGCTCCGCCACGCCCAGGACCGGATTCGGGACAGCCGTCCCTACTTCGAGATCCTCTATGGAACCATTGCCCACATCGCCTGCACCCGGCCGGATTTTTCCTCCCCCTATCTCACCCGGCGGGAGGGGAAGCGGGTCTGCTGCATTGTGATTGCCGGTGACCGGGGTTTGGCTGGCGGCTATAACAACAACATGTTCAAGCTGGTTCAGCAGGAGCTGGGGGAGAAGGAGCTATCGGTTTTGCCCATGGGTAAGCGGGCAGTGGAGCATTTCCGCGGCCGGGGCGTACCCCTTGTTACCCAGGCCTACAGCGAGGCGGCCGATGTCACCATTGGTGACTGCTTCTCCCTGTCCAAGCAGCTGGCCAAAGCCTATTTGGCCGGGGAGTTCGACGAAATTTCTGTGGCCTTTACCAATTTTGTCTCAGTTCTGTCCCAAACTCCGGCTATTTTGCCGCTGCTCCCTCTGTCCCTCACGGCCGCGTCCAGGCAGGAGCCGGAGGAGGCGGCAGCTCTGTATGAGCCGGACCCCCAGACGGTGTTTGACGCCATCATCCCGGAGTACTTGGGGGGCGTGGTTTACGGCGCGCTGTGTGAATCCGTGGCCAGCGAGCTGGCGGCCCGGCGGACGGCCATGGATGCCGCCACGAAAAACGCCGACGAGATGATTGGGAACCTGAACCTGCAATTCAACCGCGCCCGCCAGGGCGCCATTACCCAGGAGATCACCGAGATCGTGGCAGGCGCCGAAGCCTGACCGGTCCGGATGCAAGGAGTTGACCCCTATGGCCAAAAATATTGGTACTGTGATTCAAGTCATCGGCCCCGTGCTGGATATCCGCTTTCCCGAGGGGAGCCTGCCGGAGCTGCTGAATGCCATTGAAGTTCCCAATGGCGAGGCCACCATTGTGGCCGAGGTCGCCCAGCATCTGGGCGACAATGTGGTCCGGGCCGTCGCCATGAGCTCCACCGACGGCCTTCAGCGGGGGGTTCCCGCCACGGACACCGGCGCGCCCATTTCCGTCCCTGTGGGCGAGGGCTGCCTGGGCCGGATGTTTAACCTGCTGGGCCAACCCATCGACGAGCAGCCCGCCCCCAGAGCGGCAGATCACTGGCCCATTCACCGCCCCGCCCCCTCCTATGAGGACCAGGCCAGCACCACGGAGATCCTGGAAACCGGGATCAAGGTGGTGGATCTGATTTGTCCCTATGCCAAGGGCGGCAAAATCGGCCTCTTTGGCGGCGCAGGAGTGGGCAAAACGGTGCTCATCATGGAACTCATCAACAACATCGCCAAAGAGCACGGCGGTATTTCCGTCTTCACCGGTGTGGGCGAGCGCACCCGGGAGGGCAACGACCTGTACAACGAGATGAAGCAGTCCGGCGTCCTGGCCAAGACCGCCTTGGTCTATGGTCAGATGAACGAGCCGCCTGGAGCCAGAATGCGGGTAGGCCTGTCAGGTCTCACCATGGCGGAGTATTTCCGGGATGTGAAGCATCAGGATGTGCTCCTCTTCATTGACAACATCTTCCGCTTCACCCAGGCAGGCTCCGAGGTCTCTGCCCTCCTGGGCCGTATGCCCTCTGCCGTGGGTTACCAACCTACATTGGCCACGGAGATGGGCGCGCTGCAGGAGCGCATCACCTCTACCAAGGAGGGATCCATCACCTCTGTGCAGGCAGTCTATGTGCCTGCCGACGACCTGACAGACCCGGCCCCTGCCACCACCTTTGCCCACCTGGACGCCACGACGGTGCTGGATCGTGGCATTTCCTCCCTGGGTATTTACCCGGCAGTGGACCCCCTGGCTTCTACCTCCCGGATTTTAAATCCGGAAATTCTGGGCCGGGAGCACTATGAGGTGGCCCGGGATGTGCAACGGATTCTCCAGCGGTACAAGGAGCTGCAGGATATCATTGCCATTATGGGCATGGATGAGCTGTCCGACGAGGATAAGCTCACGGTGAACCGGGCCCGGAAGGTCCAGCGGTTCCTGTCTCAGCCCTTTACCGTGGCGGAGGAGTTCACCGGCATGACCGGCAAGTATGTGCCTCTGAAAGAGACCATCCGGGGCTTCCGGGAGATCATCGAAGGCAAACACGACAGTCTGCCGGAGTCGGCGTTCCTCTTTGCCGGGTCCATCGACGATGTGGTGGCCAAGGCCAGCAAGGGGTGAGCGCCATGACGGCCTTTCATCTGAAAATTGTCACGCCAGACGGCCTCTTTTTTGACGGAGACGCGTTCTCCCTCACCGTTCGTACCGTCGCAGGAGATGTGGGCATTTTGGCCGGCCACTTGGACCTGGTGACTGCCCTGGGCATGGGCCGGGCTACGGTAGTCACAGACCAGGGAACCCGGTATGCAGCCTGCATTGGCGGGATGCTGTCGGTGGAGAAGGAGCTGGTGACCCTGGTAGCGACCACCTTTGAGTGGGCGGAGGACATTGACACCGCTCGGGCCCAGGCCTCCTATGAGCGGGCCCAAAAGGTTTTGCACAGCAAAAACGCCAGCCAGGTAGAGCTGAAGCTGGCCGAAGCCCGGCTAAAGCGGGCCCTGGTCCGCCGGGGTGTGGCAGCTGGTCAATAAACAAATCAAGCGCTGAACAGTAAGAAACGCCATGCTGTTCAGCGCTCTTGTTTTGGAATGAAATGTGAAACCACTTGCAATTTTCTGGAAATTGCGGTATACTTGTTAACAAATGTGTGAACAAAAAAGTGGATGGAGGCTGCTTATGAACGTCACTGCGACCAACGAGCCCTGCATGATTCTGGAGACGGTGGAGCTGCTGTATGCCTTTATCAATGAGCTCCCGGCCGGTGAGCTGACGGCCCCCGGCCCATACACCATCCCTTCGTCAGAGCTGCAGCACATGCTGACATCCGCCACGGAGGGGATCTCCAGGCAGGACCCGGCGATGCAGTTTTTCTTTCTGAAGGAGCCGCTCCAGGATGGATCTGGGCTCTTTACCTGCCTGGCCAGGGCTGTCGTTTATAACACCATGGACTTCTCCTGCAAGACCCTGGGGGCGTCTTTTGACTCCCTGCGGCGAAATTGGCAGGAGCTGCGGCAGCGGGGAGAGCATATTTCCGCCATTGGGGAATTTGGTATGGACTACATGGAGCAGGAGGACAGAAGCTTTGTTCCCCTGTCTGTGGATCTGGAACGGCTGGAGGTGACGCCGGAATACCGGCAAAAGCTCTTGGAGGTGTTTTCCGGATTTGAGACATATACCGCCATTCTTGAAAAGATGCTGGAGCCCGTTGCTACCCGGCTGGAGGCGCTGCTGCGTCCCTGGGCTTTGCGGGCAGAGCCCTTGGCCAGGAGCTGGGAGGCACGTTATCGAGAGGGAAATGCTGTGGAAATTTTGAAGAAACGGGCATGCTGCAATGCAGGAAGCTCCGTGCAGGCGCTATTCATCAATCTGCGTTATCTACAGCCCACGGCAGCCCCCGGTGTGTTGGATGACGAAGCCAGGACGGTGTTTTTTCACACCGGCGTGGCCCAGGAGACAGAGCGAAAGGAACCGCTGGATTTTGAGGACTGGGAATACCATGCGTTGCGGCTCCTGGGAAGTCCTGCACGGATGAGAATGCTCCAGGCCATGGCGGAGAAACCCATGAGTTCCCGGGAAATGGCTCAGCAGCTGGACCTCCACTTGGGGGCAGTGGGTCGGGATGTGAAGAGCCTGTTTGACGCCAGGCTGCTGCTGCTGGAATCCGTACAGGGGAGAAACCGCTACAAGACAAACTTTGCATCCATTGAAACCATTATGCAGCATTTGAAGTCGCTGCAAAAAAAGGGGAGCAATGAATCATAACAGGCGCCTGCTTCACTGCGGCACGATGCAGCGGTGGAGCAGGCGTCTGTTTGCCTGCAAAATAGCTAAATTTTCTTCTGTGTAGGTATTGCAATTTTGTGAACGATGTGGTAAGATCCCCATAAGGGTGTTCACAAAATTATGAACACCGAATTTCAGATTGCACAGAAAGGAAGGACAAACATGAAAGCACGTACAAGACTGCTGGCGTCGTTTCTGGCGCTGCTGCTGTGCCTGAGTCCCGTGACCGTTTGGGCGTCTCCCGAAGCGCCCCGACCCAGTCATGTGGTGGACCTGGCGCTGAGCGATACTGCGGAGTCTCAGCTCCCCCTCCGGGAGGCAGTGGCCCCTCTGGGTTATCGGCAGGACGATTGGGTTACGGTTATGGTGGAGCTGGAGGAGGAGCCGCTCCTAAATGGGCAGGTCCTGCGGGAGGACTTACATACTGCCTCCTGTCAGGCTGAGGCCCAGCGGCTGCTGGCTTCTCATGAGGCTCTACAGGAGAAAATCCGCCGCCTGCCCTGGACTGCGGCCCAGGCGACCAGTCATGAAAAAAGTCCCACCTATGAGTACACTGCCATTTTTAACGGCTTCGCCATGGAGATGTGCTATGGTGATCTGGAAGCGCTGCAGGCCATGCCAGGCGTGAAGTCCGCGTATGTGGCTACCCGCTATGAGGCCCCCCAGCCAGTGGAAACGGGCTTGGAGCCTATGATGGCAGGCAGTACCGGGGGCATTGGCTCCGATGTGGTCAATGCCATGGGATATGACGGCAGCGGCATGATGGTAGCCGTTTTGGATACCGGCTTGGACACGGACCATGTTGCCTTTGCAACTGCGCCCCAAGTGCAGACCCTGACCCTGGAGGAGCTGGAGACCCGAATGAACCAGGTCCAGCTCCATGCGGAACTGGACGGGGCGGAGGCTGCCTATGTTTCCGGCAAAATTCCTTATGCCTACGACTATGGTTCCGGTGAGGCAGGCGCCGAAGCCGTCCGGGACTCTGCCGGCCATGGCACCCATGTGGCTGGTACGGTAGCGGGAAATTGTGAAGAGCTGCGAGGCGTGGCCCCCAATGCCCAGCTGCTCATTATGAAGGTGACGAGTCCCGATGGTTCCATTTTGGACAGCACCATTTTGGCGGCCCTGGAGGATGCCGTCCTTTTGGGCGTGGATGCGGTCAACATGAGTCTGGGCGCATCGGCTGGCTTTGCAGATACTGAGGAGACCGCCGTGCAGGACGCCTATTACCGCTGTGCCCAGGCGGGCGTCAGCCTGATGATTGCCGCAGGTAACGACATGAACAGCGCCGTGGGCAACCGGTATGGCAATGGCTTACCCCTGGCGGAGAGCCCGGATAGCGCCCTGGTCAGCGCACCGTCCACCTCCTTTGCCGCTATGTCTGTGGCCAGTGTGGAGAATTTCAAAACGGAGTGCAGCTATATGAAGCTGGGTCAGACGGAAATCCTGTTCCAAAATGGCGTGGATAACAATTCCGGCCAGGCTCTGCATGCGGCGAAGATGATTTGCGGGGAGGAGCAGGAAGTCACCCTGCCGTATGTGATGGTGCCCGGCCTGGGCGATGTGGAGGACTACACCGGCCTGGATGTGGCGGGAAAAGTTGCAGTGGTCCAGCGAGGTGTCCTGAGCTTTTCCGATAAGGCCAATTATGCGGCTGCAGCGGGCGCTGTGGGCTGTATCATTTATAACAACGAAAGCGGCAGCCTCCTGCCTGGCCTTGGGGAGACCGTCTCAATCGGAACCGTGGGCATTTCCCAGGCGGACGGGCAAAAGCTGGCGATGGCGGAGGAGAAACAGATTTCCTTCTCTCCCGCCTGGATCGATTACCGCGCTACGGACACCAGCGCGAAGCCTTCGTCTTTCAGCGACTGGGGCCCCACCCCGGACCTTCAGCTGAAGCCGGAAATGGCAGCGCCTGGCGGCAACATTTCCTCTGCCAAGCCTGGCGGCGGCTTCCAGCTGATGAGCGGTACCTCCATGGCATCTCCTCATATGGCCGGTGCTGCAGCGGTGGTGCGGCAGTATTTGCAGGAAAAGCTGGGTCTTACAGAATCCGGCCAAGTGCACGACCTGACAGACGCGCTCCTGATGAGCACGGCCCATCCTGCCCTCCGGGAGGACGGCAGTCCCTATTCTCCCCGTCAGCAAGGCGCGGGCGTCCTCAACCTGAAGGATGCCGTCATGGCGGAAGCCTATCTCACGGTGGACGGCTGCGACCGGCCCAAGGCACAGCTGGGGGAGAGCGGGGAAGGCAGCTACACCTTTACCTTCCGGGTTCATAATTTGGGACAGACCCCCCTGTCCTATACCCCAAACCTCATCTCCACCACAGAGGGCGTGGTGGAGGATCAGGGACATAGCTTCATAGACATGGTTCCCTGCAGGTTGCAGGAGGGAACGGACTATACTGTGACCTATGAGGGCCTGACCCAGGGAACTCAGCTGACA
>ENA-ORMO01001969-ORMO01001969.1-human-gut-metagenome-genome-assembly--contig:-NODE-1969-length-18634-cov-3.826578_pt1 | contig 18634 bp, 15 predicted proteins | sample MGYA00242106_ERZ509001 | MGnify/ENA primary metagenome ERZ509001 (study PRJEB26280, sample SAMEA2338736) | human gut metagenome | biome: human gut; feature: human-associated habitat; material: faeces... | reverse complement strand
CCGAGCAGTTCGTCCGCCTGTTGGAGCAGTCTGTGGCGGATTCCATCCGCTTTACCCAGCAGCTCCACCGCTCCCTGGCGGAACCATAAAGGAACCATAAAGCAAGCGCATCGAAACAAGAGCGCCGGCATTTGCCGGCGCTCTTGTGGTCTTATGAAATCTTTATAAGGGCGTCAGTCCGCCTTGTTCACAGGCCGGCCCTTCTCCCAGTCCCAGGGATTCTTCCGGCACACCTTATCGGCATAGGGGACGAAGATGGACAGCAGGCCGAAGGCCGCCAGGATCCAGCAGTACCACATATAGGGCACGATCTCCACCGGGTTCACCGCGATGTTATAAGTCGTGGTGGTCAGGGCAGCCGCCATCAGCAGCTGGGCGCCGTAGGGGATGATGCCCTGGAACACGCAGGAGAACACGTCCAGCAGCGACGCAGTCCGGCGGGGGTCCACCTGATATTCCCGGCTGATATCCCGGGCCACATTGCCGCAGAGGATGATGGCCACGGTGTTGTTGGCCGTGGCGCAGTCCGCCAGGGAGACCAGGGCCGCCATGCCCACCTGGGCAGACTTGTTGCCCCGCATCATGCCCCGGAGCTTGCTGATCAGCCAGCTGATGCCGCCGTGGTGGGCCACCAGATCAGAGAGGCCGCCGCAGAACAGCGCCAGGAAGAACACCTCGCTCATACCGGTGAAGCCGTTCCAGATGGCCTGGGCATAGGTGAAGATCGTCAGCTCACCGCCCACCAGGCCGATGATGCCGGCGGAGAGGATGCCGATGGTCAGCGTCAAAAACACATTCACGCCGATGATGGCCAGGGCCAGCACCAGCAGATAGGGCAGCACCTTGAGAAGCTCAAAGCTCCGCTCCTCCATGACCGCAGCTGCCTCCGGCCGGGCCACGACCAGCAGGATCACCAGCGTCACCACCGCGGCGGGGATGGCGATGAAGAAGTTGACCCGGAACTTGTCCTTGAGCTCGCAGCCCTGGGTCTTGGTGGCGGCGATGGTGGTATCGGAGATCATGGACAGGTTGTCGCCGAACATGGCGCCGCCGGCGCAGGCGCCCAGCATCATAGGCACGCTCAGACCGCTCTCAGAGGCCAGGCCCACGGCGATGGGCACCAGAGACGTGATCGTTCCCACAGAGGTGCCGGTGGCGGTGCCCAAAAAGGCGGAGATCACAAAGACGCCGGCGGTCAGCAGCTCCACCGGGATCAGGGACAAGCCCAGGTTCACCGTGGCCTCCACGCCGCCCATGGTCTTGGCCACCGTGGAAAAGGCGCCGGCCAGGATGTAGATCATCAGCATGGTCAAAACGTTTTCATTGGCTGCGCCCCGGGCAAAGACGGCGAACTTCTGGTCAATGCTCTCCCGGCCCATGCAGAAGGCCGCCAGCACGGCGATGAACATGGCCGTGACCGAGGGGAACTGGTAAAAGGCCATCTCCGCCCCCTGGGCCTGGAGATACAGTCCGGCACCCAGATAAATGGCGATAAAAATCAAAAAAGGCAGCAGGGCCAGACCGCTGCCCCGCTTGTTCAGATCGTGTTCCATGGTAGATATCCTCCTCTTTCTCTCACACACGCGATTGTATGATTATATCAGCTGTTTTCCCTGCTGGCAACCGTATTTTCCGGAAAGATTGACTTTTCCCCCATTTTCAGCTATGCTCGTTTTACAAAATCGCGTTTTGAGAAAGGACGGTTTTCCATGCCGGATATCTCCTCCCTCCTCAGCAAATCGTTGGGCAAGGTCTCTTTGGGCGACGTGCTGACAGCTGTGGTAACACTGCTTTTGTGCCTGGTGGTGACCAGGATCGTTTTGAAGGTCGTAAGGCGGCTGGCCGCCCGGACCAAGCTGGAGCCCCGGGTGCAGAAATACCTCCTCTCCGGACTGAAGCTGGTGCTCTATCTGATCTCGGCCATCATTGTTGTAAGCAGCCTGGGTGTGGACATGACCTCCCTGGTGGCGCTTTTGTCGGTGGCCTCCCTGGGCGTTACCCTGGCGGCGGAGGACATTCTGGCCAACGTGGCCGGCGGACTGGTGATCCTCTCCTCCCGTCCCTTTTCCATCGGGGACTATATTGAGGTCTCCGGCGCTGCCGGCACGGTGGAGGAGATCACCCTGAACTATACCAAGCTGCTCACGCCTGACGGGCTTTTGGTGATGCTGCCCAACAAGACCCTGGCCGACTCCCAGATGACCAACTACACCGCCCTGGGCCGACGGCGGGTGACCCAGGTCATCACCGCCTCCTACGATGCCCCCACGGAGACCGTCCGGGCCGCCTGTCTCCAGGCCCTGGCCCAGACCGACCACATTTTGCAGGACCCCGCCCCCTCGGTGTGCGTCACCGATTACGGAGAGAGCGCCATTGAGTACACTGTTTACTGCTGGACCGCAGCCGAGACCTATCTGGAGGTCAAATTTGCCCTCTGTGAACATCTCCGCCCGGCCTTTGAACAGCACGGTGTGGAGATGACCTACAATCACTTGAATGTCCATATCATGGACCATTCCTGACCTTTCGCGCCTCCGAGGTCTGCCGCAGCACGCGCCTTTCCGGTCCGCGCAGGGAAATCACGCATCAAACGTGGGTGAGGATCGCCGTTTCGGCGTTTCCCGCCCACTTTTTCTCTGGCCTGTTTGGAACGTCCATTTTGCGGCGGGCCCGCTGCTCTTGCGGCCTGCCCGCAGGCGCTTCCATCTCCGCTCCCTCTCAAATTTCGACAGAGTTCGACAAATAGCTTGTCATGGTCCCCATTTTTTGGTATGCTGTTGCTGTGTCAGGAAGGCTTTTCCGGGGGTGGACCCGAAGTCTTCCGCAAATGCTACCCCCAGTGCACATTGGGCGACATGCTTTTCCGTCATGCCCGCCGGCCGGCAGGCGGGCCGCTCTTTGTCCACAGGGAAATTGGTGAGATCCTGCGTCCGGCGGGCGCGGAGGAGGGGTGTTTCATGGACGGAGGAGCGAAGGATCTGGCAGCCCTGCTGCCCAATATCGCCGCCCAGGCCAGAGGAGCCCTGAGCAGCCTCCGTCTGGCGGCGGCGCAGCTGGCTCCGGCGGAGGCCAGAGAACAAAATCCAGATCTGGACCGTCAGGCCGCATTGCTGGATCAGAGCTATTACCGCCTGCTGCGGCTGGTCAACAACCTGTCTCTGGCCGCCTGCATGGATGGAGACCGCCCCCTGCATCTCCAGGACCGGGATCTGGTGGATCTGATCGGCGAACAGTGTGAGCGGACAGCGGGTCTTGCGGAGCTGCTGGGACTCCAGCTCAAATTTGTCTGCCAGCTGGAGCGCCATATCTGCGCCGTAGATCCTGATATCCTGGAACAGATCCTCACCCAGCTCCTCTCCAACGCCCTGAAATTCACGGACCGGGGCGGCTCCATCACTGTGGAGCTGCGGCTGCTGCCCAAGCGGGTGCTGATCTCGGTGGAGGATACCGGCTGCGGAATCCCGGAGGATCAGCTGACCATGCTCTTTGACCGCTATCTTCACGATATCCCCCCGGACCGGCCTGCCCAGGGACTGGGGCTGGGACTGGCATTGTGCCAGCGTCTGGCCGCTTTGCACAACGGCGCACTGATGGCCGTCTCCCGACCCGGACAGGGCAGCCGCTTCACATTGTCCCTGCCGGACCGGCAGGTGGGCAGCGGCGTATCCGATGTGGCCTTTGATTACAGCGGCGGCTTCAACCGGACGCTGCTGGGACTGGCGGACGCTCTGCCGCCGGAGGCCTTTTTGATCCGCAGTCAGGACTGACCCTTGCCCGCGAATTTCTTCGCGGGCAAGTTTTTATTTTCTTTTAGAAGAAAATCAGGTATGATGAGAACGGATTCCCCCTCGACATTTGGAAAGGAGGTACGCGGATGCCTCATATTTTTGTAGCCATGAGCGGCGGTGTGGACAGCTCCGCAGCCGCCCTGCTGCTCCAGCAGGCGGGATATCAGATCTCCGGCGTCAATCTCCAGCTGCTCCGGAGCCCTGCGCTGGGCGAGACGCCGGCCTGCCGTTCCCTGGCGGATACCGAGGATGCGGCCCAGGTGGCCCGGCGGCTGGGCTTTCCCCTCCACATTCTGGACCTCTCCCCGGTTTTTTGGGAGGAAGTGATCCAACCCTTTGTCCAGGAGTACCGCCAGGGCCGGACCCCCAACCCCTGCATCGTCTGCAACCGAACCATCAAGTTTGGGGCCCTGTTGGATCGGGTCCGGGCCCTGGGCGGCGAATTCCTGGCCACCGGTCACTATGCCCAGGTGGCCCATGACCGCGCCTCCGGCCGGTATCTTTTGAAGCGGGGCCTGGACCGCAGCAAGGACCAGAGCTACTTTCTATACCGTCTCACCCAGGATCAGCTGGCTCACACGCTCTTTCCTCTGGGCGGGCTGGATAAGGCCCAGGTCCGCCGCCTGGCAGAGGACCATGGCCTGGTCAACGCCAGGAAGCGGGACAGTCAGGACATCTGCTTCATTCCCGGCGGAGACTACGCCGCCTTGATCGAGACGGTCACCGGCGCTCCCGCCCCTGCCGGAGATTTCCTGGATCAAGCGGGCCGGGTGCTGGGCCGGCACAAGGGTCTGATCCGCTACACCCTTGGCCAGCATAAGGGCCTGGGCCTGTCCACCGAGGAGCCCCTCTATGTTTTGGACAAGGACCCGGTCTCCAATACCGTTCATCTGGCCCCGGACAGCGCCCTGTGGAGCCGGACCCTGACGGCGGAGGACGCCAACTGGATCTCCATCCCGGAGCTGACTGAGCCGTTGTCCGTCACAGTCAAGACCCGCCACAGCCAGCGGGAGGCCCCGGCGGTGGCAGAGCCTCTGCCTGGGGGCCGCTTCCGGGTGGTCTTTGACCAGCCCCAGCGTGCCATCACGCCGGGACAGGCCGTGGTGCTCTATGACGGCGAGTGCGTGGTGGGCGGCGGCACCATCTGCGGGCCTTGACCAAGCATATAAAAATTGCCCCGCCGGAACTGTTGTCAGTCCGGCGGGGCAGGCAGGCATGCCGCAGGCCGCGTGTCAGCGGTCGCTGGCCAGCCAGCAGTCCTGATAGATCAGATCGTCCACATCTCCCGGTGGAAACCAAACTGTGTGCATTGCATGACCTCCTTTGCATTTCTCCAGTATATGTCCCTGACAGCGAGAAGTTGCACGAAATCATGCAGGGCGAAGGGCGTCGATGAAAAATTTTATTTTTTCCATGCACAGGGTTGACAAATCCATGACAGATGTGGTATCCTAACTAATGCCGACAGCTGCCGGTGTGGTGGAATGGTAGACACAGGAGACTTAAAATCTCCCGGTAGCAATACTGTACCGGTTCGAGTCCGGTCACCGGCACCACAAAATCCTATATCGCGGAGTAGAGCAGTTGGTAGCTCGTCGGGCTCATAACCCGGAGGTCGCAGGTTCGAGTCCTGTCTCCGCAACCATAAAACAGCCGTTTCCTTGATGGAGACGGCTGTTTTTCTAGTTTTTGTTCTCTAAAGCAACCGACCGGCCACACCAGCAGGTAAACGGGCTGATCGCGCAGACAAAACAGGCACACCGAAATCCCCTTTGATGGAGCGAGAGCAGGATTTTCCGGCAGCACAGCAAAACCAGGAGCGTCTTCATTACGAAAGATCCAAAGATCTGCGCAATTTAGAGCATATGGGTTGGCGGCGGCAAGATCCTATGATAGGATAAGGTATAGAAAACCTTCAAGAGAGGAGGCGGCGCTGTGGAACACCAAAGAACCGTCCGCCGGGACGGCCTGGACACCCTGCGGGGCGTTACCCTGATCAGCATGATGGTCTATCACGCCTGCTGGGACCTGGTGTATCTCTTCGGGCACGATTGGGCCTGGTATCGCTCCTTCGGAGCCTATGTCTGGCAGCAGAGCATCTGCTGGACCTTTATCCTCCTCTCCGGCTACTGCTTTTCTCTGGGCCGCCGCCACCTGCGGCGGGGACTGATGACGCTGGGCGGCGGCGCGGCGGTGAGCCTGGCCTCCCAGTTCTCAGGCGCGCCGATCTACTGGGGCGTTTTGACCTTTCTGGGTGCGGCAGCCCTGCTGACCATTCCCATGAGCCGCCTGCTGCGGCGCATTCCTGCCAGAGCGGGCCTGGCGGCCAGCTTCTGCCTGTTCTGGCTGCTGCGGGATGTGAACAGCGGCTATCTGGGCTTTGAGGGAAACCGGCTGCTGATGCTGCCGCCGGAGCTGTATCAAAACACCCTGACGGCTTTCCTGGGCTTCCCCGGTCCGGTATTCGTCTCCGCCGACTATTTCCCCCTGCTGCCCTGGCTGTTCCTGTTTTGGACAGGCTACTTCCTCAGCCGCCTGGCTCCGCCGGAAGATCGCAGGGAGCTCCGTCTCCCCCTGGTGACGGCCCTGGGCAGGCGGTCTCTGCTGGTATACCTGCTGCACCAGCCGCTGATCTTCGGCGCTTTGTGGCTTCTGGAGCAGGCCGGCATCTGACGTCTCCCAAACCGGATCAGGCCACCAGTGGGGGCCTGACGGACTTTTCTGCCGCTTTCCACAAAAAAGGGGCCATTCTTTCGTGGTCTGACCCCTTGATAAATTGTCCGATGTCTGCTAAGATAAAATCAACAGACCACGGAATTTGAATATTGGGAGGATTGTTTATGAAGATCGGTCTTTTAGGCTGCGGCGCTATGGGTAGTCTCTACGGCGGCTATCTCAGCAAGGCACATGAGGTTTACGTCTGCGACGTCTGGAAGGAGCACATTGAGGCCATCAAGTCAAATGGCATCCGTTTGGACGAACCCGAGGGCGAAACCGCCGTTTTTACCCCGAAATTCGCCACCACGGACCCCAGTGAGATCGGCCCCGTGGACATCATGATCGTGTTCGTCAAGTACATGATGCTGGAGGATGCCCTCCGCAACGCCAAGTCCATGATCGGCGAGAACACCATCGTCCTGTCCCTGCAAAACGGCATCGGCAACTATGACGAGATCGCCAAGGTAGTCCCCGAAGAGCAGATCTGCTGTGGTACGACCGCTCACGGCTGCACCTTCCTGGAGCCGGGCCATGTCCGCCACACCGGCCGGGGCGTGACCAACGTGGGCACCCTGAAGGGTCCCTTCTCCAACGCCCAGAAGGTGGCCGAGGCTTTGCAGGCCGCCGGCTTCGAGGCCGTTGCCCACGAGAACGTCATGCAGCTGATCTGGCACAAGCTGTTTGCCAACATCGCCATCAATGCCATCACCGCTCTGCTGGATCAGCCCAACGCCTCTGTGGCTGAGAACCCCTTCGAGCACACCCTGGCCGAGAACATGGTCCGGGAGGCCGTGGCCGTGGCCAATGCCACCGGTTGCAGCTTCGATGTGGAGGCTGAGCTGAAGAATGCCTTTGATGTGGCCATCGCCACCGGCACCAACCGCTCCTCCATGCTCCAGGACGTGACCCGTCAGCGGGAGACCGAGATCAAGATCATCAACGGCGCTGTGGTGAAGAACGGCAAGCTGGCCGGCGTTCCCACCCCCTACAACGAGGTCATCTGCCAGCTGGTGGAAGCCAAGCAGTCCTTCTATCTGAAGAAATAATCGGCATACAAAAGCCGCCCCCGCAGCCGCGGGGGCGGTTTTTCTTACCGGTCTAACAGATCGGCGGCGTAGGGGGCCATCTCCAGCCGGATAAAGTACCCCTGGTCATGGCTGCACACCGGGCAGAGCTTGGGGGCCTCCAGACTCTCCTGGATATGACCGCAGTTGAGACACATCCAGCCGCACTTGACGTCGGACACAAAGAGCTTCCCGCTCTCCAGCAGCTCCGCCAGGTGGCCGAAGCGGTGGCCGTGGCTCTGTTCAATGGGTGCGATCTGCTGGAAGGAGGCTGCGATCTCCGGGAAGCCCTCCTGCCGGGCCGTCTCGGCAAAGGCCGGATACACCGGGTCGAACTCCTCATACTCGTTGTGCTGGGCCATCCGGAGCAGCTCTACAACGTCGTTGGTGGCGTCCACCGGATAGCTGGCGTCAATGGGGATGCTCTGGCCGGAGAGCGTGCGCAGATGGTTGTAAAAGATCTCCGCGTGCTCCTGTTCCTGACCGGCAGTGAAGGCAAACACCGCCTCCAGCACCGGGAGCTTCTGGCTTTTGCAAAGAGCCCCGGCAAAGGCGTAGCGGTTCCGGGCCTGACTTTCGCCGGCAAAGGCCCGCATCAGATTTTTCATGGTTTCGCTGCTGGTAAATTCCACAGACATGGGAAGGTCCTCCTTATGGCTTGATACAGGCAGGGTTTCCCAATCCGTCCCATTTTATACCGGCCAGCCCCGGCAAGCAAACAGCCCCCGGCGCCGTGTGGCGCCGGGGGCTTGTCCCTTTTATTCTCTTTTGGGCAGCCGGTACTTTTCCAAATTCTCTTTCAGCACCCGGTTGAACGCGCCCTCGTCCTTGAGCTCGTTGATATAGCTGTGGCGGTCCAGCTTCTCGTCCTGCTCCTCCAGAACAGAGACGGCGATGTTGGAGCAGTGGTCGCTAATCCGCTCCAGGTTGGTCAGCAGATCATTGTAGACAAAGCCCAGCTGGATGGTGCAGGCCCCGGACTGGAGCCGGTGGATATGGCGCATCCGCAGCTCCTCGATCAGCCGGTCGATGGTCTCCTCCAGAGGCTCCACCTCCACGGCCTCCTCCACACTGTCGTCCTGGAATCCCGCAAAGGACTTCTCCAGAATGGCGTTCATCGCCTTCAGCAGCACCGCGATCTCCTCGTTGGCGATCTCAGAGAACTGCAAGCCCTTATCATGGAGCTCCTGGGCAGACTCCTGGAGGTTCAGCGCGTGGTCGCCGATCCGCTCAAAGTCGCCGATGGCGTGGAGCAGACGGGAGACCGTCCGGATATCATCCATAGACACGCCATGCTGGGAGATCTCCACCAGATAGCTGCCCAGCCGGTCCTCATAGATGTCCAGCTTGTCCTCATTGGCAAGGATCTCCGTCTCCCGGCCGCTGCTGTAATCATCCATCTGCCGCAGCGCCAGCCGGACATTCTCCTTGGCCAGCTCGCCCATGCGGCCGCACATGGCCACACACTCGCTGATCGCCACGCTGGGGGTATGTAGCAGGCGGGGGTCCAGGAACGCAAATTCCTCGGCCTTGTTCTCGCCCCGAATCAGCCGCCGCGCCAGCTTTTCCAGCTGGCGGGCAAAGGGCAGCAGCAGCAGCGTGGTAAACACGTTGAAGACCGTGTGGCTCACAGCGATCCCCAGCGCCCCCACGGTGTAATCCAGGAAGGGGAAATGGAAGAGCATATCTCCGCCGTAAAACAGCAGCAGGCACACCGCCGATCCGATCACGTTGAAGGAGATGTGGATCACCGCCACCCGCTTGGCGTTGCGGTTGACGCCGATGGAGCTGATCAGCGCCGTGACACAGGTGCCGATATTCTGGCCCATAATGATGGGAATGGCCATGCCGTAGGTAATGGAGCCGGTCAGCGCCAGGGCCTGCAAAATACCCACAGAGGCGGCAGAGGACTGGATAACGCCGGTAAAGACCGCGCCCACCAGCACGCCCAGCAGGGGATTATTGAAGGCCGTCAGCAGGCTGGAGAACTCCGGCATATCCGCCAGGGGACTGACGGCGTCCTTCATCAGCTCCATGCCGTACATCAAAATGGAGAAGCCCACCATGATCCGGCCAATGTCCCGCCGGCGCTGCTTTTTGGAGCCCATGATCAGGATAATGCCGATCAGCGCCAGCAGCGGAGAGAAGTTCTCCGGCTTGAGCATATTGACAAAGATGTTTTCGCTCTCCAGCCCCGTCATCGCCAGGATCCACGCCGTCAGCGTGGTGCCGATGTTGGAGCCCATGATCACACCGATGGTCTGTCCCAGCTCCATCACGCCGGAGTTCACCAGGCCCACCAGCATCACCGTCATGGCAGAGGAGGACTGAATGGCAATGGTGATGCCCGCGCCCAGCAGCAGGCTCTTGATGGGACTGGAGGTCATGCGCTTGAGCATCTGCTCCAGACGGCCGCCAGCCATCTTTTCCAGACTCTTGGACATGGTGGTCATGCCGTAGAGGAAGAAGGCCAAGCCGCCGCAGAGGGTAAAGACAGAGAAGATATCCATGTCGCCACTCCTTTTATGAATCGCCCCGCCCAGAGCGGAGCTCAATTACTTCTCATTATATATGGTATTAGCAAAATTGAGAAGCGGTGGAATCAACAAATGTGAAATTCATCAGGAAAATGAACATTTCTTAAAATTCTGTTGAAAGTTTTGTTAAAATAGCCAAGACCGGCTGTTTTTCACACCTTTTGGATGCCCATGCCGTAAAGATTCCGTTCATGACCGGCCCGCCGCCCTTGCTCATCCGCCGCTTTCTATGATACATTATAACATATCACAACAGTTTCATCCCACGCCCGGCTGGCATCAGCCCCGGGCAGAACAGGAGGCGAACCATGACAAGCATCCGGCGAAGCTGGCGGGAACATTTCGGGCATACCAGGACCATCCTGTACGAAAAGGTTCAGGAGGCCCTGTCCTCTGTGCTGCCCATCACCGCCATCGTGCTGGTGCTGTGCTTCTCCATCTCCCCCATGCCCAGCGACACGCTGCTGGCCTTTCTGGTGGGGGCGGTGCTGCTGATCCTGGGCATGGGCCTGTTCACCCTGGGCGCCGAAACCGCGATGACCCCCATCGGCGAGCGGGTGGGCGCCCGGATGACCCAGAGCCGGAAGCTGTGGGTGGTGGTGGCCGTCAGCCTGCTGATCGGCGTGATCATCACCGTCTCCGAGCCGGATCTCCAGGTCCTGGCCGAGCAGGTCCCCAGCATCCCCAACGCGGTGCTGGTGGGAGCCGTTGCCATCGGTGTAGGCATCTTCCTGGTCATTGCCCTGCTGCGGATCCTCTTCCGGGTGCCCCTCCAGTGGATGCTGGTGGGCTTCTACGCCGCCGCTTTTATCTTGGCCTGCTTTGTGCCAAAGGATTTCCTGGCCATTGCCTTTGACTCCGGCGGCGTCACCACCGGCCCCATGACGGTGCCCTTCATCATGGCCCTGGGCCTGGGCGTGTCCTCCATCCGCAGCGACGAAAACGCCGCCCGGGATAGCTTTGGCCTGGTGGCCCTGTGCTCTGTGGGCCCCATTCTGGCAGTGCTGATCCTGGCCTTGTTCTTCCCCGCCTCCGGGACCTATGTGCCGGCAGCCATCCCCACCGCACCGGACAGCCGGGCTCTGTGGAGCCTGTTTTCCGCCGGCTTTCCCATCTATTTCCGGGAGGTAGCCATCTGTCTGGGGCCCATCGCCGCCTTTTTCGCCGTCTTTCAGGTGATCTCCCTCCGGCTGCCCCGAAAAAAAGTGTTGAAAATTGTAGTCGGACTCCTTTATACTTACTTTGGACTGGTCCTCTTCCTCACCGGCGTGAACGTGGGCTTCCTGCCGGCAGGCGCCTATCTGGGCCGGCAGATCGCCACCCTGTCCTGCCGCTGGGTGCTGATCCCCATCGGTATGCTGATGGGCTGGTTCATCGTCCAGGCAGAACCTGCGGTCCACGTCCTCAACCGCCAGGTGGAGGAGATCACCTCAGGGGCTATCCCCGGCAAGGCCATGAGCACCAGCTTGTCCATTGGCGTTGCCATTTCCATCGGCCTTGCCATGACCCGGGTGCTCACCGGCCTCTCCATTGTCTGGTTCCTGGTCCCCGGCTACCTGGCGGCACTGATCCTATCCTTCCTGGTGCCGGATATGTTCACCGCCATCGCCTTTGACTCCGGCGGCGTGGCCTCCGGCCCCATGACGGCCACCTTCCTGCTGCCCTTTGCCATGGGCGCCTGCGAGGCCCTGGGCGGGAATGTGATCACCGACGCCTTCGGCGTGGTGGCCATGGTGGCTATGACGCCCCTGCTGACCATTCAGCTTTTGGGGCTGCTCTATCAGTATAAGCTCCGCCGGACCACCCAGGCAGAAAACGCCAAGACAGCGCCGGAGGAGGACGATATCATTGACCTGTAATGACTTAGGAAGGGAGGGCCTGCCATGAGCGGCGCAGTCCTGATGGTCACCATCACCGACCGCAATCGGGGCGGCGAGTTTGCCGCCTGGTATCAGTCCCAGGGAATTCCCCTGGTGCTGACCACCCTGGGCCAGGGCACGGCCACCACAGAGATCCTGGACACCCTGGGCCTGGAGGCCACAGAGAAAGCCGTGCTGCTGTGCATCGCCCCCCGGTCCCCCCAGCTGGTCCGCCGGGCAGAAAAAGATCTCTGGCTGGACATCCCCGGGCGGGGCATCCTGATGACGGTGCCCCTGTCCAGCATTGGCGGAACAGCCGCCCGGGACTATCTGCTGCGGCAGGAGGGAGAGGAAACGATGGACTGTAAACCCACACACGAGCTGGTGATCGCCATCACCAACCAGGGCCACACCGATCAGGTGATGGCTGCGGCTCGCAGCGCCGGCGCCACCGGCGGCACCTCGGTCCACGCCAAGGGCACCGGCTCAGACCTGGCCCAGAAGTTCTTCGGCGTCTCCATTGCCGACGAGCGGGAGCTGGTCTTCATTCTGGTGCGCGCAGAGACCCGCCGGGAGATCATGAAGGCCATCATGGCCCAGGCCGGTCTCCAGACGCCTGCCAAGTCCCTGGTCTTCTCTCTGCCGGTCAGCGACATCGCCGGCCTGCGGCGGCTGGAAGAATCCCTATGATCCTTGAAAAGGCACGCCATCGGCGTGCCTTTTTTATGGAGTGAGCAGCTTCCAGCTGCCTTGCAGGCAAAAAAAGAAACGAGACAGGTAAAACCTGTCTCGTTTCTTTGGTGCGCGAGGCGGGACTTGAACCCGCACGTCCGTAATGGACACTAGAACCTGAATCTAGCGAGTCTGCCAATTCCACCACTCGCGCATTTGGCAGCAGTCCTGAGAAGGACCTGGTGCGGCTGACGGGACTTGAACCCACACGTCGAATCGACACCAGCACCTCAAGCTGGCCTGTCTACCAGTTCCAGCACAGCCGCAAATTATTTTGCCCTGGCGAAGACTGCTTGCTTAGTATAGCTGGAATATTCGGTTTTGTCAACCCATATTTTGCGTTTTTTCAAAAAATTTTTTCAGGGCCCATTTCGGGCCTGCCGGAAGCCCCGGCAGGCCCGATCATGTCCCGCTCCCGTTCAGCGGTTTTCCATGGGGATGTAGGTCCGGACCTCCTCCACACACTCGTACCGGGGGCGGATCAATTTTCCGCCGGAGGACAGTTCCTCCATCCGGTGGGCGCTCCAGCCGGCGATACGGGCCACGGCAAACAGCGGGGTATAGAGCTCTGCGGGCAGTCCCAGCATCTCATAGACAAAGCCGCTGTAAAAATCGATGTTGGTGGAGAGGGCATCCTTGTGCCGCCGCTCCATCAGCAGCTCCTTGCCGATCCGCTCCACGTTGGTGTACAGCGTCAGCTCGCTGTCCAGTCCCTTCTCCCCCGCCAGCTGATGGACATAATCCCGGAAGACCTCGCACCGGGGATCGGACTTGGTATAGACCGCATGGCCCAGGCCGTAGATCAGGCCGCTGCGGTCAAAGGCCTTCTTATCCAGCATCTGGGTGAGATAGTCGGTGATCTCCCCCTCGCTCTCCCAGTTCCGGACATGGGTCTTGATGTCGTCCATCATCTCCATGACCTTGCTGTTGGCGCCGCCGTGGCGGGGACCCTTCAAGGACGCCATGGCCGAGGCGATGGCGGAATAGGTGTCCGTTCCGGAGGAGGTGACCACGTGGTTGGTGAAGGTGGAGTTGTTGCCGCCGCCGTGGTCGGCGTGGAGCACCAGCGCCACGTCCAGCACCCGGGCCTCCAGCTCCGTATAGCCCCGGTCCTCCCGCAGCATCCGCAGGAAGTTCTCCGCGGTAGACAGCTCCGGCTGGGGCACATGGATGAACAGGCTCTCCCCCTGGCTGTACCGCCAGGCCTGATAGGCGTAGATCGCCAGCACCGGCATGTTGGCGGTGAGCTGGAGACACTGGCGCAGGACGTTCTCCAGGCCGATGTCATTGGGCTTGTCGTCGTAGCAGAACAGGGTCAGGATCGCCCGCTGCATGGTGTTCATCAGGTCCCGGGGCGGGGCTTTCATAATGACGTCCCGGAAGAAGTTGGTGGGCAGCGTCCGGTAGGAGGCCAGCTGCACGCAGAAATCCTGGAGCTGCTCCGCCGTGGGCAGCTCGCCGAAGAGCAGCAGATAGGCCGCCTCCTCAAAGGCAAAGCGCCCCCGCTGAGCAGAGCCCTTGACGATCTCCCGGCAGTCGATGCCCCGGTAGTAGAGCATGCCCTCTGACGGACGGATGTGCTCTCCATCCGGCCCGGAGACCACCTGATAGGACTGGATCTCGCCCACCCGGGTCAGCCCGGTCAGCACGCCCCGGCCGTCCTCGTCCCGCAGGCCCCGCTTCACGTTATACTCTTTATACAGGCGGGGATCGATATAATTCTTTTTCTCCCACTGCTCCTTCAGCGCCAGCAGCGCAGGGGTGATCTCACAGTAGGCATTCTCCCGCTTCTCATTCCAGATCATAATGAAGGCTCCTTTCCCCGCCGTCGATGTTGTTGCAATTTTAGCACTACTCTCTTTCGTTTTCAAGAGGAATTTTTCGTTTTCTACGGTTGGATTTCAAAAATTTTGCATGATTTTTATATCTCCTTGCATTTCGATCAAAAACGGCATCAAAAAGCGCCGTCCCGAAGGACGGCGCCGCAGCGTGTTCAAAGCTGGGAGAGGACCTCTCCGATGGGGTCTGTGATGACCAGGGCCGCATGCAGGTCCCGGCCCACGGCAGATTTGTTGATCAGCACCAGCCGGTCCCCCTGATAGTAGTTGATCAAGCCCGCAGCAGGCCACACGTTCAGGGAGGTCCCGCCGATGATCAGCAGGTCCGCCTCTGCGATGGCCCGGATCGACCGGTCCAGGATGTCCTGATCCAGGCCCTCCTCATAGAGGACCACATCCGGCTTGATGATGCCGCCGCAATCGCACCGGGGCACCCCTGTGGTCGCCAGGATCTGATCCAGGCCATAGAATTTCCCGCAGCGCTCACAGTGGTTGCGGTGGACGCTGCCGTGGAGCTCCAGGACGCATTTGCTGCCGGCCGCCTGGTGGAGCCCGTCGATATTCTGGGTCACCACGGCCTTCAGCTTGCCCTGGGCCTCCCACTGCGCCAGCTTCCGATGGGCGGCGTTGGGCCGGGCCTCCGGTGCCAGCATCTTGGCCCGGTAGAAGCGGAAAAATTCTTCGGGGTTGCTTTTGTAGTAGGTATGGCTTAAAATCTCCTCAGGCGGGTCTTTCCACTCCTGGTGGTACAATCCGCCGGTGCTACGGAAATCCGGGATGCCGGACTCCGTACTGACACCGGCTCCGCCGAAAAAGACGATGGCGGAGGCCTGGTCCACCCATGCTTTCAGCTGTGCGATCTTCTCTGTCATCAGATGCTTCCTCCATTTCACGATCATATAGGAGTCTATCCATGAATATTCAGATCTTTGGTTCCTCCAAATCCTTTGACACCAAAAAGGCCGAGCGGTGGTTCAAGGAGCGCCGGATCAAATACCAGTATATCGACGTTCCCTCAAAGGGATTATCCCCCCGGGAATACCAATCCGTCAAGCAGAAAGTGGGGTTTGCCGCCCTGGTGAACCCCAAGTGCCGGGCCTATGAGGACCTGTTTATGGCCTATATCACCCCGCAGGCCCAGGAGCAAACCCTCTTAGAGCACCCGGAGCTGTTTGCAACGCCCATCGTCCGCAACGGCAAGGAGGCCACCGTGGGCTACCGTCCGGAGGTCTGGGAGACCTGGGACTAAGGCCCCTGCCGCTCTTTCCGAAACCTGCGGGGCTACGGTCTCCCAATTTCGGGCACACTGGACCTATGTCCCCATTTCCTCAGAAAGGAGGTCCTTGGATGCGTTCCCTCTCCCCGCCGAAAAACCGCTTCCTGCGGGGGATCTATCTGATGGGCCGGCGGTATCTCCACCACAGCGTGGCCATCCAGGGGGCCGCTCTGGCCTTCTATCTGCTCTTTACCATCTTTCCCCTGCTGATCTTTGTAAGCGCCCTGCTGGGTCTGCTGGATCTGGACGTGGCCGCCATCATCCGGGGCCTGGCGACCCTGCTGCCCAAGGAGGTTTTGAGCCTGGTGGAGATGTATCTCACCCATGTCAGCTCCAACCGCAGCCCCCGATTGCTGCTCTTTGGCCTGTTCTTCTCCATCTACTTTCCCATGCGGGCCACCAGCGCCCTGATGCACGCCGTCCGCACCGCCTATCACCTGGGCCCGCCCAAGGCCATGGCGGTCCACTGGCTCAAGACTCTGCTGTACACGGCCCTTTTGATCGTCACCATCTCTTTGACGCTGATCTTGATGACGGTGGGCGACCGGGTGCTGTACTTTGCTGTGGAGCACTTTCACCTGCCGGCCTTTGCCGCCCAGACCTGGGCCCGGCTCCGCTTTCCCCTGGCAGCCCTGGCAGGCTATTTCGCCCTCTTCTTTCTCTACGCCATGGCCCAGGACACCCGCCAGCCCTGGCGGAACATCTGGCCCGGCACCCTGGCGGCTCTGGCGGCCTGGATGGGCATCAGCTGGCTCTATGCCCTGTACGTGAACAACTTTGCCCATTATTCGGTGCTCTACGGCTCCATCGGCACGCTGATTGTCCTGCTGATCTGGCTGAATCTCACGGCCGTCACCCTGATCCTGGGGGCGGAGCTCAACGGCGTTCTCATCAGCCTGCGCAAGGACCACTGCCAGCAGGGCCTGGATGAGGAAAAATTTTGATTTCGTTCACACCCCGGTCACGATTTCCTGGTAAAATTTTTAAAACTGATGCAAAAGGGCTCAGCCCTTGGAAAGGATCTGCGATATGGATGAAAAGCTGCGGGAATATGCCCGCCTGCTGGCCCGCGTGGGCCTGAATCTGCAAAAGGGGCAGCGGCTGGTGATCTCCTCTCCCGTGGAGTGCGCCGCCTTTGCCCGTCTCTGTGCCCAGGAGGCCTATGACGCCGGCTGCGGCGAGGTGGTCATGAACTGGCACGACGACGCCATGGCCCGGATGAAATATCTCCAGGCCGACGACCGTATTTTTGACACCGTGCCCCTGTGGCGGCGGCACTTTTTCAACGACCACGCCCTGGAGGGGGCCGCATATCTGGCCATCTCCGCCTCGGACCCGGAAAACTTCAAGGGGGTGGACCCCAAGCGCCTGGTCCGGGCCCAGCAGGCCAGCGGCAAGGCGCTGAAGGACTTTGACCGTCTCCAGATGTGCGGCGGCTTCCCCTGGTGCATCGCCTCCATCCCCATCCCCAGCTGGGCCAAAACCGTCTTCCCGGACCTGCCCGAGGACCAGGCCATGGAAAAGCTGTGGGACGCCATCTTCCAGGCGGTCCGCATCCGGGGCGACGGCTCCGCCGCCGCCAGCCTGGACGCCCTGCGGTCCATGCCTGTGGCCACCGCCATGGGCGGCTATGTGCCCCTGAGCTCCGTGGCAAATGTGGAAGTGGTCCAGGCCCCCCAGACCATCACCCGGAACAACCAGTCCCGGCAGGTGAGCATCACCGGCTCCACCCTCAGCGGCGACGTCACCGGCATGACCGCCCAGATCAACGCCATCCTGGACGCCTATCAGCTGCCCGAGGGCTACACCGCCGCCATCAGCGGCACCTATGAGGAGATGATGGACAGCTTCTCCGACCTGCTGCTGGCTCTGCTGGTGGCCCTGGGCCTGGTGTACTTCGTGCTGGCGGCCCAGTTTGAATCCTTCCTGATGCCGATCATCATCATGATGATCCTGCCGGTGGCGTTCTCCGGCGCACTGTTCGCCCTGCCCCTCACCGGCCGGAATCTGTCCATGATCGCTCTGGTGGCGCTGATCATGCTGGCAGGCACCGTGGTCAACAACTCCATCATCCTGGTGGACTATATCAAGATCCGCCGGGAGATGGGAGAGAGCCGGGAGGAGGCCATTCTCCACGCCTGCCCCCTCCGCATCCGCCCGGTGATGATGACCACCCTCACCACCGTGCTGGCCATGGTCCCCATGGCCGCCGCTATGGGCGACACGCTGGAGATGATGAGCGACATGGGCATCACCATGATGAGCGGCATGATCATCTCCACCATCGTTACGCTCCTGTTCACGCCGGTATACTACTCTGTCATCGACGATCTGCCCCGGCGGCTGCGGCGGAAAAAGAAGTCCCTGCCGCCCTCTGACGGAGACGGCTCCGACAGTGCTCCCCAAGCTCAGGGATCGATCCCCGCTCCCCAGTCCCCCAGCGAAGCGACCTAACAGGAACCCCGGAGGCATCTGCCTCCGGGGTTTTGTCACTTCTGCACGAAGTATCGCCCATGATTCTTGACTTTCCCGTGGAATCTGATATGATGATACCATCGTTCATCTCAATCGAGTATCACGAAAGGGGGATCTGCATGCAGGATGGCTGGGGCCGGGAGGTCGACTATCTGCGGCTGTCGGTGACCGACCGGTGCAATTTCCGGTGCCGGTACTGTATGCCCGCCGAAGGCGTGTGCAAGCGGGAGCACAGCGAAATGCTGTCGTTCGAGGAGCTGACCGAGATCGTGCGGACGGCAGTTTCGCTCGGTGTCAGTAAGGTGCGGCTGACCGGCGGAGAGCCGCTTGTACGGCGCGGCATCGTG
>ENA-ORMO01001967-ORMO01001967.1-human-gut-metagenome-genome-assembly--contig:-NODE-1967-length-18691-cov-2.674501_pt1 | contig 18691 bp, 31 predicted proteins | sample MGYA00242106_ERZ509001 | MGnify/ENA primary metagenome ERZ509001 (study PRJEB26280, sample SAMEA2338736) | human gut metagenome | biome: human gut; feature: human-associated habitat; material: faeces... | reverse complement strand
AAAAATCCCATCGGGATTCCCCACCTGCCGTTTTGAAACAGTTACAGGAAGAAACTCCCAAAGAAATCACCAACTGCGAAATGCAGATCACAGGCAGTGTATCCCAGCTTTGTTTATTCGCCGCAAAGACAGCGGAAAAACTGGGTTATACACCACTGACCCTCTCCACCATGCTGGACTGCGAAGCCAGAGAAGCCGGACGTTTTTTTGGCTCCATGGCAAAAACATTGGAAAAAGGCGAAGGCCCTGTAAAAGGCCCCTGTGCCATCCTTTGCGGCGGCGAAACAGTGGTGCATCTGACTGGCAAAGGCAAAGGCGGCAGAAACCAGGAACTGGCCCTTGCTGCCGCACCTTATCTGGAAGGCATGGAAAATGCCCTTGTGGCAACTGTTGGCTCTGATGGAACCGATGGCCCCACCGATGCGGCAGGAGGCATGGTAGACGGCAGCACCATGACATCTTTGCGAAAGGCAGGAATTTCCATTGATGCTGTTTTGGCGGAAAATGACGCTTATCATGCTTTGAAAGCCGTAGACAGCCTCATCATCACCGGCCCCACAGGCACCAATGTGAATGACCTGTACTTCCTTCTGTTCCGTCCATAAAACTGAAATCGTTTATTTTTCATAGAAAATCAAAAATAGCCGGAATCCCGTTTGTTTTAGGGATTCCGGCCATCCTGTTTTTTAGGCTTTTGCATGATTATTTTCTGGAGAGAAACTGCTTTTCACACACTGTTTTTTATTTTCTTGCACCGACAGCTTTTCCCCTCCATAGGATACAATAGAATAACATAAGGAGGCATCTCCATGAAAGAGATCACATCGAATTTCCTGCCGGACGCCTGCGAAACAGAAACCACCATGGACTGCAACGCATGTGTCATCAAAAAAGTCGGTCTGGCACAGGCTTTTGTCCCCAGTCAGCCCTATCAAGCCCCTTCATCCCCAGAACAAAGCCTGATTTGCGGCACCGCTTTTTCTGATCTTTCCATGCCCTATGTTCAGGGCAGCCACATCAAACGTAATGCAAAGGAGGTCACCTCATGGAACGCGAAATGATGCTCCAAAAACTTATGGAATTGGATTTTCTGGCAGTGGATCTGGGTCTGTATCTGAATACCCATCCCACAGAAACAGAAGCCATCAACGCCTATAATCAGACCATCGAAGCCGCAGACACCCTGCGCATGAAATTTGAAGCGGCTTATGGCCCTCTGTGCTCCTTCCGCAGCTATGCCGCAGATACAGAAAACTGGCAGTGGAAAAACGATCCATGGCCCTGGCAGACAACAGCAAATCCCTCTATGGCTGGAAAGGAGTGCATGTAAATGTGGATTTATGAAAAGAAACTGCAGTTTCCTGTAAAAATCACTCGCCCCGATGCCCGCATGGCAAAAATCATGATCGAGCAATATGGTGGAGCTAATTGTTTTAGGATATACATAAAAAAGCAGCCGGAAGGCTGCTTTTTTAGTACCCCATATCCTTGATATCTCCTTTGATTCTCTCCGCCCAGCTGTCGTATCTTCTCATAGACTCCTTCCACAGCTTTCCTTCGATGCTCTCCGGTGCTGACTGCATGCCGCTTCCTGCCATTTTCTGCTGCACTTTCATCAAAACATCTTTGCTTTGATCATAGTCTTCACTGACTCTTCTTTTTGCTTTCATGGCGTACATTCTAGCACTATCTTCCATTCCATTTTCTTTTGCTTTTTTCGCTGCATCCACATAATATGCTGCGTCTTTCAGGTCATCATCCAGCACATACATAGCATCTTTTAACGCCTGATGCATATCCATTTTTTCCATTGCCATTCCTCCTTATACTCCCCTTATCTCTTGATATAGTTTTTCAACATCATTTGCATCAAATAGGATACCAGCTACTTCTACTTTGCCCTCTTTCTCCACTTCTTTTTTTGCAACTTGATATAGCCGCTCTATTTCAATTCCCTCATCATCCTTAATGCCAATGGTCTGCAATAGTGGATGATTCAAATATTTATCCAGCATACCTTCCATACCAACCGCAATCAATATCCGTATTCCTACACCTTTTGCCCCCGTCAGCTGCGGTGCAAGTTCTTTATCCAAATAGCGTTGAATCCCCGCTTTGATTTCTTGTTCTGTTACTTTCATTTTATCACCTTCCATGATTACCTTTCATGTAAGAAAAGGGACGTTTCCGTCCCTCTCTTTTTACTCTGCCGCCGCTGGTGTTGTCGGTGCTGTCCATGTGTTATATCTTGGCATAACTTCTGGACAGATACTCTCTTTCGGCATTACCAGTTTACCTGGTACAAATGTTGCATTAACGTAACAGTACAGGTTCTGATCGCCGGCACTTCTGCGTTCTGCTTCCAGAGCGATTGCGCCTTCCAGTTCCTTTTTCACACAATGCAGATCCTTTTCATTCATAACCTGCTGCATACTCATTTCTGTCTTCAGACAGGATACCTGCTCATTCAGTTTTGCCAACGCATTTCCTGTTTCGATCAGTGCTGATGTGGTATCTCTAACCACGCCCGCAATCTTCGCATCCTCTTCTCTCAACAGTGTATACAGTTCTTTCGTACTGGTCAGCGTCTGCTGTTCGGAAAATCTTTCTGCCCGTTCCTGTGCCAGAGCTGCTTCCAGTGCCGATACCTGACCTCCGCAATTGCTCTGGCAATGATTGTTATTCCAACCACCCAGAATGCCCCCATAGCCGCCTCCTAATGCGCCACTTGCCAATGCTCCCACACTACCGATGATACCTGTAGTCAATGCCGCAGTACCTACGCCTTTACTTGCAAATTCTGCCATATTGATTCCTCCTTTTCACATAGATGTTTTTTTGTTACATCCTCATTCTAAATCAATATGGCAGTTGCTCCCTGCGGTCTTTCTATCGTTTTTCTCTTATATTTCTTTGATTTTTCTTTTGATTTCTTTTATGTCAGCATTAATAGTGGATTCACTGCAATGCATATCTAACGCCACGGAAACAATGGTAGCTGATTCATTTCGTTTCATTTTCAGAAATACTGCTTCTTCCCGTTCTGTCAGACCAGCCTTCTCTAGAATTTCGTCCCGCTGGACATTTGTATATTTCCGGAATCTTAGTACCTCCATTCAATCACAACCGTTCCAGAATTGGTGTTGCCCCCTTGAATGATACTTTGTAACCTGTCTGTTCTGCAAAGTCCCGAATCGTGACGCAGTTTGTCACATTTCCATTTTCGTCAATGACTTTGACGCCCATCATCTCTACTTCTTTTCCCTGCAGGATGACTTTGATTTTCTCCATCTGATACACTTCTTCCTTATATTTCACACCAAAATGCAGGCACACGCCCCTGCAGATTGCCTTTGCCACCTTTTTTCTGTACGCATCACTTTTCAGCAGTGCCGCTTCCTGCGGATTCGTCATAAATCCACATTCCACCAAAACCGCAGACATTTTCGTATCTCTCAAAATGCCCAGACTGTTTCCAGATTCTTTGATTCCTCTATCCTTCAGTCCGGTTTCCTTGATGACTTCTGACTGGATTTTCTGCGCCGCATCCAGTGTATCTTTGTCTTTTTTGGAATAAATCCAGCTTTCCACGCCGTTTGCGTCATTCCATCCGCTTCCAAAGGCATTGGCATGAATGCTGATATACAAATCCGCTCCGGCGTCATTTGCCCTCTTTGCCCGCACAGACAGTGGTGTGTCTGTATCTTCCGGCGCTGTCTGCAGTACGGAAAAGCCACAGCGTTCCAGTTCATTTTGCAGATAATTCACCGTTACTTTGTTAAACTCATTCTCTTTCATGACAGTTCCATTTGCAAAAGGCGGGGTACGTTTCCCCGCCGTTTCTGCACCATGACCGTCACCGATAGCAATCAGATACATGGTTCAACCTTCTTTCTTTTCATCTTTCAGACCTGCGCTTGTGGGTTCGATGAAAACCCCCAGCACTGCCAGTGCCGCCGTACCCAGCAGGAAAGGATTTTTCAGTACTCCCATAGCTGCTTCGCCCAATGCGCCCCAGCTTGTAAACATTGCAGGATCCATTCCGGTGGCTGTCAGAACTACACCAACCAGCCCAACCCAAAACCAGGGATTTTTTAACCGTTTAGAATTTTTCAGTTTTTCCAAAAGTTTACCCATAATGCTCACCCCTTTACATATCCACAAATGCAGACCAGCAGTTTTTCTCATCTCTTGTGCCTGCTTCCGTGTTGAATGTATTGTATACTACATGTACTTTTAACTTTCTGTCATAGCCCACAATCAGCGTTTCTGTATATGTAACATGCTGTCCCTCTTTGATAGATGGATCTTCCTCATGTGTCAGTCTTTCAGACCAGATCACATGACTGGTGCTGGTGCTGTTGGATGTATAACCCAGAAGCACCATGGGTGCCACCCAATAACCATGGATATTCAGCCACATACCATTGATTCTCATATATTCCGGCAGACGCTCATCGTCTTTTGCTTTGTGATACATTTTTACATAGGCTTCCTCTTTGGAATACTTGACTTCTGTACCATCCTTCATTTTTTCATGCCAGTATCCCTCTGTATCCAGCCATACTTCATGCCCAATGGTAGCAGCAGAAACGCCTTTGGCCCTTTCCAGCCATTCCTTTGTGATACCGCTTTTCAATTCATTCTGTTTCATGTTTCCTCATCCTTTCTGTTCTCATCTACTCTTTTCTATCAAAACACCTATGTGTTATGACCTCATCTTTCAAACCATTTCCCGTCCAAATCATGGAGCCGCTGTTCATGGTTCTGCAACATTGCATCCTGCTTTTCGTTGTGGGCGTGAATTTTTTTATGTTCTTCTTTCTTCTGCTGGTTGATTTCCTCCACTTTATCCCCTACGAATATAATCTGCTCTGTAAGCCTTGCCACAGCGTTTGTCAAAGGGATGATAGTTTTAATCACTGTGATAATGAATCCGGCTAAAAGGACGATCCCTGCCACGATATCCCATGTCATTTTCATCACCTCACATTTCCGTAAAAATGCTTGCGGCTTCACTTGGCGGATTCACCAGTTTATATTCGCCACTCTGCAAAGTGCAAATATAGGTCTTTCCGTTTGGATCAAGTACCTGCATTTCTTTTATGACCATCATACCGGAAACGTAAGGGAAAACCCCTTCAACAGGTCTAGGAATCACCCAATAACTATTTGTCGCCGTTTCTGGATTGTACTGTTCAAATCTCTGTGTAGCAGTAGCCACATAGTACAGCATACCTTTATATTCCACATAGGTTTTAGCTGCCTGTGTGCCGTTATCTGCTACCCATTCTTTGGCGCCAGCTGTAAACACAGCCAACAAAGGATTATATACCCCCGCCTTATCCAGCAGGGAACCTCCCGCTTTTTCCATAGTGTCAATGTGTTTGACTACCAATTCCGCATCTTCTTTGTATCCCATATCACTCACCCCTTACCTTTGCCATGACAGTTGTGTGGAAATCCTCCAATTCCTTCAGGCGACTGTCCCCCGGTTCTGCTTCCATGATATACTGCTTTTCATCCTCGCTGATTGTCCGTTCAGCGACCATCTTTGAAAGCTGTTCCTCTGTAATTTCGTTTTTTGCAAATCGCCCTTTATAGTAGTCCAGAAAATATTCTGCTCCAGATTTCATACGATCAGCCCCCTTTTCACAAGTTCCTCCATGACCATGTCTGCACCTTCCTGACGGATTTCATCCTGACTTTTGCTTACGGCTGCATAGATTTTTTCATTCATGGTTGGCTCCGGTTCAGGTGGTATATAATCTCCAAAACTCTCTGTGGTTTCATTGTAAACCATACCTAGCACTACATCTTCACCACACGGAATTGCTATAACAGGATTCCCATAAAAATCAGGTGGGTAAACAGGTTTTATTTTCGAAACCTCTATCGCAATAACTCTACTATTTAATACCATAGCATATCTCATACTTATACCCCCCAAGAAATAGACACATATCCATCTAAACCATCTGTGCCATCAATTATAAAATCGGCCGGATTTCCTGAATCTGACCATTTCCATGTACAACTACCACCATTTCCTGTATTCTTAAGGTCTGTGGTTCCTCCGTTTCCGTTTGCATTGTTTTTGTGCCTCCAACCATTATATCTAAAGTACAGAAAACCATTAGCACCCTTTGTCGCACCTGTACCTCCAGAGGCGCCACCTACGGTTTCTACAGCTTCTTGAATATCTGCTGATACACCTCCAACACCTTTTTTACCTCCTGGTAAAGTTATAAGTTCACCAATTACTGTAGCTTCACCATCTGTACCATCGTTACCTCTAGTTCCCAAAGACGTTCCTGCATTTTTTCCTTTGCCACCAATTCCTTTATTCCCAACTTTTATAGTCATCTTGGTACCAGGAGTTACTGTATACTCTTGCTCTACAATACATGCACCAGCACCTCCACCGCTACCTCCTATTACTGTCAGTCTTTCAGAAGCTACAGTAGCACTTCTAACGATGGCACCTGCCGCACCTGCACCTGCGCCACATGCGCTAACTTTAATTTTTGTAATACCTGCTGGAACAGTCCACTCATAAGTGCCTGGCTCATCATATACAACAAGACCTCCCATCAACAGATTGTAGATAGTATTTAACTTACCCATTACAGATCCTGCTTTATTGCTCCCTACGGTGTCAGTAGTTTCACCTATTTTTCCATCAAGTCCAGTAACATTTTCAAGTACTTCCGTCAATTTTTCCAGCAGCACATTTTTCAACTGTGCCAGCCGTCCAAACAATGTTGGCTGTGTGTCGGCGTCACTTTCTGTGCCGATTTTGTTTTTGATGTCCACCACATTTGCTGCCAGCTCCGGATCAGTTTCCAACGACTTCATGGTTTCATCAATCTTTTGGAAATTCTCATTCAGTTTTCTGATATCTGCCTTATCGTCCAAATCCGGCAGATTCAAATTGAAATTACTTGTAAACTTCACCCCAGTTTCCCTCCTCTACTTCTCCCCATGTTTTCTCTTGCACCCATTCCCATGTGTATGGCAACAGATCACGCCAGCTATGGGTTCGGTACACAAATTCAAAGCCAATATGGGCAGGTTTGATTTTTTCAATGGTGGCGGTGATGCTTTCGATGTACTTTGGCACCCCGAAGATCTGTGTGAAAGAAATGATGATTTTCCCACCAATGAACTGCACATCTACGGCTCCATTATCCCATGATTCTGCCACACCCTGAATCATTTCGATGGTGAATTTCTTTCCCTTTGCCGCCAGCCAGTTTGACTGTACGTTCTGGCGTCTTTCCGCAATATCCGCATCTTTCGGCGGTACGATGCCCAGATAGCCTTCGATGAGTTTCACGCCTGTTTCTGTCATGGTGTCAAAAAACTCCTGTTTTTCCGCTTCGTCCAGCCGTTCCAGCACGCCTTCCACTGTCAGCCCTGCTGCATTGTATAATGCTCTGACAAAATCGTCTTTTTGGTACAGCTTGTTATTATGCTGCACCATTCTTTCTCCCGCTTCATTCACTGAACATCACCGTCCCTAATGTTGCCACTTCTCTTTCCCCAACCGGGATATTGGCTGTACCGCCATTGATAGTCAAATTCTGATAATCAATGACACCCGGTGTGGTAAAAATGATGTTCGCCAATGCCGCATAGCTGATATATGCCACCTGAAAGGCTTTCTCTTTCAATTCTTCTGTGATTGCCTGTTTGATGGCTTCCTGCACATCAGCCAGTTCATACCCTTCCAGCAGAACCAGCGTGGCTGTCAGGTTCAATTCTTTTTTCGTGGCAGTGGTAACGGTACAGTATGCCCCTGCAGGTGCCTGTCCTTCCCCTCTCCCGTTGCTGTCTGGGTCAATGTATTTCTGCACCGCCTGAATCAGCTCTGTGGACGCTGGCTGCCCGTCATTGCCAATGATGCATACTTCCACCGTATTTTCTCCAAACGCCAGAGCAAAACATTTTGCCTCCCCTACGCCCGCCACTTCCTTTGCCCACAGTTCATAGTGGGCTTTGTTTCCGCTCACAATGGGCTTTTGCAGTTCGTCATAAAATCGTTTTTTCAGTTCCTCATCGCTTTCTTGCCGATACCCGTTTCTGGTAGGCGCTTCATTGGTCACTGCTGTGATGCCTGCGATTGTGACAGGAATCTTTGTGATACTTCCTGCACCCACGTTTCCGCTTTCTCCGGCGATTACTGCCTGAATGGGTATCTTTTCACTATCTACCACATTTGCTTCCTGTGTAGTCTTGTATTGGATATTATCTGGTGTGGAAAACAGGCTGCCCAACGGTACCAGTCCTTTTCCTGTTACGGTCACCTCACCAACTGCAAATACCGCCGGACGCCGTTTGATGCCTGTCAGCTGATACACACGCCTTGTCAGTTCATCACCGGACAGGTTTTCGATGTCCAGCTTTGCTTCGATCTCATCGGCTCTCTGGTATAAATCAGCCGCTTCAATGGCAAATGCCGCTGTCAGGTCGTATATGGGAAATCCCACTGTTTTTGCGTAGGAATCAGGGATATTCCCCAGCATTTTTTCCAGAATGACTTGTGGATCATACGTTGACATCTACTGTCACCCCCTCCCCGGTATAAAGAATTGCTGTAAAATAGATGTTCAGCCTGCCGTTTTCCGCTGCCGCCGAAAAATTGATGATATTTGAAATACATCTGGAAAGCACCACATTTTCTCTGATCTGCCGCTGGATCTCACTGTAAATGAATCCCTTCGGCAGTGCCTTATACCCGATGATTTTATCTGTTTCGATGCCAAAGCCTGTGTTAAAATACACCAGATGCCGCTCCGGCAGTGTGCGGCACATCAATTCCAGCCACTGTTTGACCGCTTCTTCCTGGGTTACTTCCTCGGCTTTCCCATTCGTAAACACAAACACATTTTTTTCATAATCAAACTTGATACTTCTCCCAACTTCCTGCACAGGTACCATTTTTGACGCCGCCTGCTGCGCCTGTTCAATGGTTCTTTCATCAATGGGAAACATGGTGCTTCCCCCTTTCATTCCAAAATCGCTACGGTCAAAAACTCCTGCACGCCTAATACAGCTATGGTTTTTCCGATGTATTCCCGTCTGTCTTCATCCTGCAACATCTTCCGCTTGATATCATCAGATACCCGCAGGTTATCTCCTTCTTCAAAGGTTATCTGCCCATCGCTGGCATTGCAAATCAACGGCTCCTGCTGTTGGATGGTGGCATAGTACAATGTCAGACCGTTCTTTGCTTTTTTGTTTCCTTCTTTCAGTGTTTTTGCCAACTGTACAAATTCATCATCCATCAAACCACCTCTGTTTTCATTATGTCCATGCTCATGGTGTGACCTGCGCCGAATGTATGGGTGACATTTTTCACCAGATACACACCCGATACCTCAAACTTATCCGAAGAAAACAGCAGCAGCACACCTGCTTCCACTGCTTCTGATCCCAGCATATTGGACACATTTCTTGTTTTCTTTACCGTGTTATTTTCTCTCAATTTGTTTTCCGCAACCGTTTGCGGATTTTGCTCATCACCCGACTGTTTCACCACATCCAGCATCCGCCCGAATTTCGCTATGCTGGCGGTATCTTCTGCCGTTGCAAGAATTTTAATGGTTTCGTTATCCTCCGATACCACCTGTACAGCGTTTCGCAGTTCTGTAATGCTGTCACTGCCGCCAACGCTGCCCAAAGCGTATGTGATGTCCAGCGTATTTCCAGTTTCAAATTTATGATAGGCATATGTGATTTTGGTCGGATACTCATAAATATTGAGCTTTCCACCTTTCACCCGCCAGAAATAGTTCTTTCCCTGTTCTGCTGTCACTTGTTCCAGAATATCTTCGAGGATTTCCGAACAGCTTTTCTCTGCGTAAATCTGCTTGATCTGTGTCGGCATTGTCGGCACAGCTCCCAGCGGAATACCAGCTTTTTCACACAGTTTTGAAATGGCTGTGTTCGCATCCGTTTTTACCTGCAGAATGACATCATTGTTTTTGAGATAAAAACCATAATCATAAGCTGTCATTTCTCCGGCAATGCTCCGCTCGACTATAATTCCGGAAAACAATGTCTTTGTTTCGCCGATCAGGTCGATTTTATCCCCCACATCCAATTTCGGCAGACTGTTAAACAGGTATCTGTCCTGTGGATTGACTGGCATATTCCACTTCAATTCCATGGTCACGCTGTCCATATTGTCCGATAGGCTGATACTGCCGCAAAAATCCGTGATATCTGTTGTCCGGTTCCATACCATCCTAACCATTGATGCCACCCGCTTTCACGAATACATATTCCGTCATATCCAGCGTATAGTCCACATCACCGTTTTTCCGGTATTTGTATGTAAAATTGTCGATACTCACCGCCATGTTCAACACTTCCCGGTCGTTGTTGTCAGAAATTACGATTCGTGCCGGAATACGCTGTGTTTTGATGGATTTGAAGAAATCAATATAGGCTTGTGGGTTGACGTCTGCGTATGGTGACATCCATGGATAGCGTTTTGACGGGAAGAAGGAGGAAAGTGACATGGTACGCAGTTCTTTATTGCCGATCATGCGGATATTGACTGTCAATCCCTGAAATGTGTCGTTTCCCTGGGCTTCCGCAATTTCAAATTCCGGTGCCGCAGGCATGACCATAATTTCTGCGTTATTATTGATACTGAACACGATTTCCATATTCTTCCCCCTTTCTTACGCTACATCCAGCGCTTCTTTGATTCTCTTTGCAATAATGCGCCCTGTTGCGTCTGGATCACTTCCGCCGTTTACATTGACATTAATGTTATATACTCTGTTTCCCATCATCTGCTTTGTTTTGGTGTGTGGGAAAACCTTTGTGCCTGATGGCAGTTGCACCAGTTCCCCTCTGCCGCCCTCATTGATGCGGCTGATACCTCCACGGAAATATGACGTACCTGTTGCGTATGCTGGTGGTGCAGCGCCCGGCGCTGTCATTTTATCCCAAAGCCAACTTGCACCAGATACAGCACCTTTTGCTAATGAGCCAATTACTGGAATATTTTGGACTTTTTGCCATAGTGCGTCTAATTTATTTCCGATCCAATCAAAGGCTTCACCAACTTTTGTTTTGACTGTATTAAATGCGCCTACGACTGCATCTCTGATTCCTCCGAATACCGACTTAATATTTTCCCAAAGTGATGCTGCCACTGCTTTGACTTCTTCCCAGTGCATCGCCAGTGCTACACCTGCAGCTATCAACAATCCTATCCCCACAATCAACAACCCGATTGGGTTCATTGTCATACTAAGATTTAACAGTGTCTGTGCTGCTTTTACAGCTGTTGCTACGGTTTGATATGATTTCCATAAGCCGATTACTGTTGACAATACATTAAACGCTACCAGTGCCCCTACAAGCCCACTAAGTACAGGTATTAGCCAGTTGGCGTTATCTTTCGCCCACTGGAAGGCATTGCTGATTTTATCCACGGCGGCAGCAGCCTTTTCTGCTGCCGCTTCAATGGTTCCGTCATTCTGCCACCTTGTCATCGTATCTGCTAATTCAGACAATTTTGTTTTGACCTTATCCAGTGCGCTCCCTTGTCGCACGCTGCCATCGTCCATGATGCCGATGATTTTTGCCAGGCTGTTTTTGGTTACGCCAGTTACCTTTGACCATATACCTTTTGTAGTTCCTGCCAGTTTTTCCATGCCTCCGGCGAAACGCTTGTCCATGACCTTTACCAGCGTGTCCATATCTTTAACGTCTTTGATGCCGAACTCTTTCATGCGTTCCCATTCTCCGGATTGTGCATCAATAATGGCTTCCGTTGCCTGCATGATGTCTTTCCCTGTTGCGCCTGCCATATTGCCGGCATAGGTCAGCCACTTTTTAGAATCCATTCCCATAGCTTCCAGCATAGCTGTTGCTTCTACCAGTGCGCCGCCTTCAAAAGGTGTTTTGTTTGCCATGGCAATGGCATTTTTCATCAGTTCTGCGGCTTTTTCTGTACTGCCTGTGGCTGTTTCCAGTTGGGCTTTGTATGTTTCTAGGTCAAAAGCTTCTTTGAATCCCATGGCGGCTCCTGCTGCCCCCATAGCTGCAGTAAATTTTGCCGCATTTTTTACAGCACCCGTAAATGCATTATTGATGGAACGCCCCCATTTATTGATCTGGTTCTGTCCCAGTTTCATTTCTTGCCTAGCTTTTTTGATTTCTTTTGTTGTTCCTGCCAGCGGTTTTGAAAACTTATCTTTCAGGCTTAACAGGATATTAACCTTTTTTGTTGATGCCATCTTTCAACCTCCCTTCTGCTTCTTCCCATGCTTCCGCTTCCACTTCCATGGATGCGATATAAAATAATTGTTCCAGAAAGGTCAGGCTTTCCAATTCCCGCAGGCTGTGTCCTTTTTGTATGTAATAGTGAAACAGGGCGGCATCCCCGCCGCCCCGTATCAGTTTTTTACATCATCGACAGGATTTTTTGTACCCTCTTCTTCTGCCAGACCGTACATATCCAGAATTTCTTTTGCTGCCTTACTAATCAGCCCCATGTTGCTCTCAAAAACTTTTTCTACTACATCCAGAGGTTCTGTGCAGTTGTATGCTGCCTGCAGTTCTTTCACATGCAGCACTTGACAATGGTCATATACCAGCTTCATTTCCGCCTGAAATCTGTCATTTGTTGTTTCTGTTTCCATGTCCAGTGTCTTTGCAACCGTTTGCAGGTCTTTTTTCATTGCCTGAATGGTATTCCCTTCCCTGTCAATGGTCAGCATCTTAACTTTCAGTTTGTCCGCTTTGCTCTGGGTGGCTCTTGCCACCAATTCTTCCAGATTTAATTTTGCCATCTCTTTTCCCTCCGTCAGATCATGTCAATATAATTGAAATCAGCAAATTTGAACGGCACTTCCAGTTCCAAAATTGCCTTATTTTCAAATTTCAGCAGCATCAGTTCATCAATGGTCACTTCCAGAAATTCCACCCGCTCTGCGCCCAATGCTGTCGGGTCTTCCAGTTTTCCCACAAATTTGATATCAGGTAAAATGCCTGTGCGGATGCCTTCTGCAATGGTTTTTGCAATCTTGGAATCTACCTTATGCAAAACCATCGTTCCTTCTCCGGCATACCCCATATACCGCTGATGTGTTCCCAGATCGCCTGCCAGATTGACTTCCTCAAAATTCATGGTTGCTTTTCCTTCAAAACTCTTTGCTTCCGCCAAAAGTTCTCCATTCATCCATACCCTGCCATAAGTCCCACGGATGATGTTATTTGTATTCACTTTGTCCATACGTCTTCCCCCTTATGCCAGTGTGATATTGAATGTCAGATTTTCCATGGCGTCCAGAATCTTCACATTCCCTGCCAGATTGACGTTATCCCGGAAAGTCATGTTTTTCACTTTCTGCTCTGTCCAGTCTGCCGCTTCCGGTGCGCCAGTAGAAATCCACTGCTCTCTCTGGGCTTCAACGTCAACGCCTGCTACGTTGTTAAAATTCGGATCAAGCACACTTTCTGCCGCAAGCTGTCGGAAATAACTGTTTACTGCGGAAATAAACAGCACCTGATTGTCATAGCTGTTCTTGTATTTCCCACAGTAGTAGTCAGCGAATGTTTGTCCAATGTCCTCCTGGATCATGTCCATTGCTTCCACCACTGTGATTTTCTGCATGTCTTCTGTTGCGTCCTCTCCCAGTGTTGTCAAACTGTTGACTGCTGTTCCGGCTCTTACGTCTGCGCCATCATTCCAGAGTACAAATTCCCCTTTTCCCACGGCTGCACTCAAATCTTCCGGTTCTGTTACGCTTTCCAACTCCTGAAAAATGCTGTATGTTGCAGACCGTGTGAATGGCAAACCTGCCAGCAGTCCACAAATACGGGCTGTATAGCTTGCTACCGGATATGCTGCCGTTTCTTCCTTGAACTTGATTCCCTTATTGGTAAAGTTCACAACGTGCATATCATCTGTTGTGGTTGCCTTATATACAACCGCTTTCCGCTTCTTCCGTTTATTCTTTGCATTGATTTCCTTGATATACGCTGCCACCTTGTCCTGTTCCCCGCTGGTTCCATTGAGATAGCAAAGCCAGTTGTAATCAATGTTTTTCAGCAAATCAGCCGCATTATCAAATGTGTTTTCTGCTGTCAGCTTCACTGTATATACGGTGTTCGGCAGTCCAATAAACGCACCCAGAATGGCTTTGTAGTTTTCTGCTGTATATTCTTCTTTTTTCACTTCTGAAGAAAAACTGTATTTATTTACTGTTTTTTCCCCTTCTGTCGCATCATTCATCACGATGCAAACAACACCTCTTTCACTTCTCTGAATGGCTGAAACCGCCATTTTTCGGAAAATGACTTCGATGTTGGGCATAGTCTGTGCCATCCATCATCCCTCCTTTTCATATCCTTTGATTCTGTCATTGAGTACTTCCATCAATTCCCCTTCCGGTTCGGTATATGGATGTACCATATCCACATTGACGGTAACTTTCAGCGTCATGTCTTTTCTGTCCAGTTCATAGTCCTGTTCTTCTGTCGGTATCATGTACCCATCTGGAAATGTCACTCTGTCCACGCTCAACAGTTCCTGTATTTTTTTCATGATGCCGTACATATCCGCAAAACCGCTGTACCTCTTTGGCGAAAAATAGTAGATTTCCAAATCAAAATTATCATGTGGATATAGTCCAATCCGGTCATGCGTGATATTTTCTGTCTGGATGATAAACGCCGGACGTGGGAAATCTTCTTCGATGTCCTTATCAATGACAGGAATGTCAAATTCAGATTCTAAAATAGCCGTGAAACCTGCCACGGCTGTTCCAATATCCGCCATTAACTCAACCCCTTATCCAGCAGATCATCAATAAAATCCAGCACATCTTCTTCAAATTCTTCTGAAAAAAAGGCTTCGACCTTCTCTTTTATCCGCTTCCCTTTGACCACTTTTCCTCCCGGTGTACGGTGTTCATAGTCCACCACGTTTTCATGTGGCGCCATGTGTACTCTGATCTGGTAGGCGTTTTCTGCTGGGTACAGGTAAGCCTTACCCCGCTTAACCATTTTTACCAGATTTCCTGTTCTGACTTTGTACCCTGTCCGCAGACCGCCTTTCACTTGCTTAGTCATCTTGCTTCCTTCTTTTCTCATAAAGGATTTTGATTCCTTCGACATGGTTTCATTTGCCAGCTTCAAAATATCTCTGTTTAGTTCGTCCAATTCCATATAGTCAAATCCATTCATCAAATCACCACCTCACAGAAGATTTCCAAAACCTCCCCTGTCAGGTATGGGTCTAAAATATACAGAATCTCATATCTTTGACCGCCTGCCATGAACCACATCCCCGGTGTGATGCTGCTGTCATATCTGACCGTTATTTTATGTGTAGTGCGGGACAACGTGCTTTCTGCGGCTCTTCCGCTTAACAGGCTCCCTGTTTGTGGTTTCACTTCTGCCCACACATCTTTCACTTTTGTTTCTTCCCATTTTTTCTGCCCGATGCTGTTTTTTTCTTCTGTCTGGACATGCTGCCACAGTTCGATTTTTCGGTTCAATCTTCCGGATATATTGTTCATGGCGCCCTCCTTACAGAAAATTTTTGTCGTGCAATTTTAAAATGGTGGTTGCTGTTGGATTTTCCTTGCCATTTGTGACGGTCATGCTGCGGTTATCGTACATATCAGCGACCAGAATATATACGACAATGGACAAATCTTCGTGTTCGTCCATGTACGCATCGTCAATGGCATTCCTGCTTTTTATATAGCTTTTCGCTGCCGTCAAAGCATTCTGCAGAAACCTTTCGGTTTCTGCATCCGCTTCCGCCCTGCAATATTCCAGGCAATCTTTGACTGTAATTTCAGATACTTTCATAGGCTCTCATCCCTTACGCACCTGCACCCATTTCCAGTACAGCAATGGCTTCTTCGTTTGTGATTGCACCATCGGCTTCCACAAACGCCTCAATACCAACTGCATACTGGGAAGAATATTTCTCCTGCAAAATCTGTGTTTCGATATCTTTCCCGATTTTCAGTGTGTATCCTTTCATGTCACCATATGCCAGCACTTTTGTACTCGCAGCAAACTTTTGTGCATTTTCGGAAAGATATACTTTTTTATTCAGCAGCATCCATCCGCCGCCTGTCGCAAAATCCCGAATCATCAGGTAGTTTCCATCTCCGTCTTTCAACTTTCTGATTTCTCTGAATGTGCTTCTGTCCATAATCCAGATAGCTTTTTCCTGATAAGGCCCTTTTACACTCATCTGCACATCAATCAACAGATCCCCTGTGATTGTCGCATCTTCTGCAGTCACTTTATTTTTTGCATTCGGGAAAATACCTTTGATTTTTCCGCTTTCTCCGGTCAATGCTTCTTTTTCAATCATTTCACGCAGACTTTTAACGATCTGATTCACAACAAAACCTACGATATCAAAATCTGTGTTGTTGATCAGCTTTTTGGAAACCTTAGCCAATGCACCGATGATATGGCTTTTCAGTGTGTATGACTTCAAATCACCGCTTTTTTCTACCAGATCAGAAAACTCTTCAATGTATGCCGCCGTAATTGCGCTGCTGGTTTCATCATAATATGGCACTACCAATTCCCCGTTGATATTATATAAATCTGCCAGTTCAAAAATTGGACATGTTTCTTTTACCTTTGTAATAATTTTTTCTACAACCGTTCTGGGCATAATACTTCCATTGTCTCCCAGCTTCAGCGCTCTTGTTTCACCTCGGCAGTACTTCTCAAATGCTCGGATTTCTTCTTCTTCAGTTTTCTCCTCCTGTGTTTTCGGATTTTTCCCCGCTTCCCTTCTGGCTCGTTCCTCTGCTGCCGTAATAGTAGCGTTCAGGGCTTCCAGTTCTTTTTTGTACTTTTCATAGTCCTGCTGTTCCGTTTCGGACATTGCTCTGACTTCTTCTTCAGCTTTATCGATGATGGCTGTCATTTTTAACAGAACATCATTTCTTTTTTCCATCAATTCTTTCACTTTGCTCATGCTTATCTCTCCTTTTCTTGGCTCATCTGTTCTATTTTCTTTTTAGTATCTGCCCTTTTCCATATCCAGCCATTTCCGCTTGTTTTCCAACCCCAGAAATGCCGGCGGCTCTTTCTTCTCAACATCTACTGTCATACCATCAAAACTTCTGGTTTCTACCAGCTCTGCTTTTTCTCCCCTCATTTCGTATGACGTACCCGCATAAGCAGGTGTCAATCCCACCAGCAAAGATACTTCATTTAGCTGAATATCTTTCAAAATACGGCGCTTGTAGTATTCATCTGTGTATGTCCATTCATCATCAATACAACGGAAGCCAAATGACCATCCGGTAATTTTCCCCGCTTCTGCTGCCTGCAAGACTTCTTCATCCTGGAACTTAGCCACTGCATACAGCCCGATGTTGTCCTCTTTCAGCGTAAGAACACCGTCTTTTGTGCTGCCCATGACCCTATCATGATTCAATTTCAGGAAAATTTCCGGATTGTTATTGATCGCACGAGCAAACACACCTTCCGCTACCTGCTCCACATACTTTGTACCGTCTGGCAGCTCCAAAACCCTGCTGTCACGGCAAATGGCATTGACATAGCCGGAAATGATGATTTCCTGCGCCCTCACTTCAACTTTCATCAATTTTCACCCCCCCTTTCCCACTTGTTTTCATGATGGCTGCCATGTTCGGGATAAAAATTTCTTTTGTTTCAGGGTTAAACAATACATCCTGCAGGCCCATCGTGATATAATTCAGCCCCAGTTTCTTCATGTTTTCCCGTTCTCTGATTTCATCCACCTGCATCCATCCACCTTCTTTGCCTATCTTGTAGACATTGAACCGCTTTTCCATGGTTCCCATCAGTGCGGTGTCTACATCAAAATGAAAATATCTGTCCTTCTTTTCCCGTTCCAGCAGCAAATATTTATTCAATCCCTTTTCCAGTGCAGTCAGGATCGGAAGCACTGCTGTTTCAAATGTGTTGATTTCCTGCTCATCCGTTGCGGTACCGTTTAGAATCGCTGGGGAAATCCCAAAAAGATTGTTTATTTTTTCTGAATCATACTTTTTGTTCTCTACCACCTGCATTTCCTGCAAACTGCTTGACATTTCATTGAACTGCACACCAGCATTCAGTACCATGGTAGCTTCTTTTTGTCCACTATACACATCGGGCCATTTTGCTTTTAGTTCTTCAAAGGCTTCTTTGCTCAGTTTCTCTTTGGCTGTCAAAAATCCGGCTTTTCTGCCGTTTCTGTCCAGTATTTTTTTCCCAAATAACACTTGTTTGTAAGCAAGCAGTAATTCTGATTTATTTGTTTGCAAGATTCCTTCCGCATTGACGCCATCATCACTCTGTCGCATGATACGGACAAGCTGATACTCTGGTATTTCCTTCCCTTGAATCCAATATCGTACTGTCCTGTCCAGCACGTTGTCCGACCATGTTTTCTGTACCTGCTCCGGCGGCACATATACCAATTCCGTGATGGTATTCCCCACCATTTTCTTGTACGCATAGCAAACACCATGCAGCAGGTAGTCTTTAACCATCATTTTCCGGAAAAGGACACTGTCAAAAAGATTTGATGGTTCCTCATTCAGCAGGTGTACCCGCTTGTCATTTTCCACTTTTTTGATGCCGTCTTTTTCTCTGCTGTAAAGATACACAGGGGCAAGTGCTACTTTATTTCCGATATACTCAACCG
>ENA-ORMO01001963-ORMO01001963.1-human-gut-metagenome-genome-assembly--contig:-NODE-1963-length-18743-cov-2.327055_pt1 | contig 18743 bp, 17 predicted proteins | sample MGYA00242106_ERZ509001 | MGnify/ENA primary metagenome ERZ509001 (study PRJEB26280, sample SAMEA2338736) | human gut metagenome | biome: human gut; feature: human-associated habitat; material: faeces... | reverse complement strand
ACCTTGAAGTGCTGTCGCCCGGAAAAACGCCGGAAAAGCTGGATATTCCTTATCATGTTATCGACTGCACGGCGGAATATAAAAAAATCGTGCTTTCCAACTTCAAAGCCGAATATCTGGCCGGACGAACGCCGAATCCCTGCGTTTTATGCAATGCGACAATCAAATTTTCAGCCCTGCCTCTTGCCGCCCGAGCGGCCGGAATAGAATTTGACAAGTTTGCGACCGGGCATTATGCCGGTGTCCGTTTTAATCAGGAAAACGGGCGTTATCAGCTTCTTTGCGGCAAAGATCCGCGTAAAGACCAGGCTTATTTTCTTTATCGTCTGTCTCAGGAACAACTGGCCGGCATTATGCTGCCGCTCGGCAGTTACACCAAAGCGGAAATCAGGGAACTGGCCAAGGAAGCCGGGCTCGAAGTCTGTGACAAACCGGACAGTCAGGACTTTTATACCGGCGATATCAATGATATTATTCAGGAAGCGCCGAGAAGCGGAAACTTTGTCAACAGCGAAGGAAAAATCCTCGGACAGCATCAGGGTTTCTGGAACTTTACCATCGGGCAGCGCCGCGGTATGGGTATTGCCGCGGAAAAACCGTTGTATGTTATTGCCCTGCATCCGGAAACCAATGAAGTCGTGCTGGGCTTTGCCGACGAGACAATGCAGCAAGGACTGATTGCCGGACGGATGAACTGGATTTCAATTTCAGCACCGGAAACGGCTTTACACTGCGAAGCCAAAATCCGCTCATCGCAGAAACCGGTCCGGGTTACGGTGACCCCGGAAGAGAACGATTGTTTCAAAGTTGAATTTGAAGATTTGCAAAAAGCTTTAACGCCCGGTCAATCCGTTGTTTTTTATCGAGACGGAACGGTTTTGGGCGGCGGTTTCATCCAATCGGTCTTTTAAACTTCTCATACCGTAACCTGTCTTGCAGCAGGTTACGGTATGAAACATTTAATCCCAAGAACTCATCATAATTTTGCGATAGCAGTCGATAACGACACGAATTTTCGGAATATCTTTGGTCAGACGGTGCGCCACCAGATAAAAAGTTACTTCCGGCGTCTCCTTAATCTCCGTCAACAGGCGGAGGCCTCCGTCATTGGCATATTGCAGCGGCAGAACCCCTATGCCTCCGCCGGCACGCAAAATTTTAATAACCGAAAAATTGGAGTGGGAGGAAAAGCAAACGCGGGGAGAACGCGCCATAATATCTTTCCACACTTTCAAATAATGGTAATGCCCGAATTTGCCGCAGACACGGTGGTTGGCAATCAAGTCCTCAATGCTCTTCGGTTCGCCGTGTTTTTTCAGATATTCGGGTGTGGCCATAAAACCGTACTTTACATTCCGGCTGGCAACGATAACCAGGTCGGAACCGGTCGGCGGCTCAAAGGTAAAGCCCAAATCGACGTCGAGCACATTGAAATTCGGCGGCTCGTAGTTAGAAATCGCATCAATGCGGATATTCGGGTATTCTTCCCAGAAAGTGCTGATGCTGTCACTCGGCAACGCGGCTGAAACTGCCAACGGAATACCGACACGGACGGTTCCCGACAGAGCATCCTTATGAGAAGCAAGGGTATCTACGCTGCGAACAACCTTTTTGATGTCAAACCCCAGATTGATAATGTTCTGAGCCTCATAAGTAAGGACACTGCCGCGGCCGTTGCTGGTTACCAGCTTGGTTCCAAGCTCCTTTTCCAAATCGCTGATATATTTATTGAGGGTATCAACGGAGAGGTTCAGGGCTTCGGCAACTTTTTTCTTGCTGTTATTTTCCGAAACAGCAACCAGCATTAGCAAGCCTTCCAGCTTTGCGATGTCTTTTTTGGTTATCATCGTCCCTCACTACAGCCGGCTAACGCCGACTCAGCAGTCTTTCTTGCATTCGGCAATATCAGGCCGCGGTATGATTAATAATCAGACTTCCCAGCTGCGAGAAAATTCTTCGTCCTTGAACAGAGAGGCCAGACCGGTAATCTGCTTTAAGCGCAGCACCTCATCGGCAGACATGCCGATGTTGCGGCAAATCCAGGCATCGCTTTTGCCCATTTCCAGCAGCTCGGCCACGATGTTGCTCATCAGGTCAACGTTATGGCTACCGCGGGCACGGTTGTGACGAATGGTTGAAGCCATCCGGTCGCCCAAAGGTTTGTCAATTACGACAACCGGCATTTTGCCGCCTTCACGCTCATAAATGCGCGGGCTGGTCAACATGGTGGTAAAACGGTGGAAACCGTCCACAACGATGTACTCATCCTTATCTTTGTCATAGTAGCAGACAATCGGCTGGGTGAAACCGTCTTCCCAGATAGAAATTTCCAGCAATTTCATTTCTGGAGGAGCAACACGGTTAGGGTTGTAGTCGTTGGCCTTGATTTTTTCGACCGGAATCGCCTGAACATTGTAAACAGGGCTTTTATATTCACTCATAATACTTTCCTCACAAGTTTCTGTATTTCGCCATTAATTCGCGCTCACGCTCCGCCTGTTTTTTGGTTTGGGTAAAGCCCATATATTTGCAGAGGTGATCGTTTTTCAAAATGCATACGGCCATTCGTTTCCAAGACGGAATATCGATGGTTGATTTTATATCATCGGTGTTATCCGGCGTGCCGAGAAAACGAATCTTGTCGCGGCTTTTGTTGTAACCGCTGGGACCGTTACGGCGAATCGGATAATTGCATTCTTCCAGCTCTTTCAGCGCGTCTTCGTTGACCACGCCGCCTTTTTTCCACCAAAAACGAATGGATGTTTTAAATTTATTGATATAATTCTGGCGGATGCTCTCCGGCAGGGTTGCCAGCAAAAACTTTACATAGGAACGCCAGGTGTGCCCCGGAGGCAACGTGAACTTGCGGGCGCCCAATGCCTTGGTGCTGCCGTAGATGGCTCCGAAGTTGGCCCCCTGAACCCGGCCGACAACCCGTATCCAGGTATCGGGCTCAAGCACGCGGTAAAGGTTCAGGCTGTCTTTGGCGCTCTCATGATACGGACTGGCAACACGCATCTGGTTAATGGAAAGGCCTGCCTTATAAAAGAGGTCGTAAATATGGTTGTAATCAAAATCAAACTTGCCGTTGGCAACCCATACATCTTTGGTTGTCCAGTCATACAACGGATAAGCGTGATAAAAATTCTCACCCATTTTGGTGTTCCATTTGCCCTCGCCGACGCTGGTTTTTTTATAGTTGGCGTAAGCCCGGTAACGGTTGAGGGATTCATCGGCGCGAATCCCCAGCAGGCAGATGGATTTTCCCTTATGCTGGCGGGCATACCATTTTCCGAATTCCGCATAGAAGTCTTCCTGCGGCATTTTGTATTTGTAAAAATCGAAATTATGATTTTCCAGCTTAATGATATAATCCTGTTTAGGCATCGGGCGCACCCAGGCAGCCTTTTTGTCGGGATCCCAGGTGTACCAGTACATCTGGTAGTTGCTGACGGCGCAGCGGGAAGCCTGCGGAATGCAAACCCAATAAGGCTCGATATCGTTTATATTGTTTTCAAACATACGGGTGACAAAATCCGTCGTTGTCTGATACTGAGCCTCAAAATCCTGATGAAAAACGCCGATTTTTTTTTGAATATTATGACGGCGTTTATAGTCCAGGACAAGATTCAACAGCAGGCCGCTGTCCTTACCGCCGGAAAAAGAGACATAGATATTCTCAAAATGCTCGAAGATATATTTTAAACGAGCCTGAGTTGCCTCATAAACATTAATATCCAAATATTTCTTCACAGTCGTAATGCCTCCTCTTTCGTTATCATATGGCATACATTTGACAGAACATTTTTTTTACGTTCCAAATTATCATTAATCAATTGTTCCAAATTGGTTTTTACCCAAAAGTCATAAATATTTATTTTGCGTGCGATTCCTTTGCTCACGACACTGTCCAGCCCCTGTACTTTACATTTATAATCGAAAGTTTGGGAAAAATATATAATATTATTGCATAACTGCATATCCAGCCCGAACTTATCAACGCCGTAAGTACAAAACATAATATCCGCTTTTCGCTCAAATTCTTTTATCGCTTTACGTTTATTAGATTTTCCGGTCAGTTCGACAAATTTAACATCGCCAAAAAACCGGCTTTCCTTAAAAAAGGTAATTTCATCCAAAAACTTAATATAAATAATAACCTTTTCGCCGCGCTCCAAAATCTGGTGTACCAGTTTCCGCAAGGCTTCAAGCTTGTTCTCCGAGAGGGTGTACATCCGCTGGAAGTTCTGGACAACATCCATAAAAGCAACTTGCTCCCGGTCCCGCAAAAAGAGACTCTTTTCGTCATTATAACTTTTTTCTTCCTGCGGTGTCAGTTCAAAATAATGGTTCCTGTGGGTAATTTCGTATTTGTCCCCGAAATCAAACCCCAAAACATAAGGTTTGACAAGCTCAAACAGGCGGGCTTCGTCTTCAGGACGCGACCAATGTTTCATAACCAGATAGTTGCTGTAGCAGAACGGCATGAAGATGTGGCCGAATTGATTCTCGTTCATCCGCAGGATTTTAGTGTCTAAAAACTCTATCTGCGAATATAAATCAATTAATCCTTGTGTCAACGGAATACTGCTCAATATTAAGCGGTAACTGAATTTTGAGCTCAGAGACAGCAGGCGCTGCGTCCGTCCCGCCTCGGTATTTTTTATGGTGATGCTTTCATCGACCACGCAGAAAATCTTAAAGTTGTGGATTAAATTATACAACTCCAGATATTTTTCATCCGAAATCGATACGCTTTCTATCGAATAATAGTACATCCGGTGACGGAACGTCCGGTTGTTCTTTTTGATTTCGTTCATATAGGAACGCGTGGACAGAAATCCCGAAGGCGCAATCCATATCACGAAGTCAACCTCGTTCAGCTTTTCTTCCACCAGAGACAACGCCAGCTGTATTTTTTTGGCAACCTGATTTATAAACAAGACACCGGCTTTGAGTTCGCTCAGCTTTTGGTGAGCCTTTTGCAGAACGTCTTCCTGCAGCACGTCTTCATAATCCATATCGTCTTCCCGCATTTAATATTATCATCCCCTAATATATAATAATCGATTTAAGAGTTCCACCTCTCTTGCTAAGGTTGCGAATAAAAAATCTCATTATTTTTGGCACGAATATTGCATATAAAACAAATAAGTTTATGGAAAAATTTTGAGGTTTTGTGATTATGAACACCGTTTTGTTTAAGAAATCAGCCGTTTTCAGCATTATCGGAGCTGTTTTTCTGCTCGCGGGCGGACAGGCTGCGGCCAGTTCCCGCATAAAAGATATTGCCGATTTTGAAGGCGTCAGAGAGAACCAGCTGGTCGGTTACGGCCTGGTTGTGGGCTTAAACGGCACCGGTGACAACATAAAATCCATCAATTTTGCCAAAGAGAGCCTGATCAGCATGCTTGACCAGCTTGGCATCAACGCCCGCGACGGTCAGCTTAAATCCAAAAACATTGCTGCCGTCATGGTCACGGCCAGCCTGCCGCCCTTTGCCCGCCAAGGCAGCCGGATTGACGTTATGGTCAGCGCCATGGGCGATGCCAAATCCCTGCAGGGAGGCACTTTGATTGCTACGCCGCTAAGCGGCGCCAACGGCGAAGTTTATGCCGTGGCCCAGGGGCAGATTGCCACCGGAAGCGTTTCGGCACAGGGCAATAATGCCTCGGTCACCCGCGGAGTTCCCACTTCGGGGCGAATCGCCAACGGCGCGATTATTGAAAATGAAATCGACTTTGCTCTGGACAGCCTCAAGAATATCCGCATTGCCCTGCGCAATCCCGATTTTACCACCGCGCGCCGGATTTCCGACGCCATTAACGCAATGCTCGGACAGCCGGCTTCCAAAGCTTTGGATCCGGCCACCGTCGATTTGCAAATTCCGCAGGAATATGAGGACAAGGTGGTCGATTTGATGACCAAAGTCGAACAGCTGCAGGTTCAGCCCGATCAGCTGGCCAAGGTGGTGATTGACGAAAGTTCGGGCATTATTGTCATCGGCAAGGACGTCAAAATCAACAGGCTGGCCATTGCCCAAGGCAATCTGACCATCAAAATTTCGGAAATTCCGATGGTTTCCCAGCCCCTGCCCTTCAGTAACGGAACCACCGTTACGCAAAACGTTACCGCAATTGACGTTAACGAAGAAGTCAACAGCAGGCTGAGCGTTCTGGATACCGGCGTTAATCTGCAGGAACTGGTTGACGGCTTAAATGCCCTCGGCGTTACCCCGCGCGATTTAATCAGTATTCTGCAGGCCGTAAAAGCCAGCGGCGCCCTGCAGGCGGATATTGAGGTGATTTAGAATGGAACTGAGCAATGCGAACATAACCGGTTTTGACGCCGCGGCTATTGCCCTGAACAGGAAGCCCAACACTTCCCTGAACGGAACAAAAGCCATGAGCAAAGAAGAAGCCCGAGCTGCCGCTCAGGACTTTGAAGCCTTTTTCCTGAGCAAAATGGCCGAAACCATGTTTGAAGGCATTTCCACCGACGGCATGTTCGGCGGCGGTCATGCCGAAAAAGTTTACCGCTCCCTGCTGGTTAACGAATACGGCAAGGCAATGGCAAAAAACGGCTCGGTCGGCGTGGCCGATGAGGTTATGCGCTCGATTTTGGAAATGCAGGAAATGGAAAGCCAGGGCTTTATCAACGGACAAAGCGCAAAATAAGAGGTGTGAAATGGAACAGGCAGAACAACAGACGGAGATGCAGAAGAAAATCAGCGATTATCAGGAAATCCTTCTGACTTTCGCCGAATTGCTGCAGGAAGAAAACCAGGCTCTGTGCGATTATAACGTTGTCAGAGTCAGCGAGATGTATGAGCAGAAAGCCCAGATTGTTTCAGTTTACAGAAATCTGGTGGCTTATTTTATCAAAAACCAGCATGCCCTGGCCTCCATGGACGACGAGGCCAAAGCTACGCTGAAGCAAAATTCCCTCAAGCTGGACGAACTGCTACGGGAAAACGACTTATTATTAAAAACCAGAATGGAAACCAGCAAATCGGTTATCGGTTCGATTGTTAACGTCGCCAAGATGACGAGCAAGTCCAACTCGACGTCTTACGGAGCCCAAGGGCAGTTTAACCAGCCGGACAATCAACATAGCGCGATAGCTGTCAACAGAACATTATAGGAGTTGGAATCATGGTTATGTTATCAGGCTTACAGACCTCTTTGAGCGGCATGAAGGTTGCCCAGAACCAGATGGATATCGTCGGGCGCAACCTGGCCAATATCGACACGGTCGGCTACACCCGCAAAACCGCGGCTCAGAAAAATCTCGTTCTGGGCGGATACAGCGCCGGCGTTCAGCTGGGAGATATTACCCGCACCGTTAACGAAGGTCTGCTAAAAAGTTATCTGGCCTCCAACAGCCAGACCGGGAATCTTAATGCCAAGAACCAGTTTCTGGGCAAAACGGAAACATTGCTGGGAACTCCGTCCGGCAACAATTCCATTGCCGCCAATGTCGGCGATCTGCAATCGGCTTTTGAAACTTTCGCTTCTGACGTTACCTCATCTTCGGGGCGCTATAATCTGTTGAACAACGCCAATACGGTCGCTTCCCGCCTTAATTCCCTGACGACGGAAATTCAAAAACTGCGCGGCGATGCCGATTTGAGCATCAGCGAAGCCTGCGACCAGATTAACGACCTGCTGGACGACCTGCAGAACCTCAATGACCAGATTGTCAAATACAAGGTTTTGGGATATGACGGCGTGGCAGATTTGGAAGACCAGCGCGACCAGGCTCTGCGTGATTTGAGCGGACTGATAGACATTTCCTATTTCAAGCGGGAAAGCGGCGAAATCGTTATTCAGACGACCGGCGGCGTTACGTTGCTGGACCGCTATCCGCACAAGCTGTCGCACAGTGCCGTTGCACAGGCCAGTCCGACCACCTCTTATGCCGGCGGCGGCATCGGCGGCATTTATGTTGACGGCGAAGACATCACCAATAATATTAAAGACGGCGAACTCAAGGGGCTGATTGACATTCGCGACAACCAGCTGACCTCGCTGCAGACCCAGCTGAACGAACTGGCGGCCACAATGAAAGACGCCATCAACCAGGTTCACAACCGCGGAACGTCTTATCCGAACGCGCCGTCGGAACTCACCGGCAGCCGAACCTTTATTGACCCGGCCAATCAGAATATTCAGATTTCCAACGGCGATGTCAGACTGACAATTTTTGACTCCGAGGGCAAGCAGGTTGCGACAACGACTTTGCTGGCCGGATTGGGTTTTCCCGACGGCGGGGGCAGCGTTTCCGATATGGTGGGACTGGTCAATGACTGGCTGACCTCTCCGGACGGGGCAAACCTGCCGCAGGCTTATGCCGAAATCAATGATGACGGAAAGCTGGTTATCAACACCGGAGACAGCAACTATTCGTTCTCAATTATGGACGAAGCCTCTTCCACCGCCGGCAGCGACCAGCAAGACGTTACGATTAAATTCGACGTTAACGGCGACGGCGCTTATGACCGGACGATGGAAGGTTTTTCCTACTTCTTCGGAATGAATGACTTTTTCCAGACCACCAAAAACGAACACATTTATGATTCAAAGGTGTTGAATAAGAACGCCAATCTCGGGGTTCAGGAAAAAATTACCATCAATTTCGCTACCGGCAACAATCCGTCTTTGGGTTCAATCAACATTTACCCGAACGAGAGCCTGCAGGATATCGTCAACAAAATCAACAATGACCCGAAGCTGAACAGTCAGATTAAGGCTTCGCTGGTTCCCAACGGCAACGGTTATGTTCTGCAGATTAACAACACTTCGGGCGAACAGCTGGAAATCAGCGAAGCAATCAACCAGACCACGGGGCGGACAACCGGTTTTCTGGAAAGAATCGGCATGCACCCGTCCAATTCGGATGCCGCAGGGTCACTGAGCGTGCGTGAAGACCTGCTGACCAATCCGTCGGGCATTTCTTCCGGCACGCCGGAATTCAACTCCAATTCCGGCGAATATCAGTTGAATCCGGCCGCCAACGACATTGCCAACGCGATGGCCAAGGTCTTTACCGATGCGCAAGACTTCGGCCAGGCCGGAAGTCTGGCGCAGACCAGCACGACACTGGCTAATTATGCGGCAACTTTTGTCGGCGCCGTGGCAACGGAAACCAACAGCGCAACCTCGGCATTGAATTATCAGCAGGAGCTGACTAACTCCATTTCCCTGAAGGAAGCGACGCTCAGCGGCGTTGACCGTGACGAAGAGCTGGCTCAGCTGATTATCTTCCAGCAGAGTTATGCCGCCTGCGCCCAAACATTTACCGCGTCTAAAGAAATGTTAGACATGCTTTTGAATATGGTTAACTAGGAGGACTGAAAAATGCGCGTACCTACTTATGCAACTTATCTGAATATGACCAATGCAACGATTGCCAACAAAAATCTGGTCGATCTTTACAGCTTTCAGTCCATTACCGGTCTTAAGGCTCAGAACTATTCCGGCTACGGCATGAGCGCCTCCAGCATCGTTTCTCTGGAAGCGACGCTCGGCGTTACCAGCACGTTTATGGAAAACAATAAAATTACCGAAGTCGAAATCAAAACGATGAACACGTCGATGGAAGCGATTCAGGATGCGATTAACGACTTCAAAAGCGCCCTGACCAGTTTCAGCGGCATTACCGGCAACGGCGGCGAAGGCACCACCATTACCGACAACACCGGCGGCAAGCTGACCTTTACCAGCAACGATCCCGACGATTATATCGGCAAAAGCATCATTATCGACGGTACCGAATATAAGTTTGCCAACAACAGCAACGGCAATAATATTGACATCAGCGGCGCCACAACGGCCGAGGAGATTATGACGGCTCTGAAAGACAAATTGCCCGCCAACGCCGATTATGACTTTGACGGCACAACGTTTACTTATCCGCTGGGTACGGTTGACAACAATTCCCCAATTATCAAGGCCAACGGCGTAACGACCGGTTCGCCGGTGACCACCACTACCGGCGGCAGCAGTCTTACTCCCGATTATACCGGCGGCGAACTGACTTTTACCAATGACAATGTGGCCGATTATCTGGGACAGACGATTACCATTAACGGTGTTCAATATACCTTTGCCAATGACGGCAACGGCAATAATATTGACATCAGCGGCGCTGCAAATGCCGAAGACGTGATGAATGCTCTGAAGGATAAGCTGCCTGCCAATGCCGATTTTAAATTTGAAGGCAACAAATTCACTTTCCCGCTTTATACGATTAACGGCACTTCAAGCGTCTTGAACGTAGACGGCGTGGAAACCGGCGAGCCTTATACCATGAGCCCGGATCAGGCCCGGGAATTGAGACAGCTGCAAAACAGCGCCTTTTCGGCTTTGAAAATGCTGGTTGACAGTCTGAATACTTTCGCCAACGGCAAATATCTGTTCGGCGGCGGTGTTTCCAGCCAGGCTCCGGTCGATTTTCCGTTTTCGACTTTGGACGAATTTCAAGCCTATTATGACGGTTTGAATATTCAATACCCGAGCAACAGCAGCGCTGACCTCTCTAACTTTTCGGTCAACGCGAGCAACACGGGAGATATTTCGCTTAAACTGAACGGAAACAACACTAATCAGGGCACCATTACGGCAGAAAAAGCCGGCGGTTTTCTGAAACCGGCAATTACTGCCAATGACAAGACAACAGGCACACTGACGTTCAACAGCGACAAAAACACAATGAACGCCACCGAATACGGCGCCTTTAACACGCTCAGCGCGGGAGACACGGTTGTCATCGGCGGCGATGCTGCCGGCGGCAATGCCAAGGCCTATATTGTCAAATCGGTTTCCGCCGACGGCAAAACCGTTACTTTTGAAGAATCGACTCCGGTAGTTACCGACGATGTGATTACGCCGGACAATGACGTCACTTTCAGCAAATCGTTCCCGGTCGGTTCGGTGATTAATATGGACGGCTTTAAGAACAACAACATTGCCGGCCAGGTTCAGGTTACCGGTATCAGTGACGACGGAACCGAATTATATGTTACGGTTGACCCGTCGCGCTTTCCGACCACGACGATTGCCGCTTCCAGCTCATGGAGCCTTTCGAGCGAATCTTATTATAAAGGCGGCGATCTGACTTCGGAAAAACGCATTTCCGAAAACCAGTCCATCAGTTTTGACGTTAATGCCAATGACCCGGCCTTTGAAAAATTGTTCAGAGCATTGGGAATGATTGCACAGGGCAATCTTGTAGATACCCGCAATCCGGCTGACGACATTACCGGAACCATTTCTTCGGAAAATCCGATTGATCGCGTCAACGAAGCATTGGATCTGATTTCCGACGCATTGTTTAATGCCAGTGAAAATGCCAATGTTAAAAATGCCGACATTTATACAATCTCGGCCAAAATAAACTCAAATTACGTTGTTTTGAACCAGACCATGGAAAACCAGACTACAATCAAGGCCAATCTGGAGAACAATATCTCTTCTCTGAAAGATGTTGACAAAACCGAGGCGGCAACCAAACTGCTGCTGGCTTCGCAAAATCTGGAAGCATCTTATGCCGTTTTGCAACAGGCCATGAGTTTGAGTTTGCTTGATTATATCAAATAGGCCGACGGTTTGCTCAAAAAAGCCCCTCGCAGAGAGGGGCTTTTTATTATTTCCTCTTTTGTGCCTAATATTTCACTACCGGACGAACGTATATGTTATTGTAGCTCTTACCGTAGCTGCCCCTGAAACCGCTATGCACGTTCAATATCCACGCATAGTCACTAGAAAACTCGGTAGAGGACCAGTAATAACTTTCCGTCAAGGTTGTGGCTCCCGAGCTGGCTGTCAAACTCAGCGAGGCATTTACATAACTCTTCGCGTCATACAACGTGATCAAATCCCTCATACTCGGCAAAAACCACTTCGTTTTCTTACAGAAATCCTTGCTGCACCCGCTCGGTTCATAACTGTTGGTTGCCGTCGCGGCCGGCGTTGAACCACAACTGCTGCCGCAGTTCAGTATCGCTGTCGTATTCGCTCGGCCATCTACCCCACAAGTCGTTAAATCCGTACAGTTACCTAACGTAGGAATATCATAATAGCCAGTAGCCCACATCATTGTTGAGCTGCCCGCGGAACTGCTGCTGTTAATATCCGTCAACGCCACGGCCAACTTGTTGGTGGTATCGAAGACAATACCGACCGACTTGACACCGTCAGGGAGTTTATCCTTATAGCAGAATTGATCACCGCCTAAGATTGAGCCAACGATACAGGTGACTGGCTGTACGGTTTTACAAAAGACTTTGGAGGTGTCGGTTGGACAAGCAACTTTAACACCGTCTGTACAATCGGCGGCGGACATTGTATATCCGAGTGACGCGCAGTCCGGCGAGGCGGTGCAGTTTAATGCGGCAATAGCTGAAGTGGAGAAAAAAGTACCTAAAACCCCACTTAAAATTAATGCTGATTTTCTATTCATCGCTTTTCTCCTCTTCTGTGCCTAATATTTTACCACCGGACGAACGTAGAGAAGGTTGGAGTTGCTCTTATCGTAGCCGTTCTTACCGCCGTAGAGCCTGCTACCGTCACTCATACGCAGAGTCCACGCAGTGTCGGTATTATACTCGGTAGAGGACCAGTAATAACTTTCCGTCAAGGTTTTAGCCCCTGAGCTGGCTGTCAAACTCAGCGAGGCATTCACATAACTCTTCGCGTTATACAACGTAATCAAGTCTCTCATACTCGGCAAAAACCACTTCGTTTTCTTACAGAAATCCTTGCTGCACCCGCTCGGTTCATAACTGTTGGTTGCCGTCGCGGCCGGCGTTGAACCACAACTGCTGCCGCAGTTCAGTATCGCTGTCGTATTCGCTCGGCCATCTACCCCACAAGTCATTAAATCTATACTGCTGGTACAGTTACCTAACGCAGGAATATCATAATAGCTAGTAGACCAATACATTGTCGAGCTGCCCGCGGAACCGCTGCTGTTAATATCCGTCAGCGCAACGGCCAGACGATTCGCCGTATCAAACACGATACCAATCGGCGTTTTGCCCGTTACCAGACCGCTCGCGACCGTTCCGTCGCCATACAGAATGGCACCGACGCTCACAACCTGATTTTGCGCCGATTCGGTACAATAAACCTGATTATTGTCACTCAAAGCAAAAGGACAACGCAAAACCGGATTCTCACCGCAGTCATCAACCTTCATTTTATAACCCAGCTGTTCACAGGTCGGCGGAACCGCACATGATGTTGCCAGAGCGGAGCCGCTTTGGGAGAAAGATGCCATGAGCAGCACCGCTCCCATCATTTGTTTACACTTCTTGTTCATCATCCTTCTCCTTAGTCAGTTATTCTCTTAAGCTTCTTCTCGGCGCCTTCGGACGCTTTTTGCCGCCGCAGAACCCTTTTCGCCCTTGCCGGAGCAGTTGCCTCACTTCACCAGGCACCTTAAAGCGCCGTCACACCAGTAATTGTCCAAATCTTCATAACCCATTGCGCAGCCGATGTCGCAATATTTGCCCGAGCACTCCTCATACTCATACAAAATGCCGTCTTGCCGGTCGCTGTCGGCAATGCTGCAACGATTCTCGCAGCATGACTGGCAGGAGGCATAGAGTTTTTTCGTACCGCTCCAGCAGGCCGTACCGATACCGCCGCAGTCGCATTCCACATACGACCCGCAGTCTGCCGGCAAACGCATATATTTAACCGTTCCGCACGAATTGCACGACGGCCCCGCCACATAACCCTGCGCCGTTGCCTCAGCCAGAGTATAAGTGTACCCCTCACAGGGATTGCACACGCATTTTTTATAGGAAGTATCATAAGGGCAGCCTGCCGCCGAGGTGTCCGGTATGGTTCCGGTCTCGTTGCAAACCAGATAATAGTCTTCTTCCTGACAAGCCCGCCCGTTGTCCCTGAGGCAGCTTTTGAACCTTGTTCCGTCTTTTGGGCAGGCCTCATAAGGATATTCCGGCTTAACGCAGTCGGAAGCCACTTTGCCGTAGCCGTTGGCCGTGCACCATTCCGTCGGTGTCAGACATTTGTCAACATATTCGTCGCTGTAGGGGCAGCTGTTTCCCACCATGCCTTCCGCACAGTCGGACGCTTTGACCGAATAGCCCTTATCAACACACAGCGCTTCATACCCGAAGACGAGTTCTCCGGGCTTGTTGTCAACAATAAACTTTACATTTGCTTGAACTTTAAAAGACAACAGAGATAAAAGCATACTTGCTGTAACGATTTGCCACTTCTTAATCATCTCTTACCTCCCACATAAAAATTTGAAAAAAAAGGTCGGAAAACAAGGTGTACTATTTAGGTTTGGCTTTGATTCAGTATAACGTTTCCGACCCCTTCCTCAGCGCAGCTAGATAATTCGATTAAGAATTAATGGTTAACTGTTAATTTTACTTATCTAAGCTACAAATTCATAATACATTAGTAATTTTAGAGAGTCAAGATGCAAAATTACAAGTTTATAGTATATCGAAGTTCACAATAAAATAGGAATATGAACGCTATGACCGACGACGATTTTGCCATAAAACTCGGAAACCGCATCCGTGAACTCCGAAAAATTAAAGGTGTAAGCCAGCTTGAGCTCGCCTATGATATGGATATGTCAATGAACACTATCTCCGGCATCGAACTCGGCAAAATCTCTCCCAAAATCGAAACCTTAAGAAAAATCGCCGAAAAACTGAACGTCAGCATGTCGGAACTGTTTGAGTTCTCCAAAATTCTGCCGCAGGACAAAATCACCCGCAAAAAAATCGAAGAAATCGCCAATAAACTCAAACCTCATGACAAAGAGTTCCTTGAACTGGTTGACAAAGCGATTGATATTCTTCTCAAAGCCGCCGAAAAATAACCGTCGGGCGCTGTTCTTTCCTTACTGTCATTTTCGCTCTGCCTCTATTCATTATCCGACTTTTCCTGTCATTGTCCGACTTGATCGGGCAATCCCCTCCTCCTGCCATTACCCGGCTGATTTTATTATTGTCATTATCCAGCATTATCTTTCTCCTGTCATTATCTGGCATTCTCTTTCTCTGTCATTATCCGGCTTGGCCGGATAATCCACACCGCAAAGCATCATTCTCCCCGTCTTCTGTCATCTCTCCGCCGGATATGGCCTCTCCCGCCGGGGGCGGCTGGCCGGGGCATCTCCAACTCAGATTGCCCGATCAAGTCGGGCAATGACAACAAAGGAAGCAAATCGGACAATAACGCTAAAGAAAGCCAATAGGGCAATGACTGTAAAAAACCATAGCACATACTTATAAACAACGCAGAATATACCGCAAAAAAAAATACGATTTTTCAGAACTGAAAAATCGTATTCAAACTTCTGCCAATCACCCGTCAGCGAATTTGTCCGTCAAGCGGATTAAAGCGCAACAGCATCGTATTCCACTTGTCATATTTGTCAGCATATTTATCGGCAAAAATGGAATAAGGCGCACAAATATAAACGGCACGGCGGGCACTGTCGGCAACCGAACGGAAATGCGCATCGCTGTTATAGCGGGAAGTGTTGATAATGTCCACTTTACGCACGCTGCCGTCTTTGTTGAGGAAAGCGCGGATTTCAATAATCATGTCCTTAATTCCCATCGCCCCGGGATCAAGGTTCCAACAGGCGCGCAGACGTCCGGCAATCGCGTCGATTTCAGAAATTGACAGCTCGCTGAAATAAGAGCCGCCGGTACCGCCTTCAATCCCCATATTGTTGACTTCGGTTCCCTCTTTAATGGTCGCTTCCTGATTGGTGTTGCCGACCTCTTTTTCCAACGCGTCAACCGAGGCCAGCAGACTCTTCAGCGGATTCGCCAGCTGAGGTTTGCCTTTTTCGGGCTGTTTCTGCTCCTTTTTAACTTCCGGTTTAGGTTTGGGCTTGGGTTTCGGCTTGGCCGCGGGAACCGGCGGCGTCGGCTTTTTCTTCGGCGCTTTCGGTTTCTTGGGCTGCGGCGCAACCAGATAATCTTTCTTCGGCTCGGTCGGCGCAGCCTCTTCCGGAGCCGTTTCTTCCTCCGGTTCTTTGGCTGTCGGGCGTTTGTCGTCCTTTTTCGGCTCTTCTTTGGTATAGTTGTTTTCTATTTTGCGTTTGACTTTGCTGGCCGCTTTGTCTTCCTTGCCCATTTTGGCTTTCGGCGGCAGATTGGTCATCTCCGAAATTTTAACGTTATTCAAATCGACAATAATCGGCACCTGGTTAAGCGTGGTTTTATTGTGCCAAAACAGCGGAATATCCACCATTATCAGCAGAAAAACCACAAAATGCAGAGCCAGCGATTTGTATAAAGACTGTTTCATCGGCTATTTTTTCTTCTTACCGCTGTAGGGTTGGGGTTCGGTCTTTAAACCGACCTTGTCAAAACCGGCTTCTTTCAGCAGAGCCATCAAACCGATAACCCGGCCGTATTCGGCGCCGGTATCGCCCGAAATCGTAACCGTCAGTTCGGCATTCTGCCCGCGGATAGCCTGCAGCTTGCCGACGATTTCTTCCGCCGGAACCTCCGTTTTGCCGATGTAATAATAACCGTCTTTGTCAACGCTGATGTTGACCGACGTATCGTCTCCCGAAAGCGCCTTTCCGCCGACTTTCGGCAAATCAAGCGCAATACCGGAGGTCATCAGCGGCGCCGCCACCATAAACACCACCAGCAGCACCATCATCACGTCCATCAGGTTGGTCATATTAATATCGGCATTGCGACGGCTCACATAACGCGATGCGCGGCGGCCGCCCTGCTGTTGAACAATATATCCCATCGTTATTCTCCGGCCATGTCGGCTTTAATCGCCGTATCGTCAATTTCGCGCGACAGAATGCTCGAAAACTCGGCCATAAAATTCTCCAGTTTTTTGGCAAAACGGTCGATATCCGAAGAAATTTTGTTATAAGCCACCACGGCCGGAATAGCCGCAATCAACCCGAAAGCCGTCGTAAACAGCGCCTCGGCAATACCCGGAGCCATTGCGGACAAGGAGTTGCTCTGCGTGGCGGCAATGGCGTTAAAGCTGTTGATAATACCCCAAACCGTTCCGAACAGGCCGACCAGCGGCGCAACCGAACCGGTGGACGCCAAAAAGCCCATCCGGGTATCCAGCTCGTCCAGCTCTTTATCCATTGAAACCATCATCGCCTTTTCAATACGCTGCTGCAGCGACACGCCGCGAATGCCGCGGTCGGTTTTTGATTTCAGAATATTGGTGCGTTTCCACTCTTTCATGGCCGACACAAACATTGCCGACATCGGGTCCCGCGGGCGGTTGCCGATAGATTCATACAAGCGGTCCAACGACCCGCCGGACCAGAATTTTTCTTCAAAACTCTTGGTAAACTGTTTCACCTGGCGCAGCGTGCCGATCTTTTCAATGATAATCGCCCAACTCCAAACCGAAGCCGCAATCAACCCGATCATCACCACCTTGGTGACCATATCCGAGGCCCAGACCAAATCCCACATAGACATCTGCTGTGCAGCAGTTGAAGCAACATCAGTTAAAGTTTCCGTATCCATTTTTTACTCTTTCATCAGCATAAATTAAGGTTGTGCATAACATTTATGCGCAAACTAGCATAAAATATTAAAGATTCAATTAATTAATCACATTGTTTTCACAGAAAAACGAACTTTTTTCCGCACAAAACCCCGACCGTTTTCCGCAGCGGAAACAATCGAACGTACACAGAACGCCTTATGCGAAATGTATTAAAAACACACAAGCGCAAAACATACAAACATGCCTACTTGCTCTTGCAGCTCTCAGAGCTGATGAACAGTTGTGCTGCGACGGAAATTTTAAGCGACGTGTACATAAACGTACACAAGCGCAAAATTTACAAGCATGACAACTTGTTCAGCAACTCTGAAGGAATACGAACCGGACGCTTGCGCCCCAAATTAACATAAGCCACTTTAACTTCAACCGTTGCCAGCAGAGTATCGCCCCGGTAAATTTCCTGAAACATAACGGCTGATGCGCCCTTGGCATCGCGCAGTTCGCAGGTGACCGCCAGAGCATCGTCCAAAACGGCCGGCAGCTTATAATCCGTCGTACAGCTCCGTACCGTAAAACCGCATTTGTCTTCCGCCTCCAGCGCATCCTGCTGATTGCAGCCTAAGGCGCGGATAAATTCCGTCCTTGCCCGCTCGGCAAAACGCAGATAATTGGCATAATAGACTATCCCGCCGGCATCGGGATCTTCATAGTAAACCCGAACCGGATAGACAAACTTGGCGCCGTAAAACTTTCCGGCCGCCGGCTGCACGTCATAAGTCATCACATATCCTCTTCAATTATTTTCAGCAAATCAAACTGCGAATCTGCCGCCCGGGTTTTGCGCACCTGCGGCAACCCCAGATATTCACGTCCGCTGTCGGAAATCACGCGGCCGCGCGGCGTCCGCTGCAAAAAGCCGAGTTTCAGCAAAAACGGCTCAATCACTTCTTCAATCGTATCCCGCTCCTCCGACAAAGCTGCCGCCAGCGTATCCGCACCGACCGGCCCGCCGCCGTAATTGACCGCAATACATTGCAGATAACGGCGGTCAAACGCATCAAGCCCGTATTTGTCAACATCAAGCCGGCGCAAAGCCTTATCGGCAATTTTATTGTCAACCTCGCTCGCATCGGCCATCGCCCCGAAATCGCGCACCCGACGCAGCAGGCGCCCGGCCACGCGCGGCGTGCCCCGCGAACGTTTGGCCACTTCCATTGCCCCGTCGTCGGAAAT
>ENA-ORMO01001950-ORMO01001950.1-human-gut-metagenome-genome-assembly--contig:-NODE-1950-length-18870-cov-3.043423_pt1 | contig 18870 bp, 11 predicted proteins | sample MGYA00242106_ERZ509001 | MGnify/ENA primary metagenome ERZ509001 (study PRJEB26280, sample SAMEA2338736) | human gut metagenome | biome: human gut; feature: human-associated habitat; material: faeces... | reverse complement strand
ATTGAGTATGTGGAGGAATTTATCCGCGATACGACAAAGGATTTACTGGATGCAGCTGAAAAAGCAGAGGGGATTTTGAAGTGGTTGGAAGAAACACCGGTTGCAACCGCAGCATTGGAAACTAGAGGTAAAGAACTTAGAGATAAGGTGGCTGCTTTTACGGGAATTTCTATTGAAACGGAAGCAACGATCAGTTTCTATGTGGCAGAATGCAGTGAGTTTCCAACTATGGGAGAATTTCATGATGGAGTGACTTTGGAAGAGGCGTTTCGTTTATATGATCAGATTCCGACAGAACGAATGAACGGTATTAAAGGCATTGGATTTGAACTTCACGATGGCAGCGAATACGACGGGCAGTATCCGCTTATGGAGGCTGGACGTGTGGATGAAGAACTGATCAATATGGTACAGCATTATAAAGACAGTCCTTTGGTACAGCAGGCCATCCTTGATTGTAAGCGTATTCTGGCAGAACGAGAATTTGCGTTTGCAAAGGATATGTATGATAAGGGATTTGTTTACGAAGATTACGTTCTTTCTAACCGTATCGCTTATGAACTTAGAGAAGACGGTATTGATTTGTGGGATTTTTCGTCAGAACAGAGTAGTGTCATCTACGAAGCTGCAGAACAGGGATTGGACGTAAGCACATTTGCAAAGCCAGATTTTTCTGTAGAACAGATGGAACTGATGAAGGAACTTTTGGAAGATGGTAACGATGTTACCAGATTTGTCAGCAATGGAAAGATACTGGATTTATCTGAAAAGGTACTTTCAGATAAGCAGGTTGCGGATATCCGATATTTTCTCAAAGCAGATGAGATTCCCAAAGAATTGTATTCGGAGGAACAGTGGAAGGTGATGCAGCGGGGTATCCGAGAACGATTGGATGTAACGCAGATTGCCAACCCGAACCTGGCTGTTGTGGAAATGAAAGATATTTTGAAGGAACTTCGTAAAGAAAAGAGAGAGGCCCAGGCGGCTGAATTGGAAGGAACTTTGGGATTACAGGATAACGGAAAATATCGTTATTATTCTACACAACGTCCGATTTCACCAGGCACCTATCCAAATGGAGAAAACAAGCCGGTTTCCATTGAAAACTTTGATGAGCGTCAGTTAGTGGAAAATGGCCAATTACAGGCTTGGGGATATTTGGAATATGCCGAACCATTGTCTCAGAAAGAGATGAAAGACTATGAATTAAAGGCTGTTTCTGCTTCTGTTACAAGAGTAAATACTCCTGAAAAGCAGACGGAAAAGAAGAAGTCAGTATTAGCGGACCTTCATAAGAAACAGGCGCAGATTTCAGGAGAAAAGACTCCTAAAAAAGAACATGTTAAGAAGAATGAGGAGATGCAGGTATGATGAGATTAAATGTTGAAGAAATGAATTTATTGTATATGTTTGATAATTCCAGCAGAAAGGCAGCGGTTCAGGATATCCTGGACCGTTTTCCATTTCTGGAGAATGAAGAACTGAAAGAGATCTGTCAGCAGACCGTTAAAAAACTGGAGCACATGACAGATGATGAATTCGATGCGATTGATTTTACAATTTATGATGAGGAGGAGTTAGATGGAGAGATGTAAATTAGGTGCGTTTATTACAAACTTAGGGAAGTTTAATGAAGGTGAGATTGTAGGAGAGTGGATCAATTTTCCAATCAAACAGGAAGAATTCCAGAAAGTGCTGGATAGGATTGGTATCAATGAAAATTATGAGGAATACTTTTTCTCTGATTGTGATATCAATATTAGCGGTATCTCTGATGCATTAGGTGAATATGCCAATGCAGATGAACTGAACTACCTGGCGGCACGTTTACAGAAGATAGACTCCTATGATTATGAAAAATGGTATGCAATCGTTGAGGACGAAATGGATCTTCCACAGAATGGTGTTCCGGGGCTCATCAATCTGACATTCAATATGGATAGATACGATCTGTTGAGGGAGTTGAGGAAATCATTGTAGAACCTGTTAAGGTCTACTTCTCAATCTCTGATGACGCAGGCTTTGTTGTTGGTAAGGATTCAGATGAGGTAATGGCTTTGAAGGAAATCGAGGTTCCTTACTTTGATCTGTCTCTCTATGGTATGGAGAATTTCTACTTTCAGTCTGAGTCTTACTCTGATGATGGTGATGGGCTTCCAGGCAGCAGTCTTGAGCCGGGTACAGCTCAGTTTGCTTATGGTAAGACAACAGTTCTCCATTTATATATCTATGCAACAGAAGTATTTTACTGTGGTATAGAGCCTGAAAATGCAGGTAAGGGATATCTGTACAACGAGAACCTCATCGGCACTTCCACATTCAGTTATAGCGGTTCTGTGGGTTCTATCTACTTTACACAGCTCTGGGGAATGGATGAGAATATGAACTACTATGTAAATCATGAGTATCCTCTCGCTTCTGAAGGCTGGGGATCTACAGCAGATCAGATACTTCTGCGTGAAGGAGATATTATTACGATTGGTCACTTCTCAGAGTGGAACTTTTATACTGATCCTGCCTCTGTATTTAACTACATCAAGGCAGGAGAAGAAACCGTTACAACATCTGCAACTCAAGGCGATAGGCTAGAATTGTCTGTTTACCTTGCAGGCGCCGATGAATCTGGAAAATATACAACAAAACATACTCCTGTTACAACGGAGCCTGAGGTATTTTATATCAGCGTTGATGAGCTTTCTGAAGGTGACGTAACTGCATGGAACAGAATAGGATATGCAGATGTAAATGGAAATATCACATTTGACACAAAAAATATGAAACCTGGTCAGTACATCGTTGCTGTTTCTGGTCAATACGGTGAGGATCTTACAGAGTCTATCTGTTCTGCTCCTGGAGCAATTTTGCTGACTGTTGAAAAATCCACAGAACCAGATTATATCTTCGGTGATATAGATATGGATGGTGACATCGATACAGAAGATGCTGGTTTGGCAATTTCTTACTATTATGGAAGTGGTGAATTAAATGATACACAATTGAAACTTGCTGATGTTGATAAAGATGGTGACGTTGATACAGAAGATGCTGGTTTGATCGTTTCCTATTATAACGGAAGTATTAAAAGTTTCAATTAATGTATACAAAATAAAATTTATGAGGGCATGTATATAGCCATGCCCTCTCTATAAGGAGGAAAGGAAACATGAAGAAATTATTAACAATGCTGCTTACCGTGATGTTGTTTTGTAGCATGAGCATTTCTGTTATGGCTGCCAGTGTTGGAGTAAGTACTAATAAAAGTGCTGTCGATGCTGGAGATACTGTGACAGTTACGGTGAAAATGAATGAAACGCTTACAGGAAGTTTTAGAAATGTGCAAGGACAGTTAAAGTATGATACCAGTGCCTGGACATACGTTTCCCACACAATGGGTGGAAGTTATAGCAGTTATATGTCCAGTGATATGCCAAATAGATCTTATTTTACATTTACAAATACAGATTTTACTAAAGAAGGTTTTAAAGAAGTTCCACAAGGTACGATTGTTACCGTTGTGTTCAAAGCAAACAGTGATCTGTCTGAAAAACATCTTTCTACATCCTTCACTTTGGATATGAGGGTACAGGATACAATGGGACAGTCTGATAAATTCAGTCCTTCTGCTTCTGTGCTCATTTGCAAAGAACATACATGGAATGACGGTGAAGTAACAACAGAAGCAACCTGCACAAAAGAAGGTGTAAAAACCTATACCTGTACTTATAACGGCTGTGGTGAAACAAAAACAGAAGCAATCCCGGCAACAGGCGAACATACATGGGATGAAGGCAAAGTAACAAAAGAAGCAACCTGTACAAAAGAAGGTGTAAAAACTTATACCTGTGATTGTGGAAAAACAAAAACAGAAGTGATTCCAGCAACAGGCGAACATACATGGGATGAAGGCAAAGTAACAAAAGAAGCAACCTGTGTAAAAGAAGGTGTAAAAACTTATACTTGTGACTGCGGTGAGACAAAAACCGAAGCAATTCCAGTGTCAGATGTACATACATGGGATGAAGGCAAAGTAACAAAAGAAGCAACCTGCACAGAAGAAGGTGAAAAACTTTATACATGTACAATAGAAGGTTGTGGAAAAACAAAGACAGAAGCTGTTGAAAAACTGGCTCATACAGTAGATGAAAAAACATGGAAACATGACGATAAAAATCATTGGCATGTTTGTTCAGTTTGTGGTGAAAAGGTAGATTTAGAAGCTCATGCTGGCGGAAAAGCTACTGCAACAAAGAAAGCAGTTTGTGAAGATTGTTGTGCTGAATATGGAAAACTGGCTTCTGGCACAGCTGCAGGCAATGTGAACAGTGGTAACACATCCAATATGAACAGCGGAAAAGGAACTGCTTCTACAACAGCTACTGCTAGAAAGAATTCCCCAAAAACAGGAGATGAAAGTATGTTCGGTTTATATGGCGTACTGCTGGTAATTTCTGCAGGTGCTTTAGTTTCCTATGGTGTTTATAGAAAACGTCGGAATGCATAAGCAGAAAAAATAACAATGAAATAGGGAAAAGTCTAACCAGATGGTGTAAAACACCGTCTGGTTAAACTTGCTTTTTACAATAATAATCACAATGTTTGCCTTGAATTGTGGATTTTCGCATGTCGGTTGTATCGTAACAGCCGATATACGAAAGTGGACTGTGCGAATTGTACATGAGGCTTTATAGAATACAAAAGGAGCGTTATTGATGAATTTGAAACAAATATTACATAGTAGAAAGGCTCTTACCGTACTGAGTATATGTTTGGTGATTTCCATTACGTTGGGATTATGGATACCGGGATCTAGCCTGCATACCGTACAACCTCGAGAGCCATCTCCAATCAATCAAGTTGAGGAAATGGAACTTTTGAGGTTGGGAGACAGTGATTTGGAAGACGAACAAACGGATGAGACGGAGGAAGATTCTGAAACAGGCGGTCTGTCGGAAGAAGAGGAAATGGAATCGGAAGAAACCGCACAAGAGGAGCCGGAAGATACAAGTGAGCCGGAACGGGAAGACAGCCAACCGGAGGAAACTGATTCTGAAGAAAGGAAGCCAGAAGAGGAAGAACCGCAAGATCCTGGTACGGGAGATGGTGATGATGGTCAGGAAGATGGTCTGAAAGGAGAAGAAGGAGGCGAAGAAGCTGATCTTGATCTTGCCATGGTTATGACCTGGTACAAATATGGTACACAACCAAAGACCATTGTCTGTGGACCTTCCGATACGGTATCGGGAAATATCAATACAGCCCAGCTTGTCAATCATGAATTAAAATACAAATTTTCTTTGACTGGATTAAAGGCAGATGAAGCAAAAATAACAGGAGTATCCGTAAAAGAAGGAGATGCTTCTTATGTGGAAATTTCAGAAAGCGGGGAACTTACTATTTCTCTTCCGAATGCATCGGCTGGAAGGGATTATACCTTCCAGATTAAGTCCATCTGGAAGACAAAGGATGCACAAGGAAAGGATACCGAACAGGAACTCATATTTACTTATGTGATTCACTGTGCGTATGCGCTGGATCTGGAATTGGAACTATCCTGGGAGCAGGAGCGGGATCAAAGCGGCGGGGTTACTTGTGCAGCCAACAAAAATGCTGCAAAGACGATTCAAAGCAATGAACTCTCGGAAAATGTGTTGGAATATTCACCAAAACTTGTTGGTGCGTTAGCGGAAGATGCAAGTCTGATTTCTGGAGAATACCAGACAGCTTCCGGAACAAGCGGCACGTTGAATGTCGAAGGCGGTACCTTAGTGTTACAGACAGCCAGTGGTTCTGAGAAAGAAACCTATTATTTGACATTTGAAGCACAGATAATGGAAGCAGATGGTACGGTTCAGAATGTATATTATCACGTGACGATCGTGTTTGTAGAAACACTGGATATCCAACTGTCCTTTACCTGGTTGGAAAAAGGAACGACACCTAGGACGATGATCTGTCAGCCGGATGATAAGGTATTGACGGATATTAAGAACAATCAGCTTTCCGCAGGGGCAGTGAAATATGAGATGGAACTGACTGGAGTTGATAGTGAAAATGCACGAATTCTGAATATCTCTTATACATCAGAAGGGTCCGGCGGTGGAGGTTTAGAGGCAAGTGGAGCGCTGCCTGTGAACCTTCCTGCAGGATACACTTCGAATACTTATACCATACTGGCAGTTGTATTATCGGGTGGAAAGCAGATTAACTATGAGGTTGTACTTCGTTATTCCATGGATGTCAGTCTGGAAATGACGTATGCCGTGAAAGAGAATGGAATTTCTTCGACACGAACGATTCTTTGTGAAAATGGAAAAACGAAAACAGCAGAAGCGATTTATGATGATCAGCTAAATAATGGAAAGCTTTCCTATCAGATGGTTATGACTGGAACAGAAACGCTGGCGATCACTTCAGTAAGTTGTTACCAAGCTGGAAGCGGAAGTACGGTATCTTTGGAACCACAAGATGAGTTGACGCTTCTATTGAAAGAAGGTAAGACCGGGGAAAATACATTTACAGTCACTGCAGAGGATAAGAACGGTACAGCGTATGAATTTCGTATCAATGTTCCGTACAAACACCGTGGAGAAAATACCATCAAGATTTCTACCAACATGGTAGACAGACAGGTTGTTATCAATGAAACTACGACTAATCTGAACGTCCGTGCATGGAGTGAAGATGAGGCTGGCAACGTCGTTAGTTATATCCCTGCAAACGGAACGGATACGAAGCTAATCGTAAAACTGGATGGAGAACAGCTTCAATACGTAAGTACCTCAGGACATGATTCTGAATATATCCTGAATCCGACTAATCCGGCGAAAGGAGATACGAATGAACATACATTATATATTTATGCAGAAGACCCGTATGGAAATTATGGAGAACTGACCTTAACACTTAGAGGTCAGAGAAATCAGGCGGGACAGAAAAAAGGAACTGCCACAATTTATATTGATCTGACAGCATTGGGACTGGGAGTGGTCGATTCGGTATCTTATGACGTTCTTGCAGATGAACCTATCTCTTATTCCATAGCGAAAGCAGTTCTGGGAGAAGATACGGGAGATCCGTTTGGAGCGGCTGCCAATGCATTAGGATGGCAGGGAAGATATGCCGGAACCTTGGATACTGGATTTTATCTTCAGAGTCTGACACCTGGATTAACAGGAAATGCATTGAATGGAAGCAGCTGGAATAAATATGGTTCCAATGAGCAGGAGATCTTGCAGGCAATCGACGATCAGTTTGGAGCAGGAACCGGTCTGGCAACACTTTGGCGCTGTATCTACAGGAATGGATTAAATAAGAGCAGTGGATCAGATGGAACATATGGTGAATTTGATTATACCAGTGGTTCTGGTTGGCTGTATTCTCTGGATGGTACTTATTATCCGGGATTATCCATGTCGGAATATAGTCTTGAGGATGGTGATGTATTAACACTGCGTTACACTCTGGCTCACGGATGGGATGTAGGAGGAGGGACTCCTGGCTACGGAAATACCATCGGGTATTGTGTGACAGCCCTAAATGGAAGTTATTATATCAATCATCAGATGGAGACTGTAGAAAATGAAGATGGATCGTTGTCTTATAGGTGTCACTGTTGTGGTCTTGTAGAAGGCTGTGCACATGTAAACATGATCAGCAAGAATCTGGGAGATGGAACCCATATAGCGTACTGTGAGGATTGCAAGACCACCATTGGAGATCCAGAATTACATATCTGGGAATGTGCAGAAGATTCACATACCTGTACTGCTTGCGGAGCATCGGAAACACATAACTGGAAAGAGGTAGAAGGAAGCAATACTGCAACATGTACGCAGGCAGGCACAAGATCCGTGTATTGTACTGTCTGTGCTATGACTCGGGAAGAAGATAGTCCGGCGAAAGGACATACTCTGAATAATAGGTGGAATCACACAAAGACAGATCATTATCAGAAATGTTCTACTTGTAATGAGATCATTACAGAAAGTCAGGGAACACATCAGTACGTATATCATGCAGGTGATGATGACTGGTACTGTATCGTATGCGAAGCAGGACATGACTGGGATTACTGCGGAAACGCTCATCTTGTCATTGACTCGGCAACCTGTAGTAAAATTGTGTATTTCTGTAATGAGTGTGGAATGTATCTGGAAATGGAAGGAACATTCCCTGAATATCATTATTATGAAAATGGAAGCTGTGTCTATTGTGGAGAAGCAGATCCAAATTATATACTACCGGATCCTGATCCAGAACCTGAAACATCAGATCCTGCTCCGGAAACATAAAAAATGAAATGATTGATAGAACAAAAATAACTATAAAAAATTTGGAATACAAGTGATCAAAGGAGGAAAAGTAATGAATCCCCAAATGCATGAAATCCTGCAGGAGATAGAAAAAGTAATTGTAGGTAAAAATGAGATCGTAGAGAAGGTTTTGATGGCGGTATTAGCTGGTGGACACGTTCTGATGGAAGACGTTCCAGGCGTTGGAAAAACGACAACTGCTATGACTTTCGCAAAGGTTCTTGGTCTGGATACCAGACGTGTACAGTTTACATCGGATACGGTACCGTCAGATATCATCGGATACAGTGTCTATGACAAAGAGAGCAATGATTTTGTATACAAACCAGGTGCGGTGATGACGAATCTGCTTTTGGCGGATGAGATCAACCGTACATCCAGTAAAACACAGTCTGCTCTTTTGGAAGCCATGGAAGAACTTCATGTAACGGTAGATGGTCAGACTTATGAACTGCCAAGACCGTTCGTGGTACTTGCTACACAGAATCCAGTAGGTTCTGCCGGAACACAGATGCTTCCAAGTTCTCAGCTTGACCGTTTTATGATTAAGATCAGTATGGGGTATCCGGACTTTGAAAGTCAGGTCAGTATCCTAAGAGATCGTCATACAGAAAATCCATTGAACCGGATTCGCGCTGTTGTGACAAAGGATCAGTTGCAGGAACTGATCAAAGAAGCAGCAGAGGTAGAAGTACAGGATAGCGTTTATGAATATGTGACACATCTGACACAGGCGACACGTACACATGAACTGGTACAGCTTGGAATCAGTCCACGAGGAGCACTTGCTGTCTGCAGAATGGCAAAGGCATACGCGTATCTGCATGGAAGAGATTTTGTGATGCCGGAAGACGTGGCAGCGATCTTCCCGGATGTCTGCTGTCACAGACTGGTGTTATCGACAAAAGCAAGAATGATGGAAGAACGTCAGGAAACGATCGTTAGCTCCATACTGGAATCAGTCAATATGCCAGTCATCAAAAAATAGTAGAAAGCTGGTAGTGCTTATGATAGGAATGAAACTTGGATGGCTCGTGCTGGAAAGCATCTTGCTTGGATATTTCTTATATTTTGGGAGCAGTGCAGCGTTTGCACTTGCCCTGGTCATGATTCTGATTCCGCTATGCAGTCTCCCGATTAATCTGTATGTGCGTACAAGGATTTCGATGACTGTGACAGCACAGCCAAACCTGAAAAAGGGAGATTCCGGGAATTTTGTATTGAACATAAAGAATTCCAGTTGGTTTCCAGTATTACGTCTGTATTGCAGGATTCACGTGGAAAATCAGTTGAATCGGGAATGTCAGACATTTCGGATGCAGACATGGCTCCCACCCAAAAAGGAGCAGCAGATCACCTTGCAGGCAGGAAGTGATTATTGTGGACGTTTGAAAATTTCTGCTGCAAAGGTGCTGGCTTATGATTGTTTTGGACTATGTGGTATCCCTTGTAAACTGAATGCTGTCGGTTATATGACGGTGCAGCCGGATACCTTTGAACCAGCGGTCACACTGATCCCGAATGCTAACAGTGTGGAAGACAGTGATGTGTATTCCCAGGAACGCCCAGGAAACGATCTGACAGAAACTTATCAGATCAGGGAGTATGTACCGGGAGACAGCCCTGGAAGTTGAGTAATAAATTCGATCGGTTGATCGTTCGTGATCCGGCACTTCCGATTATCCGAAATGTGTTGATATTTTGGGAGAGAACAGGAGAATCTGAAGATCGAGATGCGATCGATGCACAGGCAGAGATTATCGTTTCGCTGTGTAAAGGTCTCCTGGATCAGTCCATCCAGTTTACGATCGGTTGGAATGATACGGACCGTAACCTTTGTATCTTACATGAAATCCGGAATATGGATGAGCTGGTCGGTATCATACCGAGACTGATGCGGGCAACCGGAAGAAAAGAAGGAGTCAGTGGAGCGGAACTGTTACTGTCTACCTGTGGTCATGCCTTATGTGGTCATATGGTCTATCTGGCCATGGAACCGCAGCAGGGAGCAGCAGAAATGTGCCGCTATGGTCATGTGACCATGCTGCTTGGAGGAGAGACATCTCTTGCAGGTGCAAGGATGTTTGACCCAGTAAATTATAAAGAACAATTATCACAAATTGATTTGTAAGGGAGGCGGATGCCTTGAACCAAAAAAAGAAACATGGAATGTGGCTCCGTCAGACGGAGACAGGACAAAAAAAGAGAAGTGACTGGATCTTATCTATGGGGATGGCACTGCTTGCCAGTGAACTCCTGCTCTTGACTGCAGGGGAATTAACAGGGTTTTATATGCTGTATACTCCATGGATCATGATGATGACAGCCGGATGTGTGTGTATCGTATATGGCATGATCATACGACTGCAAAAGTTAAATTGGTTTTATCCGGGAGTATTATTTTTGCTATTCCTGTTTGTATTATTCTGCGGGAAGATGATACTGAATGGTTTTAGTATGTTTTGGAACCAGATGGGTAATATCTGGACCGCAGGCAGTGGATGGGTACTTCCGGAACTGGAAGTTTCCGTTGGAACCTCACAGGAAACAATATGTCTCCTGTTATTTTCCATTTTAGTCGGAAGTATCGTCGCACTGTTATGTTGTGCACTTGTTTCATTTGAAAAAAGAGTATTGGCAGTGACACTTCCTGTAATGCTGTTAGCAGGTATGCTTTTCTTTTATAAGGATCGTACATTTACATATATGATACCACTTCTGGTACTTGCAATATGCCTGCTTCTATGCAGTGGCAGGAAGGGAGAAGTAAGACCATTTACAGCTACCGTGAGCAGATGGATACCGGTTCTGATTGGTTGTGTATTGTTATTAGTTCTGGCAGCAACGCCGGATATGGAAAACTGGGCTTCGCAGATAGGAAAAGGTATCCAGGAAAAGCTGCATGTTACTCGTTATGAAACCTCATACACAACGCTTCCGGAAGGGGATTTTTCAGATTATACAGAGAAGGATGGCAGCAAACAAACGGCGCTTGTGGTAACAATGGAACAGCCGGAAGAATTATATCTGAGAGGATTTACCGGTGCTGTTTTTCATGAGGATACCTGGAGTGCTCTGGATACAGAGATTCTTGCGGAACATAAAGAACTTTTATATTGGATGAACCAGAATGGATGGAATCCACACGCACAATATGAGCAGGCGGCTTCACTGATACAGACAGAAGATAAAAAAAAGGAAACTGCCAAGATAACCGTTACGGTACAAAACTTAAATGCCTGTAGTCAATATCTGTATGTGCCGTATAACTTATGTGCAGGGAAATATCTGGAAGCAGAACATATCAGCCCAGATAGCGTGACCTCAGATGGTACACGTACCTATTTGTATTCTACTCTGGCAGGTGGGACGGAAAGGATCGAACAAACACTTCAATATCTGCAGGAAGCAAAGGAACAGGAAGTACAGGAATATCTTCAGGCAGAAAATGCTTATCGAGAATTTGTTTATCGATACTATCTTGAGATTCCACAAGAGGTAAAGGCTCAATTGCTTACTTATTGGGAAGAAGCAGCGGCAGCCTATGGTGAAAGAGAAGAGTTAACGTATCAGCAGGCACAGGAATGTGCCATGACATTTATCAAGCAATGTTTTCCTGAAGAAGGAGAAGCAGAAATATTATCCCTTCCACTTCCTGTGGCACAAGGCAGTAGTTACCAATATGCAACGGTCGCGGCTTTGACATTGCGATATTTTGGAGTCCCGGCACGTTATGTGGAAGGATATCGGATCACCCCTGAGATGGCAGAAAATGTAGAAGAAGATCATTCCATAAAGGTGGATGAAAGTTGTGGAGGTGCCTGGGTGGAAGTTTATCAGGATGGCATCGGATGGCTTCCGATGGAGGTGACACCGGGGCTGGAGGAAAAACCGCAGACGACAGATGATGACTCGGATAACGGAGATACTCCGAAGAAAAAACCGCCGAAAGGGAAAGAATTGGAAGAAGAACCAGAAGATACGGAAGAAGAACCGGAACCACAAGGCGGCTATGTAGTTAGTATTCGAAAAGCGATTTCGTGGACTCTTATTGGGATTTTACTCGTCTTACTCTTGTTTGTGCTTCTTCTGGTATTGCGAAGAAATCTGCTTTTGAAACGAAGGCAAAAACGTTGGGATGCAGAAGAAACCAGGGATGCTGTTGGATGGATCTTTGCAGATACGGCAGGATTGCTGGAACGACTTGGATTTCATCGCGGCAATGGTTCGATGCAGGATCTGGTGCAGCCGATTAACGATCGTTTTGGCGAGTCTTATGCGAGAGACTATGAACAGATGGTAATGCTCAATGCCTGTGCCATGTTCAGCAGCCGCATGCTTGAGGAAGAAGATAGAGAGTATGCAAAAACCTTGCATACTGCGACACTGCAGCATTTGAAAAATGATGCAAAATGGTACAAAAAATTGTGGATGCAGTGGGTACTGTGTCTGTATTAGGGAGGATAATCAATGAAGAAATACAGGAAACATGCAACAAAAAGGCTCATAAGCTTCCTGATGTCTATCGTGCTTCTGTTTGGTTTACTGCCGATTAGTGTTCTGGCGGAAGGAACCGACAACTTCATCCTTGTTGTGGAAGCAGGTGGTGAGCTTGTGATCACACCGGAATATGTGACCTATACAGAGGGGCAGACAGTAGGGGAAGCCTTGGTTGGAAGTGGTCATATATTTACCGGAATCGAAGATGGATGGATCACAGAGATCAATGGTGTGGTTGGCAACTATTCCAGAAGTGATGAAGACGGCGGTTATGATCTGAATACACCGGCTTCTGAGGTGGAATTTTATCGAATCTGTGAAAACGAAGAGAGTCAGCCAAGCAGCGGACTTCAGCAGTTGATGACTGCAATGGCAGAATATCAGAAAAAAGACACAGATGTAAAAGCAGCAGCAAAGGATGCTTATGATACAGCATATAATCAGTTTGTTGGTCTCGATAGTGAATCAGCAGTCGTATTGGCAGAGAGCTTGAATCAGGCGGTGAGTGACTATGAAAATACTCAAAATGGAGACCAGAATCTCGTAACGTTCACAGATGGCAGCAATGTCTATACAGGTGTTTCGATTACAATGACAAATGCGTATGGAAAGGAATGGGTCGATGACGGAGATGGTGTCATGGAACTGCCGGTTGGTGATTATTCTTTCTGTATCCGCCACGATGGTTTGTCGGCAGAGGGGGAAATCAATGTCTCCGGTCCTGTGACAGTTGAGGCTCCACTTCCACAGGAACTGTGGCTTAATCTGGATGCATTCCGTTTATCCGGAAGTTACGGGGCAGAAGATAATGAAGAAAATAAGTTCAGTGATGATGAATATCAATTAGGCACCTGGAACGGCAGAAGTCTGACAGTCCCTGTTTCCGATACATTTACAGGCAGAATCTATTCTTATGCGGAGTATCATACAGAACTGTTGTCTGAAGTACCACAGCTTACTGCAATTTATCCATCGGCACAGACGGGAGAAGAAACAAGTCAGGATATTCCATTTGAATCTTTGACCAGTGGTGCTGGTAATGTATTGAAAAGAGGTTCCGAAGGAAATACCGTGATTTATCGTGTCAGCAGCCAGGGAAGTGATGGATATATCTATTCTCAGGATTATACCGTTACCTTTACACGAGTGCCAACACTTAAGGGAATCACAGTGAAGGATCAAAAGGGTGTAGATCAGGCTGCAGCAACAGCTTTTGATAGTAATGAAACAGAATACACGTATAAGGTTCTTGGTACAGTTTCAGAAGTGACGGTCAATGCACAGCCGCTGGAAGAAGATTATACCGTGACGATCAATGGACAAAATGCCGTAGAAGGTGTTACGGTTGCAGTGGCTTCGGAAGGAGAAACTACGATTCCGGTTGTAGTAAGTGCGGGGGACTATTCCAATACATATACACTGACCATCCTTCCGGGCGAAGGAAAGGCACTTTCTTTTGTAACAGACAGATTGGATGTTACATTGGAAGTTGTCAATAAAAATGGACAGGTCATGCCTTATGAGAAATTTAGAGAAGGTACATCCGGAAATCGCTATCAATATGCGTTGGTTCCAGGCGAAACCTATAGTTATGTGGCAACTGCCGGAACATATTATCATATCGCAGATGAGTTTACGATGGAAGATGTGGCGGACAGTACCATTCGTGTAGATGTACCTACCGAAGACTGGTTAACCGAACTGGCTTTTGGAACGAAAACCAACGGTAAATATAAAGACACACTTTCTTTAGACACTGCATTTGCAGCCTCAGACCATGAATATCAGGTTCCATATGTGGATACCGAGCATAATGTTTATGCCTGGGTCAATGCGGATACCGATGTGACAATTCGGGCAATCTATGATCAGGTATTTGCAAGCAGTTTATATCATGGAAAACCATACAGTATTGATCTGACGTCAGGAAATACAACAGGAACATGGATCAAGAGATTTTTGATGGATGAAAATCCGATTGAAAATACGGTTACGATTCGTTTGGAGAAAGAAATCGATGGTGCGATGTACTATCAGGATTATCAGGTTGATTTTACACGTGTGCTGACCCTGAAAGATATCTCTGCAAAATGTGCAGGTGCGACGATATCAATGATACAGGAAGATGAAACGGTAGGTTTTGTCTCTGATGTAAAGGAATACTCTGTTACAGTATCTATGGCGGCTGATGCATTGGAACTTGCCCTCTCCTGTTATACAGATAATAAATGTTACGGAGAAGACAAGGTAGGATACAGAGTAAAAGTAGATGGAGTGGATGTGACAGAATCTGGTATTGCAGAAATTGCACTTGATGGCACGCTGGAAACGCAGAATGTCAGCATACTGGTAGAAAATGACAAAGCACCGAATGGTTCTACTGAATATGTATTGCATATCTTAAAATCTCCGCCGGTGGGGGTTGTTTTTGAGACCGCACCGGAAAATGCAATGTTAGCAATTTATGAGTCAATGTCAGGTGAACGTCTTTGGGCGGATGAAAACGGGGCATTCCAGTTCTGTGAAGGTTACAAATATAATTACACCTTAACGGCATACGGCTATGTGAGCAAATCCGGTACTTTAGATGTAACCAGAGATGCCGGAAAAGCACTGGTGGTTATGGATGGTGATGAAACGTATGCTGTAACAGAGACAGAAACAGGCGGTGGTGCACTGACAATTGTCTGGGAATTGGAACAAGCAGAAGTGAATAGTTCCATTCAGACAGATATGGAAGCAGAATGGAAGAATTTCCGTGGAGATGATTCCAACAATGCCGTTACAGAAGCAGCGATTCCTACCGCTGCAGAGAATGGCACCCTCTACTGGGCCAATAAGATTGGAAAAGGATACAGTGCAGATGCGGTTGGAAGTCCGATTCTTGTGGATGGTGACCTTGTTACTTATGCAGGTTCGAAAATTTATCGCGTGGATACGATAACAGGTGAAATTAAAGTGACTGGCACCATGGATCACAAATCAGCCCATGCTACGACTCCGCCTTCTTATGCAGAAGGTATGGTATTTGTGGCTCTGACCGATGGAACCGTACAGGCATTCAATGCAGAAACACTGGAATCCTTATGGATCTATAAAGATCCGCTGGGAGGACAGCCAGTTTGCCCTCTGACGATCAAAAATGGTTATCTTTATACCGGTTTTTGGAACAGCGAGAATAGTGAGGCTAATTTTGTCTGCATTTCTATCACCGATGAGGATACAGCAAAGATAGATGAAAACAAATGTGTGTCCTGGTATCATACTACAGCAGGTGGTTATTACTGGGCAGGTGCTTATGTGACGGAAGAATTTGTGATGATTGGGACAGATGATGGTACCAGTGGCTGTACTGGCCAATCCTCACAGGTATTGCTGTTCGATCCGCTCACAGGAAAACTTCTTGATAGCCTGGATGGTATGAACGGAGATATTCGAAGTACAGTAGTATATGATAATGTGACAGATGCGTATTATTTTACTTCCAAAGGAGGAAGTTTCTATTCTGTTCAGGTTATTAAGAAGGAAGAAGGGTGGGAATTTACGAATCTGTGGAGTGTGGCCCTTACAAATGGTGTTGGCGGCACGTCAATGAGTACCTGTTCCCCAACTGTATATAATGGCAGAGCTTATGTTGGCGTATCCGGAGCAGGACAGTTTACTTCTTATTCTGGACATAATATCACTGTTATTGATTTGAATAAAAAGTCCGTCGCCTACAGTGTTAAAACTCAAGGCTATCCTCAGACCAGTGGACTTCTTACTACGGCCTATGAAGAAGAAAGTGGTTATGTGTATATCTATTTCTTTGATAATATGACTCCAGGAAAGCTTCGTGTGCTTCGAGACAAAGCCGGTCAGACCAGTGCAGATTATGTGACAACAGAAGGAAGTCATACGACAGCGTATGCACTCTTTACGCCAACCGGTGATCAAGCTCAGTATGCAATCTGCAGCCCGATCGTAGATGAGTATGGAACGATTTATTTTAAAAATGATTCTGCTCACATGATGGCATTTGGTAGTTCGATTGAAAAGATTGAAGTGACAAAGCAGCCACAGAAGATGACATATACAGAGGGAGAAGCGTTTGATCCGACTGGTATGGTGGTAACTGCAACGTATGATAACGGAAAAACAAGGGATGTTACTGCTTATGTGACATATGATGTGGAAAATGTAACAGCAGATAAAACAACAGTAACCATCTCTTTCCCATATGTCATGTATCATAATGAAGAAAACGGTACCTCCATGACAACAGGAATTAATTCTACCACGCCAATTACAACCTTGCAGCTTACCATTGGTGACGATATGCCTTCCGATGACATATTGTTGGGTGATGTAAATGGAGACGGTGAGATTGATATTATGGATGCCAACTTGATTGCAGCATATTTTAATGCAGTAACAGATCTGTCAGAGGAACAGAAAACAGTAGCTGATGTAAATGATGATGGAGAGATTGATATCATGGATGCGAATTTGGTGTGTGCATATTTTAATGGAATGATTGAGACTTTTCCGCGCAAAGATTGATTGTATTAGGAGTGGTAAGAAATGAGACAAAAAGCATTATTGAAAAGAGTTTTGATTTTTGTGCTGATTTTGACTATGCCGATAGGCATTACTGCCTGCGGAACAGGAAAAACGGACAAGGAAACAAATGATATAGAGCAGACAGAAGATGTAACAAATTCCGATGAGAGTCGTGAAGCGATACTGGCTGGAATAGCCGGTATGCTTCTTGAAAGTAATCCACAACCAGTATTTGGTTCTGTAGGCGGAGAATGGCTTGCGTTTGGTCTTTCTCGCTGGGGTGGTGAAGTGCCACAGGAATGGTATGACAGTTACTACGAAGCGGTGGAGTCTTATGTGAAGGAATGCGAAGGTGTGTTGGATGATCGAAAGTATACCGAGTATTCCAGAGTGATCATTGCACTGACTGCGATTGGGAAAGATCCAATGGATGTGGGTGGCTATAATCTCCTGACCCCTCTTGCTGATTATGAACAGACGATCTTTCAGGGGTTAAATGGTCCGGTTTATGCACTTCTGGCACTGGATATGGGTAACTATGAGATACCGGAGAACGTGACGGAGAATACACAGGCAACCAGAGAACTGTATGTGGATTATATTCTGAGCAATGAATTAGAGGAAGGCGGCTGGTCACTGGCAGGAGGTGCGCCAGAGGGAGATATTACGGCAATGGTGCTGCAGGCATTGGCAAGATACCAGGAGCGTCAGGATGTGGCAGATGCAACGGAGCGGGCATTACAGGTATTGTCTGAATTGCAAAATGAAAATGGAGGATATACTGCATATGATGTAGAAAGCAGTGAATCCATTGCTCAGGTGATCGTTGCGTTAACGGAGCTTGGTATTTCCACTGAGGATCCACGGTTTGTAAAAAATGGACGTACACTGGAAGATCGCCTGTTAGACTTTATGGCAGAAGATTATGGGTTTAAACATATCTTGGATGGAGAAAGTGATATGATCGCAACAGAACAGGCATTTTACGCGTTGGTTTCCTTAGAACTTACAGAGAATGGGATGTCTTCCCTGTATCGTTTAAGACCGATCGTATGATAAGTCGGTGAATGGAGGAAGAAGATGAAAAAAATCATTCATTTTCTATGGATCTTAATCTTGGTATTCGCGTGTTCCGGATGTGGAACTGGTGATAATACCGCAAAAGTTTCAGATACCAATGGCGATGGAAAGCTGACATGTACATTGGAAGTGCGGTGTGATACCTTGCTTTCCCATCTGGATGAGTTAAAAGCAGATAAGGCCGCCCTGGTACCGGAGGACGGCCTGTTGTTAGAAAAAAGCGAAGTGGAATTTGATCCGGGCGCATCGGTATTTGATGTATTCCGAAAGGTCTTGAAAGAGGAAAAAATCCATTTTGAATATACCGATGCAACGGTTTATGATTCCGTATATATTGAAGGAATCGCAAATCTCTATGAGTTTGACTGTGGGGAACAGTCCGGATGGATGTTCAGCGTGAATGATGTGTATCCGGGACTTGGCTGTTCTGCGTATA
>ENA-ORMO01001948-ORMO01001948.1-human-gut-metagenome-genome-assembly--contig:-NODE-1948-length-18926-cov-2.506332_pt1 | contig 18926 bp, 18 predicted proteins | sample MGYA00242106_ERZ509001 | MGnify/ENA primary metagenome ERZ509001 (study PRJEB26280, sample SAMEA2338736) | human gut metagenome | biome: human gut; feature: human-associated habitat; material: faeces... | reverse complement strand
AAACAGTCCAGGTTACTGCTTGCGGGATGAGGAGATGCCCATTTGCCGAGGGGAGGTTCTGCGCGCAGCCGGTATCTTCTTTTCGGGGGCACGCTCGCGCTCGGCTAAAAACGTAGCAGTACATAACGGGCCAAAAGACGGCCCGTAAGTACTGACGTTTTTAGACGGCCGCCCGGAAAGAAGATACCGGCTGCACACTGAACCGCCCCTCCGGCCAGGGGCATCTCTACCACTTCGCGAACAATAACGGAAAACGGTTATTTAATTCATGGTCATCCGGCTCTTTGAGCCTTTGAAAGGCCGGATGCGGAAGGGCTGAATCTACAGCACCCCTTAATCGCCCGATAACAATCACAGGAGATGATACGATGACAGGAAGACATGAACTGAAGCTCCATCCGGGGCTCCCTTATCCTATGGGCGTATCCGTCACTTCCGACGGAAAAGTAAATTTTGCGGCTGCTCTCCATACGAAGGAAGAATGCGGCGTTTTGCTGTATCTGGGAGGAAGGACCGCTCCGGTGCGCCTGCCTTTTCACACTGGGAAAAAGATAGGCAATATTTATTGCATGCAGGTGGAAGGGCTGGAAGAGAAGGACTTCCGGTATAACTTTTATGCAGGAGAGGAAATCCTCACCGATCCCTATGCGGGCATTGTCTATGGCAATGAACATTGGGGGAAGAAGGTGAGCCCGGCCCTTAAGGGCGGGTATTGCCCTCATGATTATGACTGGGAGGAAGACAGGCCGCTTATGACGCCGCTTTCAGAGACGGTGCTTTATCTGGTGCATCCCAGAGGATTTACCCGGCATGCCAGTTCGGGCGTGGAGCACAAGGGAACGTTTGCAGGAATTGCAGAGAAAATCCCGTATCTGTCGCAGCTTGGCATAACGGCAGTGGAACTCATGCCTTCCTATGAATTTCTGGAATTGGAAAAGAAGCCGCTGACAGGACCTGCAGGAAGCGTTTCCATGGAGGAAGCGAAGCGGCATTATATGGATAAGCCGGAAGAGGAGCAGCCGCGCATCAATTATTGGGGCTATAAAAAGGGCTATTATTTTGCGCCTAAGTTCTCATATTCCGCATCAGGCCATCCGGAGGAGGAATTCAAAGATCTGGTGAAGGCCCTGCATCGTGCAGGGATAGAACTGATTATGCAGTTCTACTTCCCGCCGGAAGTGAAGCAGGCGTATATTTTGGAAGTGATCCGGCATTGGGTGTTGGAATACCATGTGGACGGATTTCATCTGATGGGAGTTGGAATCCCGACCGCCCTTCTGGCAACGGAACCGATGCTGGGAAATACCAAGCTGTTCTGCCAGGATGTTCCCTGCCATGAGATCTATGGAAAGGAAGAAATTCCTGTATACAGGAATCTGGCGGAGTACAATGACGGCTTCATGTATGCGATGCGCCATTTCCTCAAGAGCGATGAAGATGCATTGCCGGGCGCTCTCGCGTGCCTGAGGAAGAACCCGGGGCAGTGTGGCGTCATAAATTATATTACGAATTATTCTGGTTTCACGTTGGCGGATCTGGTGAGTTTTGACGGGAAGCACAATGAGGAGAACGGAGAAGAGAATCGGGACGGAGAAGATTATAATGTCAGCTGGAACTGCGGCTGTGAAGGAAAGACCCGTAAGAAAAGCGTTCAGGATCTGCGCTGGAGGCAGATGAGGAATGCGGTGTTATTGCTGTTGACTGCGCAGGGAACCCCAATGATCGTTGGAGGGGATGAGTTTGGTTTCAGCAGGGGAGGCAATAATAACCCCTACTGTCAGGATAACCAGATCAGCTGGCTGGACTGGAGACTAAAGGGGCGGAATGAGCCCTTTTGGAACTTTGTAAAGGAAGCGATCGCTCTGAGAAAGCGGCATCCGATCCTACATCGTCCGGTGGAGTGCACGATGCTGGATTATATTGCGTGCGGCTATCCGGATCTTTCCTATCATGGAGAAGAAGCCTGGAAGCTGAAGACAGACCGCCTGAGCAGATTTGCTGGCGTGATGTACTGCGGAAACTACGCGCTAAAAAACCGGAATGAAGCGGACAGTTCGTTTTATATCGCTTACAACATGCACTGGGAACCGCATGCATTTGCGCTCCCTGGACTGCCGGAAGGGCAGGAATGGACAGCGGTCTGCGATACAGCAGATGGCTGGACGAATCATTTTGCAGGGGAGGATGCTGGAATGGGCCGGGCGGCTGAAGGTGTGGAAGGCGAAGGCCGGAAGACGCTGGTTCCAGGCAGAAGCATCCGCATCTTGAGAAGTACCCCTTCCACCCGCACAGGAAACAGCAGGAATGAGAAGGGGAAAGATAAGAAAAGCAGCAAGAAAAAGGCAGGACAGACAGAAAAGTGAAGAAGGACGGAAAGGGTGGCTGCATCTTTGCGGGCGCCTGGAAACATTTCAGAACAATTACTTACCATAAATACCTGGTGATGAAGGGATGCTTTGCGGTTGGGCTGTACAGACAGGGCCTCATGCATGACTTGTCTAAATATTCCCCGACGGAATTCCTTGTGGGAGCCAAATATTTTCAGGGAGACCGGAGCCCGAATAACGCGGAGCGGGAAGAAAAGGGCTATTCCGCGGCCTGGCTGCATCATAAAGGGCGCAATAAGCATCATTACGAATACTGGATTGACTACAGCACACGCGAAGTGCCCGGAGGGATGGCGCCGGTGGAGATGCCTGTCAGGTATGTGGCGGAGATGCTGATGGATCGAATCGCGGCCTCCAAGGTATATCTGGGCGACCGATATACGGACGCCGCTCCGCTTCAGTATTTTCAGTCCGCAAAAGAACCGCCTGTGATGCATGAGAATACAAGAAAACTGTTGCTGCAGCTTTTGGTCATGCTGGCAGAGAAAGGGGAGGCGGAGACTTTTTCCTATGTGAGAAAAGGGCTTCTTGGAAAGAAAATCTGAAACGCCTCTTGTACGATTTAGAGGAACCTCTTCTCCTGTCCCAACATATAGTAGGGTAAAGGAGATGAGAGTATGAACTGTTTGTATTTGCTTTTGCTTTTATGCTGCTGCTCTAAATCTGGAAACAGCAGCGCAAGGAACAGCGTTTGTTCCTGTACACAGGATATGGATAACTGCGGATGCGGCAGAAGCAACCGCCGGGAAGAGCCACGGAACAGAGAAGGGGGATGCCCTTGCCAGGATACAAGGCCGGAACCAAGGCCAAGGCCGGAACCGCTGCCAAGGCCCTTCCCTCCGTTTTCGGATGGATCGGTATGCGGCTGTGAAGAACAACAATAAGAAATGAAACGTAACAGTTTGTTTTGTTATGAATGAGCCGGGAAGGAGACGTCCAGAGGCATATGAGCCCAAGGAGCATCTCCTTCTCTTATTGTAGAATATAGTTTTATTATCACGGACGTTGTGACTGGTAAAAAGAGAAGAAAATCAGCGTAAAACATCTTGCATATCGGGAGGAAGCGGAGCGGTAAAGGAAAGGGGAGTGCGCAGCAGCGGATGAAGGAACTGTAGCCTGCAGGAATGGAGTGCCTGCCGCTTCATATGGGTATCATCCGGATTATAGAGAAAATCGCCGATGAGGGGATGTCCCAGATATTGCATATGAACCCGGATCTGATGGGTTCTTCCTGTTTCCAGGTGGAGAGAAAGAAGCGAACATCCATTTGCACTGCGCAGAAGGCGATAATGAGTGATAGCACGTTCGCCATGTTGCCAGTCTACCATGCGTTCTATGGCAGAACCAGGTTTACGCCCTAAGGGAGCATCTATTGTTCCAGAAGAAGGCAGATCCGTCCCTTGAACAATAGCCAGATAATCCCGCCGGATTTGTCTGGCTGCGGCCATGGTAGAGAGAATGCCGGCGCTGACAGAATGCTTTGCGATGATCGTAAGTCCGGTGGTATCCCGATCCAACCGATTGATGCAGCGAAACACAAAGGGCTCACCGCGAGAGGCGAAATACCAGGCCAGTCCATTTGCAAGGGAGTTTTCGTAATGATTCATGGACGGATGAATCGGCATGCCTGCTGGTTTATTTAAGATCATAAGATCTTCGTCCTCATAGATAATATGGAGAGGGAGAGGAACGGGGGGAATCTTGGCTGATACGGCATCTTCTTGGATGTGGATGGTGAGTAGGTCGTTTGATCTGAGTGGATGTATTACATAGGCCGGGAGACCATTTTTAAGAATCCCATCCTCCCGCTTTTTCAGTTGAATTAGACTTTGGGAAGAAAACCCTCGTTTTTTCAGAAATCGCCCGATGGTCAGGCCATCGTCTTGTGGAGAAACAATATAATAAAGCGTTCGGTTCATTGTAGGCAGGCTCACTTTCATTCAAATAATATCAGTTTATCTTTTTCTATTTTATTCGGCCCTTCCATCCTTGACAAGCATAAAGATGCAGATCAAATATAGAAAGATTGTTGTTCAGCCTTCTTTTTATATTCGATCTGCACCTTTATATTTGAAATTGACTTTGTAAGAGATTGGGAGTATGATGAAAAAATGGGTTAGTTAAAACTAACATATGTAAAGGAGGAAAATGAGATGGTGAAGATGATTGTGGAAGTAGAAGGAATGGCGTGCGGGATGTGCGAGGCACATATCAATGATGCGGTCAGAGGAAACCTTCCTGTGAAAAAGGTTTCCTCATCTCATACTAAAAAACAAACAATAATCATAGCGGAGGAAGAAATTCCATTGGAAAAGTTGAAAGAAGTAATTGGGAGCAGCGGGTATCAGGTTCTCTCAATGAAAAGTGAACCATATGTGAAAAAAGGATTGTTTTCATTCGGGAAATAAGGGCAATATTAGGGCGGCGTAGCACATGGATTTATGTGCTGCGCCGCTTTCTATATGGCTAGGAAAATGAAGTTCCCGATGATACGCAGTTTGGGAGATTTGTTTATTTTCCCTAGTGCCGTAGAGTCTCTGCCGTGCCTTCAAAAGTCATGTCTGTCAGTTTGATACAGGAAATTTATCGGTGGGTAGAACACATAAAAAACACAAATTGAACAAAATTAGGAAACATATTTCCGATAAAATCAAAAAAGTAATTAACACGTTAATTGTTTTTGGAGGCATTAGAATGAGCGGGAAGAAGTTGTTTCTTGTGGCGGGAATTCTCGTAATAGTTGTGGCTGCGGGAGGGACTGCCGGATGGTATCTTCTGGAAAGCGGCAATGCGACGAGGCAAGAACCAGGAAGTATGCCGGAAATGGAGAATGGATTTGGCGAGGATATGGTTGCTGCCAGCGGGAGTACTTCTGTGGGAATGCAGGAGGAAACCTTTGGCTTGGACTATATTGAGACGGAGTTGGAAGTCGAAGAAGTTTACCTTTCCACCCAGCAGGAAGTGGAGGAGGGTACGGCAATTCTGAAACTGACGGATGAAAGCATAAAACTTGCCAGAAGGGAACTGGAAGAGAAGGCGACGGAAGCAGAGTTGAACTATCGGGAAGCGCTTCTGGATGGAGAAGAAGAGAAGGTTACTGCACAGCAGACGTTGGACACCAGCCTCCTGAATGGAACCTATGCCTCATATACATATGATGAATCCCTGAATGAGTATGAAGAACAGATTGAATCTCTTCAGGAACAGATAGAAGAGGCGCAGGAACTGGTGGATGAGTATACGGCTTCCATTGAGACAGATTATTATTATACATATTATGAGGTGGCAGAGAAGAAGGAGGCATATGAAAGCACATTTTCTGCACTTATGACGCTATACGAGGAGTGGGATGTGGCCACGCTCGAGGATCATAACCAGGCATCTTCCATCGGCGGAATCTCCCAAGGGGAAGGCGGTGCATCGGAGACCGGAGGAAGCGGTATGGCTGGAAGAATGGGAGGAAATACTGCCAGCAATGACAGCACGAAGCTGACGGTCTATGATATGCTGGACGAAGAAGTACAGGAAAATGAGGCCGCTTATGAAGAAGCGCTGGAGAATTATGAGACGGCGAAAAAAACGGCAGAATCTTCTCTTGCACAGGCACAGAGTAATCTGGAGTTATTGAATACTCAGCTGGAAGAGGCACAGATTGCTTATGAGCAGCAGCAAGTAAGCAGTCAAAGCGATTATGATTCTGCTGTAGAGAGCAGTAATTCCGCGCAGGAAACTTACGAAACGGAAATCAGCAGGATTGAAGATGAAATTAGTGTTGCGGAAAATGCCAAAGAAGAAGCGGAAGAAAACCTCCAAGAATTTGAGGATTTGATCGGGGATGGTTATCTTTATACTACGAGCGCCGGAACCGTTATGATGGTAGGTGTGTATGAAGAAATGACGCTTACGGGAGGAAATATGATTCTGGCCTATAGTCAGCCAGATGCGGTAACGGTGACCGCTTCTGTATCGCAGGAAGATATTGCTTCTATTGAGGTCGGTGAAGAAGCTGTTGTTGTGGTATCTGAATCAGGAACCTACGAAGGCGTTGTGGAGTCGATTAATCCGATATCCAACTCCAGCAGCCGTTCCAATGTGAGTTATTCTGTGGTGGTGGAACTTACCGGCGATGTGAGCGGTCTGTCCGCGAATTTGTCAGCAACCGTTTATTTCGGGGCGTCTATGGCAGATGAGGAAGGAGGGGTGGGAGCGTGAAAAAGATGAAAAAAAAGACGCTGATTAAGCTGGTTGCAGCTGCAGTCGCCTTTCTTGCCTTGCTAGGAATATGCGTTTATACAGTATTTATACGTCCGAGCCTGATGAATCGGGAAAATGTGATATATATGGAATCTCAGGTGGCTTTCGGTGATCTGGTTCAAGGGATTATAGAAAATGGAAGCGTTGAGATGGCGGTGGATACCATTGATTATGAATTGGAACTGGATTACAGCGACGAGGAAGAAGAGGAGGATGACGACGAGGAGGAATCCAGCCGTTATCTTCAGATAGAAGAAGTCTATGTAGTTCAGGGACAAAGGATACAGGAGGGAGATCCACTGTTCCGCCTGTCCCAGGATAGCATCGATGGAGTCAGAAGGACACTGTCAAATCGGATCTCAGAGGCGAATGTGGCCCTTGCAGAAGCGAACAGCGAATATACCACCCAGCTTCAAAGTGCCCAGAGCACTTACAATTCTTCTTTGTCAGATGCCAATACAGCAGGACGTACTTATGATGCTTCGATGAATACCATACAGCAGCAGATCAATCTGCTATATGCGGATATTCAGGTTCTGCAGGCAGAAATCGACGACTGGAATGAGAAACTAACCGATGAGGATACTCTTGAAGAATATAGTGATTTGAAGTATGCATTGGAGGTGGCGCAAGAGAAGCTGGAGGAGACGGATCGTTCAAGCGCCGCGGCATATGTGGCGAATTATGCAGAATATCAAACCGCGCTGACGGCTTTTGAAACGTTGGACGACGAACTGCAAAGCTATAGGGATGGGATAGAGGAGAATACGCAGTCCATTCTGGATAAGAATGAAGAGATTTTGGAAGCGCAGACGACTCTGGAACAGGAAGAGATGCTGGCCAGACAGGAATATGACAGTTCGGTACAGAATGGCGATCTGGCGGATGATATCTATAATTATACAGTTGATTCTATTCAGGAATCCGTAGATGATGCACAGCAAGAGGTGGATGATGCGCAGGAACTGCTGTCGGAATTTGAAGCTTTTGTAGGAGAGGATGGGATCATTTATGCGGATGGAAGCGGGCTTATAACGGAAGTTCTCTATGAGGCAGGGGATGAACTTACCACAGCAGGAAGCATGCTTTCTTATGCGAAAGAGGATTCCTATACGATTACCATTGATGTATCGGAAGAAGATATTTCATACATTTCAGTGGGAGATTCCGTTGAAATAGAAATGAACGCTTATCCGGATGAACCTTATGAAGGTACGGTGAGCGCAATTGCCACGACTGCGGATAGTTCTTATTCAACAACCGTCAATTATCCTGTTACCATACATGTGGATGGGGATACCTCCAAACTGTATGGTGGAATGACGGCAGATATTACTTTTGTGACAGATTCAGTTGAAGATGTGCTGTATGTGCCTGCCAGCGCGATTGTTACCCAGGAAGATGGGAGCACGGCGGTTTATGTGGAAGGAACGGATGGTGAAATGGAACTGAAACAGGTTACGACAGGATTTTCCAACGGCACACAGACGCAGATAACAGAAGGGCTGGAAGAAGGCGATATTATTTATATAGCCAGTACGGTTAGTGCCAGCATGGATGAAGAAAGCTTAAGGGAATCCGGTACCTCCGACGAAGAAACAGCGGAGACCGCCGCAGAAGGACAAATGGGGCAAGATGGGCAATTCCAGGAGATGCCAGATTCCGGTATGCCGGATATGAACCGGATGCCGTGAGGAGGGAATGGAGATGGATAAGAAAAGATGGATTGAGAAAAAGAGTATATCCTTTAAGATGATAATCTTTACTGTCGGCGGCATCATCCTTATAACCGCAGGTGGAGCCATGGGATATTTTCTGGTAACAGGCCAGGAAGAGGAGATATCTTACAGAGAAGAAACGGTGCTTTATGGTGAATTAACTGTGGGAATGCAGGAATCAGGAAATGTGGAAGTTGGAACTACGGAACAGACGTTTGAACTGGACTTAAGCGCCTATACGAGCAGCAGTAGCGATACTTTCTCGTGGAATACAAATCTGTTTGCAGGGATGGGGAATGTAGCCTCTTCATCATCTTCTTCAGGAAGAAATCTGACAGTGGAAGAGATTCTGGTGACGGAGGGGCAGGAAATAACGGAAGGGGAGCCGATTTACCGAATTACACAGGAAAGTATTGATTCCATCCGTTCAGAACTGAGTTCTGATGTATCGGATGCATTGGTAACGTTGGAACAGACACAGACACAGCTTCAGATGACCAGGCTGGAGGCACAGCAGGCATATGAGACGGATACTGCTTATGGAACTGATTTGGCACAGGCGGAATACAACAAGACTGTCTCAGATCTTCAGGAAGCGGTTACTGATATAGAGGAAGAAATTACGGATGTGAATGAGGAACTGCTGACACTGAATGAGCAGCTGGCAGAATATCAGGCAGACCTAGAGACAGAACAAGAGGTTCTGGAGAATGCGGAATATGTGATTGAGACAACGGACATCGTTTCAGATGCATATGGCTGGATTACTGCAGAAAATGCCAGAGAAGACGCGCAGGAGGTGATCGATCAGCTGGAAGATGAAATTGAGACTACAACAGAATCTATTGAGGAATCAAATATAGAGCTTGCTGAATTGACGGAGAGCCTAACTGGAGCACAGAAGGATCTTGAACAGGGATTAATTGACGCACAGGCGCAGCTTTCTCTAAGGACGCTGAAGAACAGCAATGCTTCCGAAAGATATGATGTGAGTGTCGCGATGGGAGAATTCGATACACAGGTTGCACAGGAAGATTATGACGAAGCAAGCGAAAAGCTGGAAGAGTTCGATTCCGTGCTGGGAGAAGGGACGCTGAATTCACAATATAATGGTGTGGTGACACAGATAGAACTTTCCATAGGCGATGCGGTTGATACGGGAACGGTTCTGATTACACTGAATGATTATGATGAAGTTACTGTGACGGTATCAGTTGAGGAATCTGAACTGGAGAACATTCATGAAGGCGATGCGGTGAATGTGAGCATCAGCGCTTATCCTGACGAGGAATTCACCAGCACCGTGGAAGAAATCGGCGATTCAGAATATGATAGTTCCACCGGAAATACCTATGCGGATGTAACGGTGAAACTGTCAGGAGATACGGCAAAGCTGTATGAAGGAATGTCTGTAGAGATCACCTTTATTACAAAGGAAACGGAAACAGTAACTTATGTGTCTAACCGGGCGGTATACAGGCAGAATGGAAAATCCTATGTGCGGAAAAAAGAGGCGGATGGAAGCATTACGGAACAGGAGGTTGTAACGGGATTTTCTGATGGAACTTATGTTGAGATTGAGGAGGGACTTTCCGAAGGAGATACAGTCCTGATTGAAAGCAGGGTGAGCGATTCATGAAATTGACAGAAATTTTGAGGCTTGTGTGGCTGAACCTGTCCTCTAATAAATTTAAGGTGATTCTGACATCCACCGGCATTATTGTTGGGGCGGCCACCATCATGCTTGTGATCGCGATAGGAACCGGCGGCAGGGAAGCGGTCGCAGAACAGTTTAAGAACTTGAACGCCGGGGCCATAGATATTAGTTATGAGTACCAGGGAGGCAGAGGAACGTCTGGAGGCGGAATGCCGGAAGGAGGTGCCGGTGGAGGCGGAATGCCTGGGGGGGGGGGAATGCCCGGAGGCGGAGGGATGTTCGGCGGCGGATTCGGCGGCGAAGAAACAAATACAGAACGCATAACGCTGGATGAAGATGATTTGGACGATATTTTGACCTTTGTCCCAGGCTTGGAAGATGGTGCCCTGAGCTTTACAACAATGTCCTCTGTGGACGGTGGGGAGTTAGATGAGAGCACTACAGCTACGATTGCAGGAGTCTGGAGCAACTATGCGCAGATGAGCAACTTGGAATTGGCAATGGGGGAGTTCTTCGGGGAAGAAGATGATACCTATAAGAATAAGGTCTGCGTGTTAGGCTATGATATGGCCCGTGATATTTTCGGAAGTGTATACGATGCCTATGATGGTACAGTCTATATTGACAATCGCCCCTATCAGGTAGTAGGGATCTTAAGCGAGATGGGGACTGTAGCATCTGGGATCAGCCCGGATGAAGCCATTTTCATCCCTTATAATACCGGTCTCAAATATCTAGCCAGCAATGATGTCAGCCCGACAATGACGGTGATTGCTGAGGATGTCAATGATGTGGAGAATGTGATAACCAATATTGAGGCCGTGCTTGCGGAAAGCTACCCGAATGCGGAATTTACCATATCTGATACAGGAAGCAGGATGGAAGCAGCGTCTGCATCGAACGATACATTGACTATGTTGTTAATCTGTATGGCGGTGATTGTATTTATAGTGGGCGGCCTTGGGATCATGAATGTCCTCTTTGTATCTGTTAAGGAAAGAACGAATGAGATCGGTATACTGAAAGCAATTGGATGCTCCAAAAAGGACATTTTGGTGGAATTCCTTCTGGAAGCCAGCTGTACGAGCCTGGTTGGCGCTATCCTGGGAGTTATGCTCGCATTAGGGATTACGCCAATTCTGGAGTATTTTGGCGTTACGATATCCTTGTCTGTCTCGGGAGGATTGCTGTCCCTCGTATTCGGCGTGATGACCGGAACTGTATTTGGGTTCTACCCGGCATACCAGGCATCCAATCTGATTCCAGTTGTAGCGCTAAATCATGAATGACGGATACGGACGAAAAGAATCTTATTGCTGTGCGCATGGAGGTAGAGGGAAAGAAAAATTTGGTTGAACCCTCTTGATTATAGACGTATGCGTTTATGCATAGATGGGAGCAAAAATGGAATCGAAAGTGGAAAAGAGGAAAAAAAGAAAGAGAAAGAGACGGATCTTTGCCATCATTTTATCCTTGTGTATTGTTGCCATGGGAATGGCCGGCCTGTTCTTCTGGAAACAAAGTAAGGCTGAGGATATAACGGCAGAAATTGTGGCAGGAGAAGGAGAAGAACTTCAATATGCAAGAATTAACAATATTGTAGGAAATGAAATAGAAGTATCCCTTCTGCTGCCAGAGGAAGAAAACATGCAGCCCACTGAAGCAGAAGAAGAGACTTTCGTTGGTGGACAGGAAGCGCAGGAAAAAAATGAAACCAATGGTTCTTTGGAAACTGTTTCGGACAATAGCGCTGTTTTAAATGGCATATCATCGAATGAGTTACAGGTTTCGGGGAACATTGAGCCTGGTGCAGAGGAGGGAGAAAGCGGAAAGGATACTTTCACGGATCCCGAATTCCAAGAAGGTACATTCCAAGAAGACACATCACAAGACAGCGTTTTACAAAACGGCGCTCCGCAAGATATTAGTTCACGAGGCAGTGCTCCACAAGGCAGCAGTTTTCAGGAAGGGGCCATGCAAGGGGCGGCAGCAAGCAGCGGGCCTGGTGGAGAAAGTATCGCTTCTTATACGGAGACGGGAGAATCCGCTTCCTATCAGATACCTGTTGGAACGGACGTAATTACCCAACTGGGGGTTACTACTACTTTTTCCAGACTGGCAGCTGGAGATGTAATCGCCTTGCTTCTGGAGGAGGGAACAGACAATATATTGAAAATATGGATTGTGCAATAAAAAAGTTCATACTGCCTGTAATGGAGCGTCACGGAATACCTGGGCAGCGTGCTCCGGCCGCTGATGCTCGGAATGGAGGTTAAGATGAGTGGAGGCGCCATCATAGAGATGACGGATATCAATAAAGGTTATATGCTCGGTGAAGAAAAGGTTCCGGTTCTGAAAAATATCCGTTTCAGAGTGGAAAAGGGAGAGTTCGTGGCTATTCTGGGCCCTTCCGGTTCAGGAAAGACTACGTTGATGAATATCATCGGATGCATGGATGTGGCAGATAGCGGAGAATATTATCTGGAAGGAAATGCCATTCATGAGATGGAGGAAACGGAACTGAATGATGTCCGAAATAAGGAAATCGGCTTTATTTTCCAGAATTATCAACTCATTCCTACTTACAATATTCTTCAGAACATCATCATGCCTTTGGTGGTTCGGGGCATGTCATCAAGGGAAGCAGAAGAAAAGTGCATGGATACCATTCGCCTGCTGGGAATTGATCACAGATTGAAGCATAAACCTGCTGAACTGTCTGGCGGGCAGAAGCAGAGGGTATCTATAGCAAGGGCATTGGTGGGAGAACCAGCCCTGCTCCTGGCAGATGAGCCGACAGGAGCGTTGGACAGCGTGAGCGGACAGGAGGTGCTGAAGCTTTTCGGAAAACTGAACGGAATGGGAAATACCATTGTCATGATTACGCATGATTTGAATGTGGCTAAAGCTGCGGGACGGATCGTACATATCGTGGATGGAAGGCTGAGTGAAGAAAAATAACAATATAAAATACGGCATATCGTAACAGTTCAGGTAGGCCTGAAGCGTTACGATGAATTCACAGCGGATCGAGCGCGAGGAGGCTAGATCTGCTGTGTTTTATTTTTGCGGGCAGGAATCCCCATGTCAGCCTCCTGCAAAGCATTTGACTGTTGCAATCAGGCATTTGGGCGCAGAAATTGTTCCCTTTGGCGCGACTTTCGTGACAAAAACAGGAATTACTAGTAAGATAAAAACAAAGATAGCTGTCTGGCCAATCATGGAAGAAGGAGGAGCGAATGTGAAGAAAAGTAAGAAGGGGATCCGTTATGAGGATTGAATTGAAACTGATTGAAGGAGTAGAAGAACCGTATGCTGTCGTTTATGCTGGCAGAATGACAGAAGAAGTTCAGAATTTTATCGAAGCGGCAAGCGCTCCCGCCGGAGTGATCACTGCAGTGCAGGAGGAAAGAATTATCGTTTTGAAGGAACAGGATGTTTATATGATAAGAGTGGAAGAGGAAAAGACGGCGATTTACTGCAGAGATAAGAAGTACTACAGCAAAAAACGATTGTACGAGCTGGAAAGAATATGCAGCCGTAAATTTATGAAAATTTCCAAGACGACATTGATCAATCTATCCTATTTAGAAGGAATGGAGGCTTCCTTTGGGGGAACCATGCTGCTCAGTTTGCAGAACGGATGTAAAGATTATGTATCCAGAAAGTATTTGCCGGGATTAAAAAAATATCTTGGGCTATAAAAGAAAGGAGAGCATATGCTTCGGAAAGTATTGCGTTTACTGACAAAAGGAATTGGAATGGCGCTCGCGATTTTTGCGGTTGGCGGAATGGTCTGGGATATAATGAACGCCGGAAACTATGTGATGGTTGAATGGAACTATACTCGGATGGTGATTGGTTCCATTCTGGTCGGCATCGGTTTTTCCGTGCCATGTCTGATATATGATCATCCGACGCTCCCTTATCCGGTTAAGGTGATGGTTCATATGGGAATTGGATGCGGCATTTATCTCATCATTGCTTTGGCAGTGGGGTGGATCCCCAGACATCTGGGAGCGGGAAGATGCATGCTGGCAATTTTGACCGAATTGTCCGTCGCTTTTTTGATTTGGTTTGGGTTTACCCTGCATTATAAACAGATGGCAAGAAAAATAGACAGAAGAATTAAAGAACTGAAAAATCAGCAGGATGCCGGCTAAAGGCAAAAACACGGGGGCCGAACGACCCTTCCTGCATGGAAATCAAAACGCTGCGGGCGGCTGTATTTTTTCCCCCGCAGCGTTTTCGTACGGTCTGCACAGTCCATGCGCAGACCTGGCTGAGCAGTAATTTATTCTTCCTAAAAAGCGTTAATTGGACTTAACTTCCTTCCACATTTCGTTGTAAAGAGCGTCTGCCTCATCACCCAGATAGGAAAAGGTTTCCAGATTGTCGTACTGGCTGAGATCCGGGAAGGCGATTTCGGAATTACGGATGTCCTCGTCTTCAATCAGTTCCCTTGCCGCATCATTGGGAGTGGAATAGGTGATGTACTCAAAATTCATCAGGGCGATATCGGGCCGGCACATGAAATCGATGAATTTTTCAGCATTTTCCTTATTCGGCGCATTTTTAGGGATCACCCAGGAGTCGATCCATACGTTGGTGCCTTCCTTGGGGATCACATATTCCAGGTCCGGATTCTCGCGCTGGGTATAGATGGCTTCTCCGGAATAAATGACGCCGAGGGCCGCTTCATTGCCGATCATTTTATCGCGGACCTGATCGATAACATAAGCCTGAACAAGGGGCTTTTGCTCGATGAGAAGATCGCGTGCCGCTGCCAATTCATCTGGGGCGGTAGAATTCATGGAATCGCCGTTCAGCTTCAGAGCCACCATGAAGGCGTCGCGCACGGAATCCTGCATCAGAATGCTGTCCTGATAGGTTTCATCCCAAAGGATGGACCAGCTGTCCACAGGTTCCTCCACCTTGGTCTTATTATACAGGATACCGACTGTGCCCCAGCAGTAAGGGACAGAATATTTGTTTTCCGGATCGAATCCTTGGGACTGCTCCCAGTATTGTTCCCCGATATTCGCTTTGGCGTTGGGAATGTTGTCAAAATTCAACTCCGCCAACAGATCATTTTCAATCATCTTCTGAATCATATAATCGGAAGGGCAGATCACATCATATTCTGAAGCGCCCGCTTCCACCTTGGGATACATGATTTCATTTGTCTCAAACTCATCATAGATGACACGGATGCCGGTTTCTTCTTCAAACATTTCCAGAACATCCGGATCCACATATTCTCCCCAGTTGTATACGATCACTTCCCCCGCGTCGGTTCCGGAAGCGGCAGAAGAGCAGCCGGTCAGGGCGCCGGCAAGCGCTGCAGCGAGCAGCCAAAGATATGCTTTTTTCATTTTGTTTCCTCCTCATTAGATGATAAATATAAGTAAATATCAGGATACCTTGTTGGGAGCAGCATCGTTTTTGCTGCCCTTGGGTGCCCTGTTTACAAGCAAAAGAAGAATGAGCACTGTAACAAAAATCAAGGTGGACAGGGCATACATCTCCGGTTTGATTCCCTTCTTTACCTCCGTGTAAATCTTGGTGGAAAGGGTATCGATACCAGGTCCCTTGGTAAAATGGGTGATGATGAAATCATCCAGGGACATGGTGAAGGCCATGAGAAAACCGGACAGAATGCCCGGGAGCAGATCCGGCAGGACAACCCGGAAAAAAGCGTTTACCCGGGATGCGCCCAGATCCAAAGCCGCTTCATACACGCTGGGATTCAGTTGCTTCATGCGCGGCATGATGCTCAAGATCACATAAGGGATGTTAAAGGTAATGTGAGAGAGCAGGATGGTGCCGAACCCGAAGCGGATTCCCAGGCTGAGGAAGAGCAGCATTAAAGAAATACCTGTGACGATCTCCGCATTCAGCATCGGGATGTTCGTGATCCCCATCATGACTGCCCGGCTCCGCCTTTTCATCCCATTGATGGCGATACAGGCGATGGTGCCGATCAGTGTGGCGATGATGGCGGAGAGGAAGGCGATGAGCAGCGTGTTGTACAGCGCTTCCAATATCGCACGGTTATCGAAGAGCTCCACATACCATTTGAATGTGAATCCGCCCCATTTCGCCCGGGTCCGGCTGGCATTGAAAGACAGCACCATGAGCGTGACAATAGGAGCGTACAGGAAAATGAAGATGAGAGCGATATAGACTCTCTGCGCAATGGTTCTTTTCATAGCGTCTGCCCTTCTCCTTCCTTATCAAAAATGGAGGTGATGACCATATTGAGAATAATGAAAATCATAAGCACGATGGAAAGGCCGCTTCCCAGGTTCCAGTTGCTCGCCTGCGTGAATTCCTGTTCAATCACATTGCCGATCAGCAGGATCTTGCTTCCGCCCAGGAGATTGCTGATGACGAAAGTGGTCAGGGCAGGGACGAACACCATAGTGATTCCGCTGATTACGCCGGGTATGCTTAAGGGAAGCGTTACCCGAAGAAAAGTTTGGAGACCGTTCGCGCCCAGATCCCTGGCTGCAGCCAGCACATTGGGATCAATCTTGGTCAACACGTTGTAGATGGGCAGCACCATGAAGGGCAGGAAATTATAGACCATGCCGAGAATGATGGCCGCCGGCGTATTGATGATATCAAGGGTCGGCAGATGCAGGAAGGAAAGGATGGAGTTGATTACACCCGTTTTTTCCAGCAAGGTCTGCCAGGCCAGCGTGCGCAGCAGGAAATTCATCCACATGGGCAGGATGAAAATCAACACAATAAAGCTTTGCTGATTCCCGCCTTTGCTCGCCAGGATCATGGCGAGCGGGTAGGCGAGAAGAAGGCAGATCAACGTGCTTATAAGGGACAGGCCGATGGACAGAAAGAGCGCTTTGGAATGTTCCGGCGAAGCGATGGCCAGCACATTTTCCAGCGTGAAAGCACCGGTCTTATCGGTGAGCCCATAATAGAACACCATACATAATGGAATGATGATAAATGCCACTGACCACAGAAGATACGGAGCGGACAGCAGACGATTATAGAATTTTTTATGCATCGATTGCAGCGGCCTCCTCATCCTCAGACTCCGGTTTATGCATGATCTGTATATTATAGGGATCCACGCGGATTCCTACTTTGGTACCCACCGGGACAAGTTTGGTGGAATGGACGAGCCATTCAAACCCATTGGCAGTTACTTCCATCTCATAATGGACGCCTTTGAAAATCAGATGCGTAACAACCCCCTCCAGGGTTCCGTCCTCGGGAGAGACCAGTTCCACATCTTCCGGACGAATGACGGCATCTACGGGCTTATTCGTTCCGAATCCTGTGTCCACACAGGCGAACGGGACGCCGAGGATGGAGACCAGCTTATCCTGAAGCATGGTGGCTGCCAGGATATTGCTGTCCCCGATAAAGTCCGCCACAAAGGCGTTCTCGGGTTCATTATAGATATCTTCCGGCGTGCCGATCTGCTGGATGTATCCCTGGTTCATGACCACGATGGTATCCGACATGGTAAGCGCCTCTTCCTGGTCATGGGTCACATAGATGAACGTGATGCCAAGTTCATTCTTCAGGCGGATCAGTTCATACTGCATATCCTGGCGCAGTTTCAGATCCAGGGCGCCCAGGGGCTCATCCAGAAGCAGAACCTTGGGCTCGTTTACGATGGCGCGGGCGATGGCGATACGCTGCTGCTGGCCTCCGCTTAAGGAATCCGGCATGCGTTTCTCATATCCTTCCAGATTGACCAGTTTCAGAGCATACTTGATCTTATCGTCGATGTAGGATTTACTTTTTCCTTTGATTTTCAGGCCAAAAGCGATATTCTCCGCGATCGTCATATGCGTAAAAAGGGCATATTTCTGGAACACGGTGTTTACCTGCCGCTTATTGGGCGGAAGAGAAGTGATATCCTTCCCATCGAAAAACACCTGTCCTTTATCCGGCGTTTCAAAACCGCCGATGATGCGCAGCGTGGTGGTTTTGCCGCAGCCGCTGGGGCCAAGAAGAGTCAGAAATTCATTTTCCCGGATGTACAGGCTCATGTCGTCCAGTACCAGGGAAGAACCAAAGGATTTAGAAATATGCTGCAAATCAATTAATCTGTTGCTCATTGGTACGCTCCTCGTCCCTAAAGGGGTATGAATCTGAAGGTTAAAAGCTCGGCGGGCTGCTCACCCAGATGAGGGAGGCGCCCGTTTTTTCACTGGCAGTAATATAATGAGTGGAATTGGGGGTGAAATAGAAAGACTCCCCCTTTTTCGCCCGGATGGCCCGTTTCCCGATATGGATCGTGATGCTTCCGGATAGGACATATCCGAATTCCTCCCCTTCATGAGGGTTGTCCGGATAGGTGGAACCGCCCGGCGCAAGCGTCAGCCGTATGGGCTCCATGATGTTCTTCTGTGCGTTCGGGATGATCCATTCCGTCTTATTTTTGAATGCTTCATCTGTCTTTTCAAAATAGTCCGCTGCGGAGAAAACGATCTGTTCTTCCGGTTCTTCGCTGAAGAATTCGTTCAAGCTCGTTCCCAGCACCTGCAGGATATCCACCAGGGTGGCGATGGAGGGGGAAGTCAGATCCCGTTCCAGTTGGGAGATAAATCCCTTGGAGAGCTCCGCCCGATCCGCCAGTTCCTCCTGTGTCAGCCCTTTCTGAACGCGCAGTTCCTTTAATTTTGCTCCGATATTCATATAACTCCTCATTCTAAAGCGCCGAGGCAGGCAAGCCGCTAAGTGAGAAACGACGCTTCAATACAAAAAGCAAACCGAATGTTTTCGGTTTGTAAAAATAAAGAACAAATAATAAACTCAAAGTTTACAAACACTAAACAAGCGCTGATACACATTATACTGAATTCTTTGGAAATGTCAATGAAAAATTTTTGCCCGGTTCTGCCCTCCCCTTCCCGCGTCCCAGGACAG
>ENA-ORMO01001947-ORMO01001947.1-human-gut-metagenome-genome-assembly--contig:-NODE-1947-length-18935-cov-9.341790_pt1 | contig 18935 bp, 15 predicted proteins | sample MGYA00242106_ERZ509001 | MGnify/ENA primary metagenome ERZ509001 (study PRJEB26280, sample SAMEA2338736) | human gut metagenome | biome: human gut; feature: human-associated habitat; material: faeces... | reverse complement strand
ATTAAAGGCTTATAGCCGTCCGTCGAGCCACCCGTTTTACGGGTGGGGGCGACTTTATGCGGAATATGACTGTCCATGGCAGTTTGTATCTGGCGCGCAAAGCGGAGTTTGTCTAATATGTACAAAATCAGGGAAAGATATTTATTACATTTTCCGTCTTTACAATTGAAAAACACAGGAATATAATAAAAACAAGATATGAGAACGATTCCATATATAAAAATAATAAAAAACAAATAAAGTAAAGAAATAAAGAAGAATATTATATGGAAACGATAACATAATAAAGGGAAGAAAAAAGGAGGAAGCTATGGACTATAAAAAAACAGCCCGGGAGATTTACGATCATGTAGGGAAAAAAGACAATATTATTTCCGCAGCACATTGCGCCACACGTCTTCGCCTTGTGATCGCAGACAACAATAAGGCAGATAAGGATGCGGTAGAAAATATCGATGGAGTAAAGGGTGTATTCTTTGCCCAGGGGCAGATGCAGATCATTCTGGGAACAGGAGTTGTTAATAAGGTTTATGATGAATTTATCAGAATCGCCGGGATTTCCGAAAGCAGTAAGGAGGAACTGAAAAAGGTGGCGGCGTCAAAGGCAAATCCTTTCCAGAGACTGATTAAGACGCTGGGAGATATTTTTGTCCCGATCATTCCGGCTATTGTTGCCAGCGGTTTCCTTATGGGTATCATGGAGGCTCTGAACTTCATGGTAAATAACGGATTTCTGGATATCAATACAAGCGGATCCATTTACACGTTTGCACAGATTTTCAGCAACACTGCCTATACATTCCTGCCAATTCTCATTGCCTACAGTGCAGGTAAGGTTTTTGGAGCCAATCCGTACCTGGCAGCAGTGATCGGTATGATCATGATCCATCCCAATCTGCAGAATGCGTGGACTGTTGCAACAGAAGGAGTACAGGCTACCCAGAAGGTATGGTTCGGGCTTTATTCCATTGATATGGTAGGCTATCAGGGACATGTGATCCCGGTAGTGATCGCTGTGTGGGTACTGGCACAGATTGAGAAACGGCTTCATAAAGTAGTTCCTGCGATGCTGGATCTTTTTGTGACACCTCTTGTCAGTGTTTTTGTAACAGGTTATTTAACACTTTCCATTATCGGACCGGTATTTGTAACACTTGAAAACGGACTTCTGGACGGCGTTCAGTGGCTGATCGCCCTGCCTTTCGGAATTGGAAGCTTTATCATGGGCGCTTTTTATGCGCCAACCGTAGTAGCCGGCGTCCATCATATGTACACCATCATTGATCTGGGACAGATTTCCAAGCTTGGAATGACCTTCTGGCTTCCGCTGGCATCCGCGGCAAATCTGGCTCAGGGCGGAGCAGCTCTTGCAGTTGCCCTTAAGACAAAAGATCAGAAGATCAAATCCATGGCAGTTCCGTCAGCACTAAGCGCCTGCATGGGTATTACTGAGCCGGCGATCTTCGGCGTCAATCTTCGTTTTGGTAAACCTTTTATTACTGCATGTATCGGCGGCGCCTGCGGCGCACTGGCTGCTTCCATTACCGGACTTGGCGCTACAGGAACCGGTGTAACAGGAATTTTCGGTATCCTGCTCTGCCTGAACCAGCCGGCTGCTTATCTTCTTATGATGGCAGTTTCCCTGGGGGTGTCATTTGCACTTACCTGGATGTTTGGATATAAAGATGAAGAAAAAATCCAGAAAAAAGAAACAGCAGAAACAATAACAAAATCAGACAGTGAATCGGAATCCCCCCTTCTTTTCAGCCCTCTGGAAGGCACAGCAATTCCTGTGGATCAGGTAAAGGATGAAACCTTTGCAGCAGAAGTCCTTGGAAAAGGAGTTGCTGTGATTCCGGAAAAGGGTCAGGTAAAAGCGCCCTGTAATGGAGTGGTAGAAACTGTTTTTGATACAAAACATGCCATCGGGCTGAAAGCAGACAACGGTGCGGAGCTTCTGATCCACATTGGAGTCAATACGGTAGAGCTTGGCGGAAAATATTATGAAACTCATGTAAGTGAAGGCGATCATGTAAAGGCAGGACAGCTTCTGATCACCTTTGATATGGACAGGATCAAAGAGGAAGGCTATGATGTGACAACGCCTCTGATCGTAACAAATACAGATGAATATCAGGATATAAAAGTCCTGAAAACAGGTAAAGTAAATCACAAAGATCATGTACTGGAGCTGATAAAATAATGAGTACACTGACAAAGGTTCTTGCAGAAGCGATCAGAAAGATTGAAGAAACAAAATTTACGGAAATGAATCTTTTTCCCCACCGGCTGACCCACCATCTGATGCCTCCGGCCGGCTGGCTGAATGATCCTAACGGACTGTGTTATTATAAGGGAAGGTATCATGTGTTCTTTCAGTATTCTCCTTTTGAGGTAAAGGGAGGACTGAAATTCTGGGGACATTATTCCAGCGAGGATCTTGTCAGCTGGAGATATGAGGGAGTTCCTCTTTATCCGGACAGCCCTATGGACTGCCACGGTGTTTATTCCGGTTCTGCTCTGGCAGAGGACGATGCCATGCACCTTTTTTATACCGGAAATGTAAAGCTGGACGGAGATTATGACTATATCAATAATGGACGAATCACCAGTACCCTTCATGTGGAGAGCGCAGACGGGATCCATTTCGGCGTGAAGGAAGAAGTAATCCCTGCCTCCCGGTATCCGGAAGACTATACCTGCCATATCCGGGATCCAAAAGTGTGGAAAGAAAAGGATCAATACCATATGGTGCTTGGAGGAAGAAAGAAAAACGATCAGGGAGCTGTGTTGTTTTATCGTTCCGAAGATCTGAAAAAATGGGAATTTGACGGAGAACTGACTACGGAAAAGCCATTTGGATATATGTGGGAATGCCCGGATGTGTTTGAACTGGGCGGAGAGACGATTCTTTCTGTGTCCCCTCAGGGTGTCCGGCGGGAGAAGTACCGTTATCAGAACATTTATCTTTCCGGATATTTTGTGATGCAGGAGGGAATGGTTCAGGCGGAGACTTTTCGCGAGTGGGATATGGGATTTGATTTTTATGCCCCTCAGACTTTTCTGGATCAGAAAGGCAGAAGGATCCTTATTGGATGGATGGGAATGCCGGATGCGGACGAGGAATACCAGAACTGTACTCTGGAAGAAGGCTGGCAGCACTGTCTGACGGTTCCAAGAGAACTGAAGTACCAGAACGGAAAAATATACCAGTATCCTGTGGAAGAGCTTATGAATCTCCGCCGTTGGGAAAAGAAACTGTCTCAGGAAAACAGAGAAGTGGAGACAGAAGGCGCCTTTGATCTGGAACTTCAGCTGGAAAAAGGACCTGTGAAGGTGGTTCTCACAGATATCTTCGCACTGGAATACAGAGACGGGATTCTGACTCTTACGATGGACGAGGAGGCAGGAGCAGGCCGCAGGATCCGAAACGCCTGCGTGGAGCAGGTGAAGGATATCAGGATCCTTGCGGACACCTCGGCAGTGGAAATTTATGTAAATCAGGGAGAGGTGGTATTCTCCTCCAGATTTTACGGGAAAACTCCGGCGCATACGCTGAAAACAGAGGCGGAGAAATTCCGGGGAGGTTTCTGGACGCTGGAAAAAATGAAGGTGACAAAAGCATAAAATCTTGTCATCAGCAATGTGCTGTGGTATACTGATAACAGTGTCAGCGGCGTCAGATCCGGCGCCATGTGACACAGGAATATTTAAAGAAAATCAGAAAGGAGCGCAGTACGGATGAAGTGGAAAACATGTAATCTTCAGCTTGTAAATGGATGCAGTTTTTACGCTTACAGGGATAGTGCGCTCTTTTTTAGGAATTGCTGATCTGGCTCGGGCAGATCCTGCAATTTTATAAAGACGTTTACTATCTCTTATTCATGTATTTATTTTGCAGAATAGGAGATTTTTTTATGTATAAAAGACAAATAAGAAAACTGTATCTGGCAGCTGTTTTTGAATCCTTTGCGCTGGGAAATGCGGCCTGGGTGGCGCTTCTGGCCCAGAGGGGATATTCCATCGGACAGATTGGGATATTAGAAGCAATTTTTCATGTGGTAAGTTTAAGCGGTGAGATCCCATCAGGAGTTATGGCAGATGTTCTTGGAAGAAAAAAGGTTATGATACTGAGCCGGATCATGTCTCTGCTGTCTGCGCTGGCGATGATCTTTTCGCGTTCCTTCTGGGGTATCGCCATTGCAGTAGGGATCAATGCTCTAAGCTATAATCTGGCATCCGGAACAAGAGAGTCTCTGGCTTACGAAAGCCTGAAAAATTATGGGAAGGAATCAGAATATAACCGTTTTTCTTCCACAGAAATGATGATCTACCGGATTGGGACAGCCTGTTCCACACTTCTGGCAGGTTTTTCCCTTGCGCTTGGCTATCGGAAAGCCTATAGTCTGGACGTGATTTTTGGTATTTTTGGAGTTATGACAGCCCTGGGATTGTCTGAAACGGCACAGTCTGCTGCTTCTGTTAAAGATGGCATCGGAATGCGCTGCAAAGCCTGTGTAACAGAAAGTATCCTGTTTTTAAAGAAGAATCCGAAGATTATGGGGCTGATCCTGGTAAATTCTTTTGTGGGAGCGGTTTCCACGCTGCTTTTGTTTTTCCTTCAGGCAAAGCTTCCGGAAACAGGACTGAACCCGTCGCTTCTTGGACCGGCGCTGTTTTTCATGCAGATGGGCGCTGCCCTTGGGGCAAAGCTGGTACAGTATTGTTCTCGTCTCAGATTCAGAGGAATCGTGGTATTCAGCATTTTCGGTATCGCAGCAGCGCTTGGATCCCTGCTTCCGGGAAACCCATATATAGTAATCGCAGGCGGATTTATGGCGGCATTTTTTGATGATTTTATGGAAGTGCGGGCAGATATCATATTAAATGAAAAAATACCTTCTCAACAGAGATCCACATTAATTTCTGTAAGCTCCTTTAGCTTTTCAGTGATCATGATCTTCCTTTCACCTTTTATGGGATGGATTTTTGACAGGATCTAGTATAGCAGAAATTTCATTTTCGTTATACCGGGTGGGGAATAAAAGAGTTTTTCGCTGAATTTGTCCAAGTTCTTAGACTAAAATCTGATGAGGAAGGTGTATTGATAGAGAGGTTTGAATAATATATAATATTGGCATTAGAGAGAAAAGAGGTGAATGTTGGTGGATAGTGCGGAGATATTGAGCCTGTTAAGATTTGGTGAGCGTATTAATCTGGAATGTAAGAAAGCAGAATCAAAGTTGCCAACCTCAGTATGGGAAACATATTCTTCATTTGCTAATACGGATGGTGGTGTGATTTTATTTGGAGTTGAAGAGCATATGAAAGAAACGGATATTGATAAACGTTTTTCTTTTGTGTCTATACATAATCCAGAACAACGACTGAAAGATTTTTGGAATACGGTAAACGGTGAAAAGGTAAGTGCTAATATCCTGGTTGATGCGAATGTTGGTATTTGCGAAATTAAGGGGGCAACGATTATGTGGATACAAGTTCCTCAGGCAGATTATCGACAGAAACCCGTTTATATCAATGGAAATCCTATGAAAGGAAGTTTTAAACGCAATCATGAAGGCGATTATCATTGTTCGGAAGAAGAGGTAAAAGCTATGTTGCGAGATGCCAACGAGTCTGGCAATGATGGTAGTTTACTGATAGGGTACACAATGGATGATATTGATTTAAACTCATTGCGTTCCTATCGTATTGAATTTGAACATCGTAATCCGGAACATATTTGGAATGGGGATGATGATGAAACATTTTTGAAAAATATGGGGGGATATGCAGTTGACAGAACAACACAAAAAAGATGGTTGACAACAGCTGGATTATTAATGTTCGGAAAAGGCTTGGCTATTCGAGAGAGGTTTGATAATATTCGTATGGATTATATTGATGAGAGCAATCTTATACCCGGAAGTCGGTGGAGTGATCGATTAACGTATGATGGAATGTGGGAAAATAATCTATATAATTTTGTTCGTCAGATAACTCCTAGATTGTCAGCTGGTATCAAACGTCCTTTCAAATTGGAGGGTATGGTTCGGATTGATGATACACCGATTCACAAAGCGATTCGTGAGGCGGTTGTAAATATGATGATACATAGTGATTATCTAATCACAGGTGTATTGAAGATTATGAAAACCGACAGAGGATTTGTATTTTCTAATCCCGGCAACTTGAAACTTCCTGTTCAAATGATTTATGAAGGTGGACACTCGGTTGCAAGAAATCCAAGGATTCAAACAATGTTTCGTATGATTGGTCTGGGAGACAATGTAGGGTCAGGTTTTCCTACGATATTAAGCGTATGGGGAGCAGAGCAATGGCGTAAGCCGGATTTGAGCCAAAACGAAGAATTGCATCAGGTAGAACTTAAACTTTGGATGATTTCTCTGATGCCGCCGGAATGTACAGAATATTTATATCAATTATTTGGAGTTGCATATAAACATCTTGACAAAGATGCTCAAATTATATTAGGAACTGCTTATCTTGAAGGTGGAGTAACCAACGCCCGAATGCAATCTATATTAGAACTTCACAGTGTTGAGATTGGACATATTTTATCTAGTTTGGTAGATGAGAATATGTTAATTGTAGATAAAAAGGGGCGATGGACAAGTTACAAGATTAATACAGACTATGATATGAAACCGGAACAATTGCAAATTTCAGACATTACACTAGATATAAAAGAGCTGCGAAATGAAACAGATAGGCAGATTTATGAATATATTTGTATGAATGGATTTATTACGGTACACCAGGTTTTGGACATTACAAAAATTACAACTCAGCAAGGGGCAAGTGTTGCGATTAATAGATTGATAAAAGCAAATTTAATTACAAAGAAACGTCAAGGCAGACAATTTATTTATACTAAAAAATAGTAGTTGTTGTATAGTTGTTGAATTAGTTGTTGTATAGTTGTTGAATTAGTTGTTGAATTGTTTTTGTATTCTTGCCGGGAAAACGCATAAAAACCTTTGTTTTACAAATACTACCTTTACTGACAGAAATGAGATGAAAAGATAGAAATTTGAAAAACGGAGGTTTTTTGATATGAAAGCTACAGGAATCGTGCGGAGAATCGACGACCTGGGAAGGGTGGTCATTCCGAAAGAAATACGGCGGACTTTACGGATCAAGGAAGGAACTCCTCTGGAGATTTTTACAGACAGAGAAGGAGAGATTATTTTAAAAAAATATTCCCCTATTGGAGAATTAAGTATATTTGCAAAAGAATATGTGGAAGCTCTTGCACAGACAACCGGCTTTCTTGCCTGTATCACGGACCATGATCAGGTGGTTGCGGCAGCCGGTCATGGAAGCAGAGAAATCGCAGGAAAAGAGATCAGTAAAGAACTGGAGGAGAGTATCACAGCCAGAGAAGCCAGATGCTTCCGACCTGGAGAAAAAGCAAGGATCCCTGTTATATCAAACCAGAAAGAAATGGAAGGTGCGGAGATCCTTCAGCCGATTATCTGCGCCGGGGATGCCATAGGGGCAGTGATCCTGATAGGGAAAAATGAAAAGGATGTGTTTGGAGACTCGGAAAGAATGCTGGTGCAGACGGCAGCAGGGTTTCTGGGAAGACAGATGGAGCAGTAGTTTAAAAAGGCATAGAAAAACCACCCTCACAACTTTGACCAGTTTGGGTGGCATTTTCTATGCTAAACATATTACAGGTCAACCCCCTTATGGGCGGTTGTTTCCTTTACAAGTTCAATATAACATATCTAAAAAGAAAGCACAAGAGAGTTTCTCAGCATTTCTCAGCGATTTCATAGATCAGCTTCTCGGTATCCTCCCATCCCAGACAGGGATCGGTGATGGAGCATCCCGGGATCATATGGTTGCTGATGTCCTGACGGCCTTCCAGAAGATAGCTTTCAATCATAACGCCTTTTACCAGTTTTTTCAGATCTGCATTGTAATTGCGGCTGTGAAGGACTTCACTGACGATACGGATCTGTTCTTTATACTGTTTGCCGGAATTGGAATGGTTTACATCAACGATGACAGCAGGATTTTTGAGGTTCCACTGATTATATAATTCTGCAAGACGTACAAGCTCTTCGTAGTGATAGTTGGGCTGGGTCTGACCGAATTTGTTTACACCTCCCCGGAGAATGGTGTGCGCAAGTTCATTTCCGCTGGTTTCCACATCAAAGCCCCGGTAGATGAAATGATGGGAATGCTGGGCAGCAGTAACGGAATTCAGCATTACAGAAAGGTCGCCGCTGGTAGGATTTTTCATTCCCACAGGAATATCCATTCCGCTGGCTGTCAGGCGGTGCTGCTGGTTTTCTACGGAGCGGGCGCCAATGGCCTCATAGGAAAGAACGTCGTCCAGATAACTGCGATTTTCCGGATACAGCATTTCGTCAGCAGTAGAAAGTCCTGTTTCTTCTAAAACACGGATATGCATTTTTCGGATAGCAATGATTCCTGCAAGAAGGTCAGGGGCTTTGTCCGGTTCCGGCTGGTGGAGCATGCCTTTGTAGCCGTCGCCAGTGGTACGCGGTTTATTTGTGTAAACCCTTGGGATGATCATAAGCTTATCGGAAACCTGATCGTTTACCTTTTTCAGACGATTAGCATATTCACAGACAGTTTCCTCATTGTCTGCAGAGCAGGGACCAACAAGAACAACAAATTTATCAGACTTTCCGGTAAAGATCCGGCGGATCTCTTCATCTCTCCGGGCTTTGATCTCTTTTAGCTCATTACTTAAAGGGTACTGGGACTTCAAAGTATCCGGTAAAGGAAGCTGGTGATTGATCTTCATTGTCATAATATATTTCCTCCGTAAGTAAAATAAAGCTTTCTTTAAGTGTTCATAGTATATCACTTTAAACTGGGAAAGTCTACAGAATTTTCCAGCATATGATATTCTTCCAGTGTCAGTCCGGTAAGGGTAAGATAAGATGCAAGTGGTTTGGTCACATACCGGATGTGCCAGGGTTCCCACGGATATCCGGTGATGTGTTCTCTGTTTTCCGGATAACGGATGATAAAGCCATAGAGAGGCGCATGTTTTTTTAGCCAGATCCCCTCTTTTGTTTCAGCAAAGGCTTCCGTCAGTTCCATATGCACGGCAGGACAGGAAAGATCAAGAGCAAGTCCGCTTTGATGTTCACTGGTACCTGGAGATGCAATATAATTATTTCCTGTATAGAGTTCTTTCTGCCGGATGTAAGAGCGGTATCCAGAGATACAGTAAAGGCTCAGTCCTTCCATTCGGCTTCTTGCCACCAGTTCCAATGCTGCATGGGCTGTTTTTTCTTCCAGAAGACGTTTTTGATCCCCTGGCATGGCATCAAAGGGTAAACCTATATCTACCAGGTGTTCCGGTATAAAATCCGCAGGAAGCGGGTGTTTTTTATTAATAAGAAGCGTGTAGTCTTTGTCCATAAAAATCCCCCCTCACCTTTTATGATATGAAAGGCGTCAGGGGGATATGACTTTTAATCAAGAGCCTTTTCGCTCATTTCTTCCAGCAGATTTTTCTTCAGGTCATAAAGCTTCTGAGAAAGATCCACATAAACCTTCTGAGGATTGATGAGACGTCGGGACTCATCCCAGAGAGTATTCTGTTCTTTCTGGCAGTAATCTCGGATATCCATGACATCAGGAGAAGTGTAAACACGTTTTCCTTCCCGGATCACAGGGATCAGGAGTTCGCGTATTTCATAGGTGCCGCCCAGAACTTTGGTCTTTTTCCAGGTGTCTACCGGGTCAAAGATGATCATGGTTTCTTCCGGATCAAAAACTTCGTCAGCCAGGCAGATCAGATCTGCTTTGATCTTTCCGGTGGTTTTGCTGTAGATACGGTAAACGGTTTTATTTCCCGGATTGGTGACTTTCTCGGTGTTTTCAGAAAGCTTGATCTTAGGAATAAAGTTATTGCTGTCCGTATCCTTAACTGCAGCCAGTTTATATACACCGCCAAAGGCAGGATTGTCTTTGCTGGTGATCAGATTGGTTCCCACACCCCAGGAATTGATCCTGGCATCCTGGGTTTTCAGGCTGTCGATCAGATATTCGTCCAGATCGCTGGATGCTGCGATGGTGGCATCATCAAAACCGGCAGCAGCCAGCATTTTGTAGGCTTCTTTGGACAGATAAGCCAGGTCACCGCTGTCGATACGGATGCCGTATCTTGTCAGTTTGATACCCTCTTCACGCATTTCTTCAAATACGCGGATGGCATTTGGAACACCGGATTTCAGTACGTCATAGGTATCCACAAGAAGCGTACAGGAATCCGGATACATTTTGGCATAGGTTTTAAAGGCAGTATACTCATCCGGGAAACTCATGATCCAGCTGTGGGCATGGGTACCAAGTACCGGAACATGGAACATCTGACCGGTAAGTACATTGGAGGTTCCAACACAACCTGCGATAACTGCCGCGCGGGCGCCGTAAATGCCGGCGTCCGGTCCCTGGGCACGGCGAAGACCGAATTCCATTACACCGTCTCCACGGGCTGCGTAGCAGACTCTGGCGGCTTTGGTGGCAATGAGACTCTGATGATTGATGATGTTCAGGATCGCGGTTTCCACAAGCTGGGCTTCCATGATAGGAGCGATCACCTTGACGATAGGTTCCCGGGGAAAAACAACCGTTCCTTCCGGAATGGCATAGATATCGCCGGTAAAGTGGAATGTGCTGAGATATTCCAGAAAGTCCTCCTGGAATATATTCAGGCTTCTCAGATACTCCACATCTTCTTCCGTAAAGCAGAGATTTTCGATGTATTCGATCATCTGTTCCAGACCTGCCGCAATGGCAAAGCTTCCTCCGCATGGGTTGGTACGGTAAAACATGTCAAAAATAACAGTCTGATTTGTGGGGTTTTTAAAATAACCCTGCATCATGGTCAGTTCATAGAGATCAGTGAGCAGAGTAAGATTATTTGCTCTCATGTATTGTCTCCTTTATTTATAAATACTGGTGCAACGAATATAAATCAGCTGCCACATTCACTTGTATTCTGCATCAATGCAGCAGGAATTTATTATTTGTTGTGTTAGATATATTTTTGCTTATTGCTATATTATATGAAGAATTATATTATAAAAAAGAATTTGTTTCAATAAATCTTTATAAAATTCGTATTTATTGGTTCCTGTACACGGCAGTCTGCAGCAGGAATGCAACTGTACAGGCAGCGATTGTGATTACTGCATCGTTGGGAGCATTAGACAGGTCACCGGGGCAAGATTGGTATTGTTATATGCAGATAACTGCCTTTGAAACATATAAGAAAAATGTTCTGATATTGGCTGATTTGAAGAAAAAATAAAAAATGCAAAAAAAATAAAAAAAATTTAAAAAAGGGCTTGCATTTTCCTGAAGACTATTATATAATACCACTTGTCGCAAGCGAAAAGCGAAAGACATAAAGGGCTATCGCCAAACGGTAAGGCAACGGACTCTGACTCCGTCATTTCAAGGTTCGAATCCTTGTAGCCCTGCTTAGAGCACTTCGGAAGAAGTGCTCTTTTTTTGTTTATTAGGAAAGTAATACGTTCTGTACTAACTTCCCTGTGAATAAAAATGTTCCGCTTTGCTTCTCTATTTACTCATCCTCAGGAATTCTTCCATAGCGCGGCTTAAGTATCGGCCTTTTTTCCAGTAAAAACAGATATTACGGCAATTATCATTTAAAGGAAGCTTATAGTAGACAACATTTGGATCAGGGCTGACCTTGGAGACCATGATATCTCCGATAAAAGAAATCCCCATTCCGGAGCAGGTAACATTATAGGAGGTCATCTGCTGATCCATTTCAAATACTACTACAGGTTCAAAATGATTTTCCCGGCAGATATCCCGGGCCCTTTTTCCAGTGTCATTTTCTGGTTTCAGCATGATAAATGGTTCCTTGCGGAATCGGGAAAACGGAACAGAGGGAAAGTCAGTATCCAGGAATTTTCCAGTTTTGATATCACATACAGAAAGTTGGAAATCTTTTAATTTTTTGTTAATAGAAAAAGATCTGGGCACTGCAAGGATCAGATGTTCTTCCTGATAAAGGCTGCTGTCAAAGATCTCAGGATCCAGATTTGTATTGTCCAGTACCAGATCAATGATTCCTCTTTGAAGCATTTTTGTCAGCTTGACGGTGGATTCTTCTACCAGACGGATCTGAATGTGTGGATAACGTGCAGCAAATTCTGCGATCATAGGAGGAAGAAACCAGGAGGAAAAAAGATTACTTCCTCCAAGAACAAGGCTTCCTGTTTTCAGACCGCCCCAGTCATTGATAAAATCAGAAAAGTCTTTTTCGATATTCATAATGCGTTCTACACATTGAATATACTGTTTTCCACATTCTGTAAGACTTAACGGTTTGGTGCTTCGGTCAAAAACAGGGTATCCGATCCGGTTTTCCACTCGTCTGACATTGGCGCTGAGAGAGGGCTGAGAGATAAAAAGCTTTGCGGCAGCCCTGGAAAAGCTTTTTTCTTTGTATACTTCATAAACATATTCCATTCCCTGAAACATGGGGTTTCTCCTTTTATATTATAACTTAAAAACTATATTAATTATAAAAATATATGTATTTGATTATATTTTACCATATTACTATAATGAGGACAATGAATAGATGCGGAAAAAGTCCGGCATTGTAAGGGTTACTGTACTTAAGAGGAAGTAACCTTTGGTACAGTATATTGGGGCAGAAAGTATCATATGAACGAATACAACGAATACTAAATAACCGCCATATTGACTTGTTACATCAATATAGCAGAAACTTGGTTTTCGTTGTATCAGGAGAAAGAAAAGGGAGAAGAAAAATGGGAGAAGTGCAGAAGAAACAGGATTTTCGTGTGGAACAGGATTCTATCGGAACAAAAGATGTTCCTCAGAACGTTTATTATGGAGTGCAGTCACTTCGTGCGGCGGAAAATTTTCATATTACAGGGCTGAATATGCATCCGGAGATCATCAACAGCCTTGCTTATATTAAAAAGGCAGCAGCGATCACAAACTGTGAAGTAGGTATTCTTGACAAAAAGAAAGCAAAGGCCATTGTCCAGGCATGTGATGAGATCCTGGAAGGGAAGCTTCATGGAGATTTTATTGTAGATCCCATTCAGGGAGGAGCGGGAACTTCTCTGAATATGAATGCAAATGAAGTAATTGCCAACCGGGCTATCGAGATTTTGGGCGGAGAAAAAGGAGATTATTCCATTATCAATCCCAATGATGATGTAAACTGTGGACAGTCTACCAATGATGTCATTCCTACAGCTGGAAAGATGACGTCTCTTCGTCTTCTTAAAAATCTGAAAAAAGAGCTTCTTCGTTTACACAAAGCTCTTTGTGCGAAGGCAAAGGAATTTGACCATGTGATCAAAATGGGACGTACACAGATGCAGGATGCAGTTCCGATCCGTCTTGGACAGGAATTTAATGCGTATTCCGTTGCTATTATGCGTGATATCCACAGAATGGACCGGGCAATGGAAGAGATGTGCACCCTGAATATGGGAGGAACTGCTGTTGGAACAGGAATCAATGCGGACGAGACGTACCTTCGTCGGATCGTACCCAATCTTGTAGAAGTTTCTGATATGGAATTTGTACAGGCTTATGATCTGATTGACGCCACACAGAATCTGGATTCTTTCGTATCTGTTTCCGGTGCGGTGAAAGCCTGTGCAGTGACCCTTTCCAAGATTGCCAATGATCTGCGGCTTATGTCCTCTGGTCCAAGAGCCGGATTTGGAGAAATCAATCTTCCGGCAAAACAGAACGGCTCTTCTATTATGCCGGGAAAAGTAAATCCGGTTATTCCGGAAGTTGTAAATCAGGTGGCTTTTAATATCATTGGAAATGATGTGACGATCACTATGGCGGCAGAAGCCGGTCAGCTGGAGCTGAATGCCTTTGAACCGATTGTATTCTACTGCATGTTTCAGTCTATTGATACGCTGGCCTATGCGGTGCAGACCTTTGTTGACAACTGTGTAACAGGAATCACTGCAAATGAGACTCGTTGCCGTTACCTTGTGGAGAACAGTGTAGGCATTATTACAGCCATTTGTCCTCATGTGGGATATCAGAAGGCAGCAGATATTGCGAAAAAAGCCATCAAAACAGGTGAATCTGTTCGAAATCTTATCCTTCAGGAGGGAATCCTTAATGAAGAACAGATGGATCAGATACTGGATCCTGTGAATATGACAGAACCTGGAATTTCAGGCAAAGAGCTTTTAATGGCTGGAGATAAATAAAAATACAGACAGAAAAGCAGCGGAAATATATAAAACTGCCCTCACACTTCCCCTGACAGGTATTCATTCAGATACCTGCCAGGGGATTTTTTTCTTGCGGCATAAAAAATGAAAAGTTATAATAAAGAAAGATATCAGCAGAAAAGAGGAATAGACATGTCATATAGTTTCAGCGGAAGAGTCCGCTACAGTGAAACAGGAGAAAACGGACTGCTTACTTTGCCGGGGATTCTGAATTACTTTCAGGACTGCAGTACGTTTCAATCAGAGGCGGCAGGAAATGGGATGAAAATACTGAAAGAGAAAAACAAGTTCTGGGTTCTTTCTGCCTGGCAGGTAATCGTAAACCGGTATCCGGCTCTGGGAGAAGAAATCATTACATCTACATGGCCTTACAGTTTTCGGGGATTTATGGGACAGCGTAATTTTGTCATGGACACAAAAGAAGGAGAAAGACTGGCATATGCCAATACTTTCTGGACTTTTATTGATGGGAAAAATGGACTTCCCTGTAAACTTAAGCCGGAGGATACAGAAGGCTATGAGCTGGAAGAAAAGCTGGATATGGAGTATGCTTCCAGGAAGATCGTGGTGCCGGCCGGATTTTTGCCGGAAGAGCAGTTTACAGTTCAGAAGCACCATTTGGATACCAATCATCATGTGAACAACTGTCAGTATATTCAGATGGCAATGGATTATCTTCCGGCAGATTTCCCTCTCCGCCAGATGCGGGCAGAATATAAACAGCAGGCAAGACTTTCGGATGTGATATGTCCGGAAATATCTGCGGATACGGATAAGGTTGTGGTCAGTCTTAATGATACACAGGGGGAACCTTATGCGGTGGTGGAGTTTATAAAGTAAAAACTATAAGAAGAATAAAAGCAGGAGGTATTACAAAATGGGGAAATCTTATCAGAAACAATGGACGGGTGTATTTGGAGATCCTGTAGATGATAACCCTACAGTGGTCATGGAGCAGGCTGCTTTTGATGCAGCAGGAATTCCTATGGAGTATTTGACTATCCAGGTAAAAAAAGGACAGCTTGAGGCGGCAATGCAGGGAATGCGTGCTATGAATTTTACAGGTATCAATATTACGATGCCTCATAAAGGTGAAGTTTTAAAGTATCTGGATGAAATATCAGAGAGTGCCCGTACTATGGGAGCTGTCAATACGGTATATTGGAAAAATGGCAGGCTTGCCGGGGAGAATACAGACGGAAAAGGATTTTTAAAAAGTATACAGGACGGGAAGGTTCCGATAGAAGGAAAAAAAGCAGTGATCCTGGGAGCGGGAGGTGCGGCAAGAGCCATAGCAGTGGAATTGGCGGCTGCGGGAATACGGAAGATAACAATTATTAATGGCAATGAGGAACATGGACGGTCTCTTGTGGATATTATTAATGAGAAAACCAGTGCGGAGGGAGTTTTTGTACACTGGAAGGGAGACGTTCATATTCCGGAAGATACAGATATTCTTGTGAATGCGACACCAGTTGGATTTGTAGATGACAAAAAACCTGCAATCGTTTATGAGGATCTGAAAGAAGGAATGACAGTTTGCGATGTGATTCCGAATAAGGCCTGGACAGGATTCCTTATGGAGGCAAAAGACAGAGGACTTAAGACTTTTAATGGACTTCAGATGCTTATTAATCAGGGTGCCATTGCTTATGAATTATGGACAGGAAAAAAGGCTCCTGTTGATGTAATGCGTGCAGCAATGGAGAAGGAATATGGGGTAAAACTGCCTTAAAAAGGAAATCTGGAAAATTTTTGAATTGTGTATCGTTTTTCTAAAGATTTGCTCTTGTACCACATTAAGGAATTTCGTATAATCAAAATAAAAAGTTAACATTCCCATACAATAGGGAATTTTATAAAATATGCGAAAGAAGGAGCTGCTGCAGATACAGCAGATATGGAAAAAAGGTGAAACCATGAGTGGTATTAAAGATGTGGCAAAAAGAGCAGGGGTTTCGATTTCTACGGTTTCAAATGTATTAAACAAGTCAAAATATGTTAGTCCGGAACTGGTAAAAAGGGTAGAACAGGCAGTAAGAGAGCTGTCTTATGAAGCGAATCCCATTGCCCGAAGTATGAAAAACAATAAAACAGGGACAATTGGTGTGATCACGGAGGATATGTGCGGTGTTTTTTATCCCTATGTTGTGAGGGGCATCAATTCAGTTGCCGTGGAAAAGGGATACCAGATTGTGGTCTGTGACGCACAGGGAACATATGGAGACCGCCATGCGATCAAAAGAGAAAAGGAACTGTTCAGTCGCTTGATTGCAAACAGAGTAGATGGCATTATTTTTGCATCAACAGTATCCATTGAAAATAAAGAAAAATATATCTGTCAGATTAAAAAGCTGGCAAATAAATACAAGAAAATTCCATTGGTAAGTATAGAGAGGGATTTTACTGATGTGGGCATTGATTCAGTATATTTTGACGGTTATACAAATGCAAAGACAGCAGTAAGTCATCTTATAGACTGCGGCTGCAAAAAAATCTGTCATATTTCAGGCCCAATGGAAATGGAGATTGTCAGGGAACGTGTTATAGGATATAAAAGCTGTATGGAAGAAAATCATCTGTTTCTTGATGAAGAGAAGATGGTGGTTCATGGAGATTACAGCCATCAGAGCGGATATACAGCCATGAAACAGCTTATGATGCAGGTACCGGATTTAGACGGTATTTTTTGCGGTAATGATCAGATGGCCATTGGCGTACTGAAGTTTCTGAAAGAAAATGGAAAACGTGTTCCGGAAGATGTGAAAGTTATCGGATATGATGATGTGTTTATTGCCAGTGTAGTGGAACCTGCTTTATCGTCTATCCATGTAAGAAAGCGTCATGCAGGAATAGAATCAGCCAGAATGCTGTTTCAGAGAATTGAAAATCCTGATGAAGAAAGTATAAAACCAATAGGCATAAAAATGGATGCAAAGCTTGTAGTACGTCAGTCTACAGTGAGCAGCGCATCAGAAGACTGGAATTTGGTAGACTGGTAAAAGAAGGGCAGCAGCCCTTCTTTTTTTGAATAAAAAATTCTGAATAAATATACGAATTATATAAATAATTAGAATTAAAAAACGTTTTTTCAAAAGTATTAACAGTGAACAATACATGATATTGTGCATATCACACAAAAATAAAATAGAAAAACGTTTGAATATGCACAAAAAACGATTTTTTAAGAAAATATAATTGACAAAAACGTTTTTCTGGATTATGATGTAATCACCTTGAACAACAAAATTTTAAAATTTAAAATCCATATAGTATAAATGCACAAAAAAATATGGATTTATTTTTTTAAAGAACAGAAAAACGTTTTACCAAAAACGAGGAAAGAGAGGGAGACAGATGGAAGAGAAAAAGAGGCTTTCGGAACAGGCGATGGAACAGGGGGATGGGATCCTGAGGCTGGCACCCACATGGGTTCCGCGTTCTTTCTGCAGACCGGGCAAACGTATTAAGCTTCATCCCGATGACTATTTTATCCTTGGACAGAGGGGCGGAATTGATGAAAGATGGTTTTCCTCAACAACATGGGCCGAGAACGGACCGGGAACACCAGAAGACGAAGGACTGAGTTACGTAGTTGTAGATGAAGAAGGAAAAGAAAAGGTTCTGCTGAGAGATGTGGTTGAACTTCTTGGATCAGAGGTGATTGGAGAATCTCTCTGGAATAAATATCATCGCTGGGCAATGTTTTCTAAATTTTTTGATAATGCAGGTCCTCTTCCTCATCATATTCATCACAGGACAGAACATGCAGCCCGGGTAGGAGCATCTGGAAAACCGGAAATGTATTTCTTCCCATCTCAGATGAATAATCATGGCGGAGAATTTCCATTTACATTTTTTGGGTTTAATCCGGAAACGACAAAGGAAGAGGTATTAGAAGCACTGAAAAAATTCACCAAAGGTGATAATCAGATTCTTTCTCTGGCAATGGCATATAAGCTGGATCTTGACACTGGATGGGATGTCCCGCCAGGAGTGATGCATGCACCAGGAAGTCTCTGTACATATGAACCTCAGTTTGCTTCCGATGTCTATGCAATGTATCAGTCAGTTTTAATGAACGGACAGATCGTAGGGGAAGATCTTCTCTGGAAAAATACTCCGGAAGAAGAACTTGGAAATTATGAATATCTTTTAGATGTGATCGACTGGGAGCGAAATGTAGATCCTGATTTCCATAAAAATCGCTTTATGAAGCCAATTCCGGTAAGACCGTTGGAAGATATGATGGCAGACGGTTATATTGAGGAATGGATCTGTTATAAATGTGAAACTGTTTCAGCAAAGCGTCTTACGATTTTTCCGGGACGCAGCGTGACCATTAAAGACAATGCACCATATGGCCTGATCTGTCTGGAAGGACATGGAAGTTTTGGAAAATGGCAGATCGAATCACCGGCACTGATCCACTATGGTCAGCTGACACATGATGAATATTTTGTTACTGAAAAAGCAGCAAAAGAGGGTGTGGTAATCACCAACCCGTCTCTTACTGACCCGATCGTGATCCTGAAACATTTTTCAGAGAATCCTGATTTGGTGATCAAATAAAAGAATTTAAAGGAGCTTCTTGTATAATTCAAATATAAGGAATTCCGAGAAAGAAGGTTGAGAAAA
>ENA-ORMO01001946-ORMO01001946.1-human-gut-metagenome-genome-assembly--contig:-NODE-1946-length-18956-cov-8.184488_pt1 | contig 18956 bp, 17 predicted proteins | sample MGYA00242106_ERZ509001 | MGnify/ENA primary metagenome ERZ509001 (study PRJEB26280, sample SAMEA2338736) | human gut metagenome | biome: human gut; feature: human-associated habitat; material: faeces... | reverse complement strand
TCAAAACACCTACACGATGCGTAGATGTTTTGAACAGGCTAAAGCCGTATAAAAACCCCCGAAAGGCTCCTTCTTCCCGGATTCCTTTCAGGGGTTTTGCAAAAAATCAGATTCCTTTTTTATAAAGAATATAAGAATATCCCATAGGAATTACTCCCACAGCTATCAGAAAAGCTATCAGAACCCACTCTGACTTAAAAAATGCATTTACTATAAAAATAATCCCTCCCAGCATAAACAGCCATGCTCCAAGTCTGTGGGTACGATTCCAGTTTTCTTCACTGTTTAATGTCCACGGAAGTTTGATCCCCACCGTATAGTTCTGTTTGATCTTATGCATATAATTTCCCATAATGATAAATACAATCCCCAGGATTATATTCATTACCATTCCAATATCAATTATAAGTCCGAGAGCTACCGCATAACAGCTCAGGCAGGCTACCAGCGAAATAATGGGGATGATCCAGAGTACCGTCCTCATCAGCTTGTCGTTAATATTTTTTCGTTTAGGATCTGCATTAGTTAAAAAAACACAGACAAACTCCATAGCAAGCATAAATAACGGCATACCAAATACAGCCATTGGCTTGCTGCTCCATCCATTTATCTCATTATCTGACCCAAAATGTGTAGGTATCATATCCGGAAGTTTATTCCACAAAAGCAAACCTACGACCGTTGGCAAAAGTGTCATGAGCCCTGCTGTCAGCAGTGTCCATTTATATTTTTTTAACATAATAATTTCCTCCTCTGTCTCAGGATAAGCTGAACAAAAATGGTTTTCTACTCCCTGCCTCCTGTAAGCTCAGTCAGCCACAGCAGAATTTCTTCCACCACTGAAGTATTCAGCTCATAGTAGACATAATTTTTCACCTTTGTCTCCCATACAAGATCTGCATTTTTAAGAATCTTCAAATGGTAAGATATGGTCGCTCCTGTCATATCGAAATGACTTCCTATTTCTCCTGCAGACATTTTCCCATCCTTCAGAAGCTGCAGAATTTCTCTTCTTGCCGGATCTGATAGTGCCTTAAATGTATCTGCAAAAGACATGAGATCACTCCTTTCGTCAAAATCTAATTAGAAATATTTCTAATTAGATTCTACTCTTTACAGCACAAAAAATCAACATCTATTTAGATTTTTTTCTAAATAGATGTTGATCTCTTCATTTATCCCGGTATTCTCCCGGAGTCATTCCATACCTCGCCTTAAACTGTCGATTAAAATTAGAAAGATTGCTGAAGCCGGAATCCTCGGCAATGGTCACGATCTTATGATCTGTACGACGCAGATTTTCTGCCGCTGCCGCCAGTCTTCGGTCATTAACATAAGAAGTAAAGCTGCTGCCTGTCATATTTTTAAACCACCGCATAAAATGACTGCTGCTCCATCCACAAAATTCAGCCATCTGTCCTACGGACAGATTTTCACCGGATCTTACCTCTATTTGCTGTAGAAGCATTTTCAGTTTTTCCATATCCGGAGAAGTACTGTGATGAATATGAGGATATTTTCTGACAAGAAGAAACAGGAACTGCAGGACAGCCGCCTTAACTCCCAGTTCAAAACCTATTGTTTTTTCTCCGCATAGTTCTTCCATCTGTTCCAGGCAGGCTTTCAGTTTTTCGTAATCTTTTTCCTCACAGCTGATACGGACCGGTGAAAGAAGCTGACCGGAAACAAGAGGGACCAGATATTCTCCGGCACATACATCGGCAGCTCCCCCTCCCAGAAAATCCACCTCAAAAATAATATTTTCGTATTCCATGGAAGCGCCCTTTACCCTGTGGATCGCATGAAGATTTCCCGGAGGGATCACAAAAATATCTCCTTCCCTGCCTTCGTATTCTGTCATCCCCATCTGGATCCGTCCTTTTCCTTTTTTTACATAGATCAATTCCATTTCCCGATGCCAGTGTACCAGCACTGCCGGAAAATCCAGCGGAATGGTACAGGGATATATGTTAAATGGAAACAGTCGGCTTCCATGTTTTTTCGTTTCCTGGTACTGCTTTTCTACCATAATTTTTCCTCCAATATGATAGGATTGTATTATTCTTTGCTGTTATTTTACTAGATTCCAATGAATTTGTGTAGTAAAAAATATAGTAACGACAACGAAAGAACACAATCCTGAAAAATGAAAGGAGCACATAATATGAACACATTTGTCAAAGATGAACTTACAAAGCTTTGCGGAAAAGAGTTAAGCACTGCAGCCAATACCGAACTTTATCACTCACTTCTGGAACTGATCCGCAGCCAGAGCGAAAAGCGTACAGCTGCTGTTACAGGCAGGAAGCTTTACTACATTTCTGCTGAATTTCTGATTGGAAAACTTCTGTCCAATAACCTGATCAATCTCGGACTTTATGATGAAGTGCGTTCTGTTCTTGCAGAATCCGGACATTCTCTGGGTGAGCTTGAAGAGATTGAGCCGGAACCAAGTCTTGGCAACGGCGGACTCGGACGTCTGGCAGCCTGTTTCCTGGACAGTCTTGCAACCCTGAATCTTCCTGGTGACGGCGTAGGTCTTCGTTACCACTGCGGACTGTTTCATCAGGATTTCAAAAACGGAGTGCAGAATGAAACCCCGGACTTCTGGCTGGAGCCTCACAGTGCCGCACAGGCAACCGATACGGTATTTCCGGTATCCCTTGCAGGAACCACCTATTCCGCAAGACTTTATACCCTTCCGGTAACCGGCTATGAGGGACGTACCAACACACTGAACCTCTTTGATCTGGATACTGTAGATACCGACATTATTGGAGACGGAATCTCTTTTGACAAAACCGATATCGCCAGAAATCTGACTCTCTTCCTTTACCCGGATGATTCAGATGACAACGGACGTCTGCTCCGTATCTATCAGCAATATTTTATGGTATCCGCAGGCGCTCAGCTGATTCTGAAAGAGTGTGAAGAAAGAGGCTGCAATTATCATGATCTGGCTGACTATGCCGCCATTCAGATCAACGACACACATCCAAGTATGGTAATTCCGGAGCTGATCCGCCTTCTGGAAGAAAAGGGCATTGCCTTTGAGGAAGCCGTTCAGATTGTGACAGATACCTGCGCTTACACCAATCACACCATCCTTGCAGAAGCACTGGAAAAATGGCCGGTGGATTTTCTGGAAAAAGTCGTTCCACAGCTTGTTCCTGTGATCCGCAAACTGGATGCTCTTGCAAAAACAAGAACCGAGGATTCCTCCACAGCCATTATCGACGATCAGAATCGAGTGCATATGGCTCATATGGATATTCATTTTTCTCATTCCACTAACGGAGTAGCCGCTCTTCATACGGAGATCCTCAAGGAAAGTGAACTGAAAAACTTTTATAACCTTTATCCGGAAAAATTCAATAATAAAACAAATGGTATTACCTTCCGCCGCTGGCTGATGAAATGTAACCCGTCACTTACAAAAGAAATTGAAAAACTGATCGGTCCCGGCTTCTACAAAGATGCCGCAGAGCTGGAAAAGCTCCTTGCATTTGCAGAGGATGAGGATGTTCTGAAACATCTTGGAGAAATCAAGCATCAGAACAAAGAGGCTCTGGCACAGTGGCTGAAAAACAAACAGGGTGTTTCCCTTCAGACAAATGCCATGTTCTCCATTCAGTCCAAGAGGCTCCATGAGTATAAGCGCCAGCAGCTGAACCTGCTTTTCCTGATCCATCAGTACCTGGAGATCAAAGCCGGACATAAGCCGTCCACTGCTCTGGTAAGCATTTTCGGTGCCAAGGCTGCTCCTGCCTATGTGATCGCCAAGGATATCATCCACAGCCTTTTAACCTTATCCGAAGTTATTGCCAACGACCCTGATGTCGCTCCATGGATGCAGCTTGTTTTTGTGGAAAACTACAATGTTACTGCTGCTGAAAAAATGATTCCTGCCTGTGATCTTTCCGAACAGATCAGCCTCGCTTCCAAAGAAGCTTCCGGAACCGGAAATATGAAGTTTATGCTTAACGGCGCTCTCACACTTGGAACAATGGACGGAGCCAATGTAGAGATTTCTCAGGCTGTAGGAGCAGAAAATATCTACATCTTCGGTCAGAGCAGCAATCAGGTCATCCATCGCTATGAAAGCGGAGATTACTGTGCAAAAGACTGGTACGAAAGCGATCCGAACCTGAAACGCGCCATCGACTTCCTTACCGGAGAAGAAATGATGAAATACGGCCAGAAGGATCATCTGGAAAGACTGAGAAACGAACTGATCTGGAAAGACTGGTTCCAGACTCTCCCGGATTTTAATGCCTACGTTGTGAGAAAACAGCAGGCTATGGCAGATTATGCATGCAATCCTTCCGACTGGACAAGAAGAACACTTATCAACATAGCCAAAGCCGGCTTCTTCTCTTCTGACCGTACCATTGAAGAATACAATCGCGACATCTGGCATCTGGGAGAGTGATTACTCTCCCGGATTGGAGGCGCGGATCTGCTCAGTCAGTTCTTTGCCGCCCAGCTGATACCACTGTTCTACAAAAGTATCAAAATAGCTGACAGGCACCTCCCCCATGATGATTTTTATAAAAGAATCTTTTTCAAATTGCTTCAGGGACTGCGGGACTACGCCATCTGTATCATCCAGATAGGGATGTATCGCCGGTGTGTAGTTTCCGTCTACCAGAAGCCCCACTGCTGAAATTCTGGATTTATAAGCGGCCCAGTCTTCTGCCGTATATTCCCTGGAATCCAGATAATTTCTGCAGGCCTGATAATAGGAACTTTCTATAGCAGTCAGCTCTTCCTCCGGGCAGGTGCCGTCAAGCGCCGCCCGGATTTTTTCTGTAACCTGATAGGTTGCTTCATTATAGTCCACATTGATCACAAGTGGTCTCGCTGTTGGATCTACATTCAGGGCAAAATACTCGTTTACCTCGTCTGCATCTTCTGCTTCATATCTTGTATGATCAAAAAGTACACTGATGATCTTCATAACGATCTCCGGATGCTCAAATCCCTTACGAACTACCACGTATTTATTATTTCTTAAAGAAGCATATGCCTCCTGTCCGGATGGTTCCTGAAGGTAATAAGGCTCCCAGTCTGCGGTTTTATCTTTTTCCATGGCGTCCATCAGAGGATTATTTGGAGTCCACCAGAGCCCGAAAAAGGCTCCACACTTCCCTTCCACCACCAGATCCCGGATATTGTTTGGTGCACGGAGAGCAAAATTCCGGTCAAGAATCCCTCTTTCGTACAGATCATGCAAAAAAGAAAGAGCATTTCTGGTTTCTTCTGTCAGGGAACCATAGACAATCTCCCCTTCCTTCTTGATCCACCTTTGAGGGCTTGCATGAAAGCTGTCAAAGATCACATCCATGGAATAGCTGGAGCTTGTCGTCCCTACAAGTCCTGTGTCACAGGCCAGCCCTACCGGATCCTCTCCTTCTTCTGTTCCCAGTCGGTTCTCTGTAAAGGCTTCTATCACCTCAAAGGCTTCCTCCAGTGTCTCTGGTTCTTTCAGCCCCAGCTGATCGATCCAGTCCTTCCGAAGCCACAGAAGATTCGGGCCATGATCGATCACCGTTTCCGGCACTGCCATCAGTTTTCCGTCAAATTCGCCTGCCTCCAGAAGTTCTCCCCCATAACTGTCATACATTTCTTTGATTCTGGGAGACGTGCATTTTTCATATGCCTCTGTCAGATCTTCGATCAGATCGTTGTCTACCAGCTCCTTTAAAGTTTCTCTGTCCGATACTACCAGTACATCGGGAAGTGTCTGGTCTTTTGCAATGATATTGACAAACTCACTGTACCTGTCTTCACTTTCCATATAAATATTATCGTTCTGGATATTCAGATGCTTCCGAAGATATCTTGTGTAGGCATTATCCTCATAAGTATCGCCTTCCGGAAGATTGGAGTTATTTGCACCGCTCATCTGTCCCAGCGTATAGGTAACAAGCTCCGGATATGCCCCATAAGGTGTTGTTTCTGCCTTTTCCCATGCTTTTCGGGTCTCTTCAGAGACCTGCTGTCCGGAATCCTGCAGCTGTCTTTTTTGTGAACAGCCCGAAAGAAAACAAACTGCTGTCAAAACTGCCGCAGTCCTGTAAAAATTTTTTCTCATTTTATCTCCTGTGCTCCCTTTCTGCCGCTGTTTTCTTTGGAAGCCGGATCTCCACTCTCGTTCCCTCGCCCGGATGGCTGATGATGCGGACTCCATACTCTTCCCCATACAGGAGGCGGATCCGGTCATTGACATTTTTCAGGCCATAACCCTTTGCCTGATAGGTCACGAGGGTCTGTGCTTTTTCCGGATCCATTCCCGGACCATTGTCCGTTACTGCCATCAGAAATTCCTCCCCCTCATCCACGATCGAAAGCTTCATGATCTTTTCGCCTTCTTCCTTTACATCCAGCCCATGCTCCAGGGCATTCTCCACCACCGGCTGAAGAAGAAGCTTCGGTACCATTTCATTTTTTATAGAAGGATCCGTCTCCCATTGTACAGTAAAGTCATGGTCGTGCATTACCAGCTGGATTTCCAGATATGCCTCTACATTTCGGATACAGTTTTCCACTGTGACCATATCTTCTCCCTTGCTTAATGCAGTCCGATAAAAGGTGGACAGTGCCAGCGTAACCTTGCTGATCTCCTTCTGGTTGCTGCGGATTGCCATCCAGTTAATAGCCGAAAGGGTATTATAAAGAAAATGCGGATTGATCTGTGCCTGAAGCGCCTTCAGCTCAAATTCTTTAAGGGCAATCTTATTTACATAAACCTCGTCAATCAGGCGGTTGATCTCGTCCATCATACGCCGGAAACTGCGCACAAGTATTCCTACTTCATCCTCACTGTCACTGGATACCGTGACTTCACGGCTTCCATGATTTACCTGATCCATATTTCTGGTAAGCTCTTCAATTTTTCTGGTAAATATCCTGGAAAAAAATGTTCCCAGAGCAAAAACGATCACTGCACACAGAAGGATCAGAGGGATCTCCTCCAGAAAAAGCTGCCTGACCTCCCCGGAAATCGCCTCCTTGGAACGAAACAGATAATAATCCCATCCGTTCTCGCCGCTGGAACTTTTTGCATAAAAATAATCATCTCCCAGAAACCTGTCTCCATATAAGATACGTCCGCTCTCGTCTGCAGCCACAGCACGCGTTCCGTCTTCTGCAATTCCGGAAAAAGGCTGAAAAATCTTATCATAATCCAGTGTCAGACAAAGCACCGCCGCCAGCTCTCTGTTGTTGTAAATATTACGGATGGCTGCCACCTCTTTTTTGTCCCGGTTTACCATCCATTGAATTCTTACCTCATCCTTAAGCTCCTCATTCCACCATTTTTCCTGTATTTTTTCAAGAGGAACCAGGGTATATTCATGCTCCACCTTAATGCTGTCTGCAAAAAGCTGAATCTGCCGGATCGCATCATGATAGGATTTCGGTACCGTCAGAAGCGGATCTGCCACCTTCATATATTTTTCATAAGCAGAATAATTATCCATGTTTTTCTCCCGGATGATCTCTTCGATATCAGGAGAATATGTAAGATAATTCATAAGGCTGGTATAAACTGCAATCTGGCTGTCAATATTTTCCCGGGTCTGTTCCAGAAGAGAAGACATATCCTCCATTTCCCTCTGTTTCACAAAACTGCTCATACGTATGTGACTGTAGATGGCGATCAGGATCACCGGAACCAGACTGGCAATTACCAGAAGTGCCCGGAGCTTGTTGCGGTATTTCATATTTTTAATCTTCTGATACAGATTCCTCATTCTCTCCTGTTCCTTTCCGATAGGATTCCGGACTTCTTCCATAAAATTCACGGAAGCTTCTGCAGAAATAGGATACGTTGGAAAAGCCTACTTTTTCACTGATCTGAGCCACCTTCATATTGGTGTTTTTCAGAAGCTCTCCCGCTTTTTCCATACGGAACACTCGTATGTAGCGGTTCAGATTCATTCCGGTTTCCTTTTTAAAAATAAAGCTGAGATATCCGGAGGAAAGATATACTTTTTCTGCCAGTGTTTCCAGATTCAGATCCTCATCATAATGCTGGTAGATATAATTTTTCACCACCGCCACTTCATTTCTGGATTCACTCATGGATCTCTCCAGAAATTTCTCATATTCACAGATGTTGTCCTCTGTAACCTGAAGGATCTCCATAATATTCCTGCAGTTATAAAGCCGGTCGATCTCATGCTCCAACCGTCTTTCTCCGGAAAACTGATCCTCCTGGAACAATTCCTGGATCAGATTGGAAAAAACAAACTTAATATACATAGCCGAATATTTGGTATTGTCCGTATATTTTTCCTTCAGTGTCAGAAAGTGTTTTCTGAGCAGCTCTGTATCTTTTCTGCTGATATCCTCGGAGATCATCTGCATCAGATGCGAATCCTGCACTTCTCCCATAGCCATCTTCAGATGTTCCTCTTCATTAGAAAAAATATGCTTTTCCGGATGATAGAATTTTTCTTCCATCTGCTGCTCCAGCTGGCTCATGATCTCCGGAAGGCACTGACTTCCCTCAAACATCCTGCTGACTGCAAGATAAAAACGATCTCTGTAATTTCTCTTCAAAAAAGTATATATATGATTTGCCACAAGCTGATAATCGCAGTATACGTCCTTAAAAAGCAGAAGGGACTGACGTGCATTCAGATTCATATAAAAGAAGGCTCTCCGAACCTCTTTCTGCAACAGTTCCTGAAAATCGTCTTCTATCCTGTCAAAAAAAGAAACGTCGGACTCAACCATAACCGCACAGCGCCATTGCTCCCAGTGATCAATATTTAACATACGTTTTGCTTTTTCCAGAATATCCTTATTTCCGGAATAAAGATAATTTTCAAGAAAATACTGCTGGAGAAAATCCTGCTCCTGTTTTTCCTGCTGTTTCTTTTCTTTCCTGTCTGAGATCATATCCTGCGTCTTCCGGATGATCTTATGAAACTCTTCCGGATCCACCGGCTTCAGTACATATTCTGTGACCCCATACCGCATGGCTTCCTGAGCAAAGGCAAAATCACTGTATCCACTGAAGATCACTACCGGCAGCTCCGGGTACAGTTCTTTTGCTTTAGACGTAAGTTCCAGTCCGTCCATATACGGCATTTTAATATCTGTAAGAAGAAGATCGATCTCTTCTTCCCTTAAAATCTGAAGAGCATCCTTGCCGTTGGAAGCTTCATAAATCCTCCATTCTTTCTTTTCCCGAGAAAGAAGATATTTCACCCCTTCTCTTTCCAGTCTTTCATCATCTACGATCAGTAATCGAATCATTTATTTCACCATTTCCTTCCCCATACAAGCTATAGTTTTTTGAAAATCATACTGTTTTTATTTTACCATTTCCCTCTTTTCCTCACAAGGACACACCATACAAACTTTCAGATAATTCATGTACTTTTTGACCGAAAGACAAAATCCCCGAAAAGCATCTGCTCCTCAGGGATTCTGACCATTTTATTTCATCAGCCTTTTACAGCTCCGGCTACTACGCCCTCAATAATATGCTTCTGGCACACCAGATAAACAATGATGATCGGGATAATGTCGATCATAATACTTGCCATCATAGGTCCCATCTGTACATGTCCGAAGCTTCCGCGGAAATACTGAACTGCCATGGGAATGGTACGATATTTCTTGATATCCAGTACAAGCGTTGGAAGGAGGTAATCGTTCCACACCCACATCAGCTCCAGGATCGCCGTAGAAATGATCGTCGGCTTCAAAATTGGGATCAGTATCTGGAAATATACCTGCAGAGGGCTGCATCCGTCGATCAGCGCAGCTTCTTCTATCTCCAGAGGAATTCCCTTCACAAAACCGGTAAACATAAATACTGCAAGTCCGGCTCCGAAGCCAAGATAGATAATGCAGATATTATACGGATTATTCAGCTTCAATGTGTCTGCTGTTTTTGCCAGAGTAAACATAACCATCTGGAAAGGCACTACCATACTGAATACGCAAAGATAATAAAACGCTTTGGACAGCTTACCGTTTACACGCACAATATACCATGCACACATGGAACAGCACAGAAGGATCAGTACCACTGACATCACAGAGATCACAAGGCTGTACCAGAAGGATTTCAGGAAATCCATCTGTGTCACACTGGCTACGAAGTTCTTAAATCCATTCCAGGTTTCTCCTGTAGGAAGACTGAACACCCCTGAAGTGGTGATGGCAGATTCTTTTTTCAGAGAGTTAAAAAGAATCAGTACGATCGGATACATCCAGAGGATGGAAATAACTGACAGTATGATGGTTGCCAGAGGATTTTTTTTCTTATTTTCCATTACTGCTGTACCTCCTTGGATGATGTTGCCTTAAGCTGGATCAGAGCGATCGCAACTACAAGGATAAAGAATACAACGGCCTTTGCCTGTCCGATACCCTTCCACATAGGTCCGCTTCTGGCATAAAACGTATCGTAAATGTTCAGGGCAAGAAGCTGTGACTGTTTGCCCGGAGCGCCGCCGGTAAGGGACAGGTTCTGGTCGAACATTTTAAATCCGTTTGTCAGCGTCAGGAAAGTACAGATCGTTACAGACGGCATAATCATCGGGATCTTGATTTTAAACAGGATCTGTCTGGAGGTTGCTCCGTCGATCTGAGCCGCCTCAATCAGATCCGGCGATACATTGTTCAGACCTGCCACATAAATAATCATCATATAACCGATCTGCTGCCACATCAGAAGAATGAGCATTCCGATAAAGCCGTTTTTGGCAGAAAGCGCAAGAAGCGGCTGTCCCCACCTGGAAAGAAGTCCATTCAGAAGGGTCTGCCAGATATAGCCAAGAACGATACCGCCGATCAGATTCGGCATAAAAAATACAGTACGGAATACGTTTGTTCCTCTGAAGCCTTTGGTAAGCGCCAGCGCGATGGTAAAAGCCAGTACATTAATCAGGATACTGGATACAAACGCAAATACCACGGTCAGCCAGAAGGAATGACTGAAGGTTTTATCCAGCATCAGCTTGGCATAGTTTGAAAATCCTACAAAGGTTACATCCTGTACAGTCGTAAATTTGCAGAAAGACAGATAAATGCCCCAGATAAACGGCCAGAGAAAACCGATGATAAATGCAGCCAGTGTAGGCAGTACAAATACCGGCCACCATTTTTTGATTGTTTTTCCTACCATGTTTCTACTCCTCTTTCCCCTGCTTCAAAAAGTACGGGGGCTGATGCAAATCATCCGGGGGATTCTCCACCGGGAGCTGATTGCACCGCCCCCTTTCCAGTCACTTTTTTACTTCAGGAACTCTGTTCTTACTCTGTAAGAGCTTTTTCCATTGCCCAGTTATCAACAAATGCGCTTACAACATCATCCCAGGAACCTGTCTCTGCCGCATAAGCGGTAAGAGCTGTTCCAACGCCGTTTTTCCACTCTTCAGACGGCATGGTTGTGAAGTTCCATGATACAGGAGTCAGACCTGCTTCTGTATACTCGGCATCCTGTTTTACAAATACGTTGGTAGGAGCAACTGCTGTTTTGAAAGGAATGGTAAAGCCCATATCCTCAGCCATGGATTTGGTTCCTGCCTCAGAAGTTACACACCAGTTCATGAAATCCAGTGTTGCCTGAATGTCTTCTTCAGACGCGTTTTTGTTTACGCACCAGTAGTTCTCTGTACCTGTTGCAAGACCCTGGTTCTCATCATCTACACCAAAGTAGATCGGGATCATTGCCAGTTCATCATCGCCGAATGTCTTGGCAAGCTCTGCATATTCCCAGGAACCGTTCTGATAAAATACCGCTTCGCTGTTTACAAATTCATTTCTGGAGTCGTCTGCAGTCTTAGCGGAAAGCTCTGCCGGATCACAGGTGGAATCTGTAATGTACAGATCAAACAGATTCTTGTAGTTTTCAAGATATGTTCCCTTGATCTCTGCAGTATCGTCAATTCCTTCTTCCTGATACTCATAGTAGATCGGAAGGTTTGCAAGATGTGTCTTAAATCTCCAGTCGGAAGAACCGTCCATACCTGCGGAAGTGAATGCGCCCTTAATTCCCAGCTCGTCTTTTTTGCTCTGGATATCGTCTGCAACAGCCTTTAACTGATCGTAGCTCTTGATATCATCCAGTGTATAGCCTGCTTTTTCAAGAAGAGTCTTGTTTGTGATCAGACCGTAGGACTCGATTACATATGCGATTCCAGGAACTGTATCTCCATCCTTCAGCGCATAAGTTTCAGATGTAAGCTGTGAAAAGATCTCAGAATCCTTCAGATCATAGCAGTAATCCTTCCAGTTTTTCAGTCCTACCGGACCATTTACCTGGAAAAGTGTCGGAGCGTCGCTCTTAGCCATCTCGGACTGAAGTGTTGTCTCATACTGACCGGAAGCTGCTGTAACAACAGTCACCTCTGTTCCTGTTTCTTCTGTGTATGTTTTTGCCAGATTCTGCCATGCTTCATCTGCCTCTGGTTTAAAGTTCAGATAATAAACTTTTCCTTCTCCCTCTGCCATAACCGGAACTGCCGGGATCATAGATGCTGCCATTAATGCAGCCATGCTCATTGCTGTAAGTTTTTTCATTTTCATAGTAAAATCCTCTCCTTTTCTATAATTTACAGCTAAATAAATTGATGTTGCACGTTCTCTTTAACTTGTCTTTATTATAGAATCAGAGAGGAAGATCCGCCATGATAAAAAATCAAGAAATATGTTTCTTTTTCATGTTGTTATATAAAAATGTACATATCTGATATTCTTTTTACAAGAGGAAGGGCTTAATATCCCAGAACTCTCTGCACTACGCTTCCGGTACAGGCGTCAATGGTCATAAGGGAAACTGCTTCATGATCCATGGTATGTTCCTCATATCCTCCCTGTCCGTCCGGCTCCTTTGCTTTCCATGTTCCGTAAAAATCCCACACTGGAGTAAGGATTCCCTGTTCTGCGCTTCCATTCTCTCTCTGGCGCATATATCCAAGCTTTACCTTTGTGACTGTAAACTCCATGGAAGCAGACTCCGGGGAAGGATACTGAGTCCAGGCAAGTCCCGATCCGTCTGCTGCTGTGCCTATTACTGTAAGCTTTGGATTTGTTCTGCTTGCAGCAATCTGTGGAATCAGAGAATCCCGGAAAATTTGTTGGATTTCTTCAAAAGGAAGAAGAAACAGTTTCTCGTCTGATAGATCTGAAATATCCAGAGCTGCCGTGTAGGCAAAGCTCTTAAGAGTACCTGCCGTATAATGGATCTCCATAAGTTCTTCCCTCCAGGTTCTGTCCTCCGGCTCATGAACAGTTCCGTCTTCATTAGCCCAGGAGGCCGCCTTTTCATATACTGGCAGAACATGCTCATATACGTAATTCACAGGAACACCTTCTACTACCCGTTCCAGCTGAAAGCTGTCCTTCTGGACAGAGCCATTTTCCCCTTCTATATGTTCTGCTTCTGTATAAGCTATCTGAAACTCTCCAAGACCCAAAGACTTGATAAAATCAAGAGCCTCCTCTTCGGTCACTGTCTGATTTTCAGCTCCCGCTTCCGAGAAAATCTTTGCTTCATCCACTGCTCCTGATTCTGTATCTCCAGTAACTGCTCCCTTCCACCAGAAGCTCAGGCTTTCGTTTCCTTCTGTGCTGTACTGGCAGATATAGGGAATGCCCTTAAGGATAAGCTCTGTGCTGACGCTTCCCTGACCGGAATTAGTTTTTTCAATTTTTCCGCCCTGACTCAGCTCCTCAAAAAGCTGCTTCATCTCTGCTTCATCTGCTTTTTGAGGAACTGCTTTCTTTTTAGATATATATTTCACATCAGGAATCTCCACCTCCGCATCAGCTTTCAGAGTAAAGGTTATGCCGGGAGATGCGGAATCTCCACTTCCCTCTTCTGTAGGAATGCTCACAAGAGCTGTTGCATCTACCTGATACCGTTCGGGAGCCATCACCTGCTGCGCCACTGTCATTTCCTCAGCTCTCTCACTGTCTGTAATCTCCCCTGTCTCACCAGGATTCTCCTCTATGTTTTCTCCCCTCTGGTCTTTTGGTTCTACCACTGCAGACTGTACCATTCTTTCACAAGAGGACAGATTCAGCGCACCTGCTGCCATAAACGCTGTAAATACCAGAAAACTTTTCTTTGTCATAACTCATTCCCCCTTTCCTGCGCTGTATTTATCTTTTGTAAGATAAGCCTATCACATCCTCTTTCCAAAGTAAGCAGGAAAAGGTAAACAAAATGTAAATTTCTCTATTTCAGTGGAAAGTAAACGGCCACGCAGGTTCCCTTGCCTTCTCTGCTTTTGATTTCAAGCCTTCCCTTATGAAGCTCCGCGATCTTTACGCAGAGAGCAAGTCCAAGTCCCGCTCCCCCCTGCTGTCTGCTTCTTGATTTGTCTACCATATAAAAAGGCTCTTTTATTTTATCCAGTTCCTCTTCCGGTATGCCTCTTCCAGAATCCCTGACCTGGATATATTTCTCTGTTTCCAGTTTTCCGCTGTTTAATATAATTGCCTTTCCTGGTTCTGAGGCTTTTATAGCATTATCCATAAGGTTCAGAAGAAGGCTTTCCATAAGCTCCTGATCCATATCCATTATAAAATCTTCACCTTTTATGAGAAGGGGCATATCTGCCTTTTCTTCTTCAAGCTGAACAACCCTTCTGAAAATCTCCTGAACAGAACAAGGGGTTTTCTGAATGGCATTATTGCGGTGAAGTCCCAGCATCTGAAGCATTTTGGCGGAAAGAGCCTCCAGTCTTCTTCCTTCCCTGCTGATATGTTCCAACGCCCGGTCTTTTTGTTCCCCGGAAAGGTTCACTGCCCGGAGAGTGTCCGAATATCCGATAATGGAAGTCAGAGGCGTTTTCATTTCATGAGAAAGGGCTCCCAGAAGCATTTCCTGTTTTCCTGCCACTTCCTGAAGCTCTTCCATTCTTCTTAAGGTTCTCTGCATCATTTTCCAGATAAAAATACCTGCCAGAAAAAAGATTATGGAACAGATCCCCAGAAACCAGAGGCCTGTAACAAGAAGCTCCTGAAATATTTCTGAAATATCCCGGACCGAAAGAAGACTGTACCCTTCTGGACTCACAAGTTTTTTACGCTGGAGAAGCAGCATATGATTTTTTATTTTCTGAAGCCTATAGGCAGAGCCGGCTTCTTTACCTGTAAGATCAAGGGCATGGATATCTTTCAGATTGTAGGCGGTCAGATTTTCAGCCGCCTCTCCTGTCTCATCATCTATCAGAACAAATCCCTCCCCACAGCAGAGACGGAACTGAAACTCCCTGTAGGAACGCCGTCCCACCTCTGTCATCTGGGCGTATCTTACAGAGTCCCAGAATTGTTCCAGCATAGAAGCGCTGGCGTTCATCTGTCTGGCATAAGTGGAAGCTGCATTGGTAAGGTTTCTCTCTCCTGTTATGTACAGTCCCAGACCGCCCACAAGAACCAGGGTACCCAAAAGAGTGGCAAGCATTAACGCCACTGTCTGTTTCCATAATTTCATTTTGTTCTCCTGTTTTTATTCCTCCAGCCGATACCCCAGCTTGGGGATAGTACGGATTTCCTCATAAAGATCAAGTTTTTTACGAAGCTGTCCTATATGAACGTCCACTGTCCTGCTCTCGCCCAGAAACTCCTCTCCCCACACCCGCCTTAAAATTTCCTCACGTCCAAGAGCAATATTGCGATTCTGCAAAAGCAGGACAAAAAGATCATATTCCATTGGTTTCAGACTTACGACCACTCCGTTTTTTGTCACCTGATGGCGTACAAGATCTACCTGGATATCACGGATCTCCAGCATTCTTCTTGCCCGTCCTGTTCTTTCCAGAACCTTTTCGATACGCACCAGAAGCTCCAGCATTTCAAAGGGCTTAACCATATAGTCTTCCGCTCCAAGGCGAAGCCCCCGTACTTTAGAAACTACGTCGTCCTTTGCAGTAAGATAAATGACCGGAATATGTTTTTTTCTGAAATCCTCCATCAGTTCAAACCCGTCTCTTTTTGGCAGCATAATATCAACAAGAGCCAGAGAAGCATCCTCATGCCATAACAGCAGCCTCCGGGCTTCCTCCCCGTCATAGGCTGCTGCTGTTTCATATCCTGCTGCATTCAGGTTCATACAGAGCAGTTCAGAAATTGCCCTGTCATCCTCGATCACCAGGATTTTATTATTCAACTGTATGTTCCTCCTCCCGGGATTCTTCCTTTCCATTCTCTTCCTGCGTTTCCCCGGAAGGAACTTCCTCCAAAGGATTTAAGGACTCCTGAGATTTCTCCTCAAAACGTCCGGTATTCTCTGAGCCTGTCCGCGAACTCCATGGCGCATATTCCGGCTGCCCCTCCGGTTCATCTTTTTGTCTGTAATCCGCTTCAGCTGCTTTTTCCAGTTCCAAAGCTTCTTCTGCCGCTTTCTCCGCCTGTTTCAGGCCCCGGCGCATCAGCACCAGAAAAACAAGGTCTGTCACACCGTTTGCAAGCATTACACAGCCCGCAAATATCATGGTATATTTCACCATGTCAAAAGGATCCACGATCATGGCAATGCCCAGTCCGATAAATACCAGACTGCCGATCAGGAGGATCTTCCATTCGCCTCTCCCGATTTTTTTCAGCTTCAGGCTGCCCTTCAGAACCCAGATGGAATCCACCAGCACAAAGGTTCCCAGAAGAACAGGAAGAAGTTTTACCACGATCTGCGGATTAAAGAACAGGAAAATTCCGATTACAAGAATCATTCCGCCGGACAGCAGATCCAGAAGAGTAGCGTTCATCTTTTCCAGCACATAGATCAGAATATGATAAACGCCTGCAAGGATCAGCACCACTCCGAACACAAATTTACAGATGATATTTACCGTATCCACAGGCATCAGGATAAAGCACAGGCCAAGCGCTGTATAAAGCACTGAGGTTACGATCTGTCCTTTTAATATTTTATTTATTCTTTCCAGCATATGCGCCTTCTCCTTTCACTGCAGAAGCCTCTTCAGTTCTGCTGTTCTTTTTTCTTCAGTCCCCGTGTGTTTTTTTCCACCATTTTGCGGGGCACCATGATCTGATGCCCGCATCCCATACATTTCAGCCGAAAATCCGCTCCCACACGGAGGATTTCCCATTCCTTACTTCCGCAAGGATGCCCCTTTTTCAGCGTAACAATGTCTCCAACTTCATAGATGTAATCCATCTTTTTTATTCTCCTTTAATCCTGATCTGCGAGAAAACCTGCCCGATCGGATCTTTGATCAGAAGATCCGCATTGCGGTCTCTCGGGGTAGGCGCCTTATTGATCACTACCAGACAGTCGCCTCTGAAATAATCGATCAGACTGGCAGCCGGATAAACTGCTAGGGACGTTCCGCCAATGATCAGTACCTGCGCCTGGGAAATCGCCCGGACAGAATCAGTCAGTGTCTGATTATCCAGACCTTCCTCATATAAGACCACATCCGGTTTCACCATTCCGCCACATTCGCAGCGCGGTACCCCTGTACTGTTTTTTATGTAAGAAAAATCATAAAACTTTCCACACTTCATACAATAATTGCGGTATACACTGCCGTGAAGCTCCAGCACCTTTCTGCTGCCTGCCATCTGATGAAGATTATCAATATTCTGCGTGATCACAGCCTTCAGTTTCCCGCATTTTTCCAGTTCTGCCAGTTTCATGTGCGCTGCATTCGGCTTCGCTGTGTCACAGAGCATCTTATCCCTGTAAAACTTATAGAACTCCTCAGGCCGTCTCATAAAAAACGTATGGCTTAAAATTGTTTCCGGAGGATAGTCATATTTCTGATGATAGAGGCCGTCCTGAGAACGGAAATCCGGTATCCCGCTTTCTGTGGACACACCTGCGCCGCCAAAAAACACGATATTGTCATGTTTATCAATGATCTCCTGCAATTTGATGATCTTATCCTCCATGTGCCTTCCTCCTTATTTCTTTATGTATGCTTTATTATTTCACCGGTACTGCATCTGCCAGTTTTCCCTGTACCACAAATCTGGTCGCATCATTTCCTGTACAGGTGGAAAGAGTAACGATCTTATCCTCAATGGTCATTTCGCCGGCTTCTGTCTGAATTTCAGAATAACCTTTGATTTTATTCAGATACTGCTGAAATTCATCTCCCGGTCCCTTAAACAGGGTATACGTATCACTGTTTACACCGGTTACGTATGCTGAAACAATTTCATACCGGTAATTCATATCCGGTGTAAGGATCCAGAAATATTTGCTCTTCTTATATAATTCTTCATCCTGTGTAAATTTTTTCAGGCTTGCAAACATAGATCCGTTTTTCATATTATGACCATAGATCAGAGTATTGCAGTCACTAAAATCACTGCTGTTTTCATAATCCACAAAAATTGTTCCTGCAAAATTGTAATTCTTTTCATAGGTCATATGAAGATACGTTTCATTATCTTCTGCCTGGACCACCGGATAATTGATATTATCCAATGCTTCCACATAGATCCAGCCGATTACATCCGTATTGATACTCCTTAACGTATCAAAATCTACATTAATCGGCGGAACCGGTCCTGAATCAGCCTGTTCCATGTCCACCAGCTCCGGTTCTCTCTCAGTTACTGCCATCTGTTCGATTTCATTGTACTCGTCTGTACCTTTTTTATACTCTGAATAAATATGAAACAGATTATATGCTGCAAAACAAAATACAGCAATGGCAGCGATCAGAGCCAATGTCAGGAGAAAATCTCCCTTTTTCTTTTTTTTCTTTGATCTGCCTGTGTTTTGTCTTCCCATGATCACACTCCCTTTTTCTTTTCTTTATTATAATGTTCTGAAAGAATTCCTGCAACCAGTTTTATCCTTCCATATGGCATTTCCACTGACATAAATTATAACACAGGTATCCTGGATTTTGTAAAACCAGATTATAAAACAAAGATGCAGACTGCCATAGGCAGTCATATTCCGCATAAATAAAAAAATGCCTACGGCATCTCAACTCCCCTACCCC
>ENA-ORMO01001943-ORMO01001943.1-human-gut-metagenome-genome-assembly--contig:-NODE-1943-length-18974-cov-2.622179_pt1 | contig 18974 bp, 18 predicted proteins | sample MGYA00242106_ERZ509001 | MGnify/ENA primary metagenome ERZ509001 (study PRJEB26280, sample SAMEA2338736) | human gut metagenome | biome: human gut; feature: human-associated habitat; material: faeces... | reverse complement strand
TTCCTCTCCCTGCCACAGTTCATAGATGCTGGGGTAGTACTGCACCTGTGCAGCAGGCTCATACCGCGCACCCATGCGCATCCGCAGCAGCTTTCCGTCCTCCAGCAGCTGGTCGGTTGTCTGAGTCAATGCCCCATCGCCCTGCTCGGCGCTGCTGACGGTGTCCACTGCAAAAACGAATACACCCTGTTCGCTCAACAGGCGCTTTGCATTTTTCAACACCCGTTTAGCCAGCTCCTCGTCAGTAAACAGTGAGAAGGAGTTGCAGGTGATAAAAATATAATCATATCGTTTTTCGGTCTGGTATGCATCCGCGCTGCAACAGTGCAGAGCAGGCTTTGCCTCGGGCAGCTTCTGTTCCAACTGTTCGAGCATCTGTGCAGACAGGTCCACTCCGTCTATCGACAGTCCCTTCTTCCAAAACGGAATCAGGAACCGTCCGCTGCCGCACAGCAGCTCCAGCATCTGCTCACCGGGCTTTGCGTAGGAAAGATAAAACGCCAGTTCCTGCGGGTCGGCAGTCGGATGCAGCTGCTCATACATCATGGTACAAAGTTTTCCGTAATCGTTTATCTGCATGGCTCCTCCCTTGCCTGTTCGGCATCGTCCTGCGCAATCTCGTCGATGATGGCACGCAGCTGCTCGACGCCGTCCCCTTTGACCGCAGAAAACGGAATCATGTGGATTTGGTCAGCAAAGGGGATTTCCTGCATCAGCGCTGCCATCCGCTCCTCCTGCTGTTTTTTGGAGAGCTTGTCCTTTTTGGTCAGGACAATCACAAAAGGAAACTCGTTCTGAATCAGGAAATCCACCATCATCAAATCGTCCTTGGTCGGCGGATGGCGCATATCAATCAGCTGAAAGACCAGCTCGATGCGGCGGTCGCTGTTGAAGTAGGTTTCAATCAAATCCGACCAGCGCTGTTTTTCTGCCTGTGCCACCTTGGCATAGCCGTATCCGGGCAGGTCTGCAAAGCGGACATTTTCCAGCCTGAAAAAGTTGATGGTCGCTGTTTTGCCCGGCACCGCACTGACCCTTGCCAGATTGCGGCGGTTGAAAATCTTGTTGATGAGGCTGGATTTTCCCACGTTGGAGCGCCCTGCAAAGGCAATCTCCACCAAATCCGACTTTGTCAGCTGGCTGGCTTTACCAAAGGAGGTTTCAAAGACAACATTGTTGTAGTTCATGCGTTTGCCGCTCCCTTCTTCTGTCTAGGCGTTCATCTGCGGAGATTTGCGGCTGTGCTTATGGACAACCTTCTCTGTCACATCCATGCACTCCGGTGTTTCCTGCTGCTCCTGCGACGGGCACAGCGGCAGCGGCATCAGCGCTGTATCCAGCACCGCCCCGATTTCTTTCGCAGTCACAAACTTTACGTTTTCCTTGACCATCGGGTCCACCTCATACAGGTCCGGCTCATTGGCCTGCGGAATGATTACCGTTTTCATCCCGTTGCGGTAGGCAGCCATCGTCTTTTCTTTCAGTCCGCCGATTGGCAGCACTCTGCCGCGCAGGGTGATTTCACCGGTCATGGCAACATCATGGCGCACCGGCATCCCACTGAGTGCGGACACCAGCGCAGTGGTAATGGTCACACCTGCCGACGGTCCGTCCTTTGGAACGGCGCCTTCCGGGAAGTGGATGTGGATGTCCTTCTCCTTATAGAAATTCTTGTCGATGCCATAGCGGTCGCACAAGCCGCGGACACAAGTGATGGCAGCGCGGGCAGATTCCTTCATCACATCTCCCAGCGAGCCGGTCAGCTCCAGCTTGCCGGTTCCTTCCACCACAGCGACTTCCGCCTGCAAAATCTCTCCGCCGACCGAGGTCCACGCCAATCCGTTGACCACACCGACCAGATTTTCTTTTTCCATGTCGTCGTCCTTATATTTTTGCGGACCCAACAAGCTTTCCAGCATCTTTTCGCTGATGTAGCAGTTCTTCTTTTCGCCTGCCACAATCATTTTTGCACTCTTGCGGCACAGGGAAGCGATTTCGCGCTCCAGATTGCGCACGCCCGCTTCACGGACATAATGGTCGATGATGGAATAAAGGGTGTCGTCATAAAACCGGCAGTTTCTGCCGCTGAGTCCATGGCGTTTGACCTGCTTGGGAACCAGATAGCGTTTGGCAATCTGGAATTTTTCCTCGCGGGTATAGCTGGAAAGCTCGATGATTTCCATACGGTCGTACAAAGGCGCCGGAATGCCCGACGGGTCGTTTGCCGTTGCAAAGAAGAGCACATTGCTCAAATCCATCGGGATTTCCAGATAATGGTCGCGGAACGCAAAGTTCTGCTCAGAGTCCAGCACCTCCAGCAGCGCCGAGGAAGGGTCGCCCTTGTAATCGCTGCCCAGCTTGTCGATTTCATCCAGCAGCATCAGTGGGTTCATGCTGCCCGCCTGCTTGATGGCAGAAACAATCCTGCCGGGCATCGCACCGATATAGGTCTTGCGGTGACCGCGGATTTCTGCCTCGTCGCGCACGCCACCCAGACTCATGCGGACATAGTTTCGTCCCATTGCAGCGGCGATGGATTTTGCAATTGAGGTCTTGCCCACACCGGGAGGACCCACCAGACAGATGATCTGTCCTTTGATGTTTGGTTCCAGCTTGCGCACTGCCAAAATCTCCAGGATTCTTTCTTTCACCTTCTGCAAGCCGTAGTGGTCGGCATCCAGCTGCTCCTGTGCCTGGTGGATGTCCAGCCGCTCCTGGGTCATGTGGTTCCACGGCAGAGAGAAGACTGTATCCAGATAGTTTCTGGACACCATTGCCTCCTGGCTGTTGTACATCATCTTGGAAAGCTTGTTGATTTCCTCGGTCAGTTTCTTTTCGGTTTCTTCGTCGGGAGCCATCTCCTTGAGCTTCTGACGGTACTGCTCGATTTCCTGGTCGCTGTCCTCATCCTCGCCCAGTTCGGCGTGGATGGCTTTGAGCTGTTCCCGCAGATAGTATTCCTTCTGGTTACGGTCCACCTGCTCCTTCACCCGCTCGGCAATGCTGCGTTCGATGGACAAAATCTCATTCTCCCGACGCAGCAGCGAGGAAAGAATCTCCATGCGCTTGCGGATGCTCGACTCCTCCAGAATCATCTGCTTGTCCTCGATGGAAAAGCCCAGATTCTGTGTCAGATATTCGCTGATATACACCGGGTCCTCCGAACCGATGATGTTTACCACCAGCTCCTTGGGCATCTTGGGCGCATAGTAGCAGTATTCTTCGAACAAATCCTTGACCACCCGCATATAAGCGTCGATAGTCACCTGCTTGCCCTGCTCGACCGGCAGCATCGGAAGTTCTTCGCACATCACCTCATAAAACGGGGTATCCTTGACCAGCTCGCACATCCTTGCGCGGTACTGTCCTTCCACGACCACCCGCATCACTTCGCTTTGCGCCTTGAGAATCTGTTTGACCTTTGCTACCACACCAACGGTGTAGAGGTCATCCTTGCCCGGGTTTTCCACCCTTGTATTCTTCTGGGTCACCAGAAAGATTTTCTGGTTGCCCTGCATCGCCTGATTGAGTGCCAGAATCGACTTTTTGCGCGCCACATCAAAATGCAGCACCATCTTCGGGAACATCACCAGCCCACGCATTGCGATGGCTGGCAGGCGCAGTGTCTGCACCTGGTTTATCTGAATCTGCTCTTGGGTCATTCTAATCACCTTTCCTTCCCTGGGAAATCCTTCCTGTCGGATGCTCCTATCTATTGAACACCGCTCCGCAGCTGTACGCTGTGGAGTCGGATTTTTTCCTTAGTCATTTTATTATATAGCAAAGGAACGTCTGTGTAAAGCAGCAGACGTTCCTTTAGCGGTACAAAATGCTTCCCTTGCTTTGCGCTCAAAAGCGTTAAGCAAAAGTTTTTTTGTTCTTACGGGATTTTGCCTGGTCCTGTGCCACCGGTATCATCATGCGCACCGGCACTTTGAGCGGGTCGCGCTCGAACACAAAGGATTTTTTATCCTCGATGCCTTCTTTGGTCACCACGATACGGGTGATGGTTGGGTCGGACGGCGTATCGAACATCAAGCCGTCGAGTACCTCTTCCATGATGGCACGCAGTCCGCGTGCGCCGGTCTTTCGTTCAATCGCGCGCTCTGCGATGGTTTCCAGCGCCTGCGGCTCAAATTCCAGCTGCATTCCCTCCAGCTCAAACAGCTTTTTGTACTGTTTGACCAGCGAGTTCTTCGGCTCGGTCAGGATGCGCACCAGGCTCTCCTTGTCCAGTCCGGTCAGGGTTGCAATAATCGGCAGACGACCCACCAGCTCCGGGATCAGTCCGAACTTGACCAAATCCTGCGGAGTGATCTGTCCGAGCAGAACATCCTGCTCCAGCAGGGTCTTATCCTTAATCTGTGCGCCAAAGCCCAGAGAGGACTGTGCAACGCGGTTTTCGATGGCTTTCTGGATGCCGTCAAATGCACCGCCGCAGATGAAGAGGATTTTGGAGGTGTCGATCTGCAAAAATTCCTGGTTCGGATGTTTTCTTCCGCCGTTCGGCGGTACGTTTGCCACGGTACCTTCGATAATCTTGAGCAGCGCCTGCTGAACGCCCTCGCCGCTGACGTCGCGGGTGATGGAGGTGTTCTCGGATTTTCTGCCGATTTTATCGATCTCATCAATGTAGATAATGCCGGTCTGGGCACGCTCGATGTCCCAGTCTGCCGCCTGAATCAGGCGCAGCAGGATATTTTCCACGTCCTCACCCACATAACCGGCTTCGGTCAGGGTGGTCGCATCCGCAATGGCAAACGGAACGTTCATCGTTTTTGCCAGCGTCTGTGCTAGCATGGTTTTACCGACACCGGTCGGACCTACCAGCAGCACATTGCTCTTGGTCAGTTCGACGTTGTCGTCATCATCTTTTAAGAATATTCTTTTGTAATGGTTATAAATCGCCACGCACAGTGCGCGCTTTGCCCGGTCCTGTCCAATGACATATTCGTCGAGCACCCGCTTGATGTCCTGCGGCTTTGGCATCGGGATGGTATCGGACACCGTTTCCCGTTTTGCCCGCGGCTCGCTTGCGCGCTGCGAATCTCCGTTGAGGACCTCCTGGCACAGCTCGATGCACTCGTTACAGATACATACGCCCGGACCGGCAATCATACGCTCTACCTCGTCCTGATATTTTCCGCAGAACGAGCATCTTAACATTTTATCATCATTCCTTGGCATTGCCGCAACACCGATCCTTACCGTTTATCAATGATTCTGTCCACCAGACCGTACTCCAGTGCCTGCTGTGCGGTCATAAAGTTGTCGCGCTCGGTGTCGCGCTCGATGACCTCCAGCGGCTGTCCGGTCGCTTCAGACAGCATTTTGTTCAGCTTTTTCTTGACATCCAGAATCCACTCGGTATGGATGCGCATATCGGTCGCCTGACCCTGCGCACCGCCGGATGGCTGGTGAATCATGATGGTGGAGTTTGGCAGCGCAAGACGTTTGCCCTTGGTTCCTGCCGACAGCAGGAAGGCACCCATCGAAGCTGCCATGCCCATGCAGATGGTGGAAACATCGCATTTGATATATTTCATGGTATCATAAATTGCCAGACCGGCTGTTACCGAGCCGCCCGGGCTGTTGATGTAAAGGCTGATGTCCTTATCGCTGTCCTGACCCTCCAGATACAGCAGCTGCGCTACCACCAAGCTTGCAGTCGCGTCATTTACCTCATCACACAGCATGATGATCCTGTCATTGAGCAGTCGGGAAAAAATATCATAGGAGCGCTCTCCACGATTGGTCTGCTCGACTACATATGGTACTAAAGCCATTGACAAAACCTCCCTTTTTTCTTTAAACACATTCTTCCGCCGAACCGTGCGCAGAAAGTATCCCTATCCGGGCATCGCTCTATTTCCATTCGGCGGTATTTCAAAAAAGCATCTGCCAGAAATATCCTTGCCGTCTGTCCTGTCTTTTAAACGCGGCTGCGGCAAAAAAATGAAAGGAAAGCCTTTTCTGGCTAGTCAATACGAAAAAAGGCGACCGGCTGGTGCCAGCCGGCCGCAAACGGCTATTTCATCGTTTCTAATTATACAGGGAACCATCAGACAGGTGTTGTATATTTTGTGAACGATTTTTTAAAAGCTTGCCTGTTTTGGAGGATTATTCCTCGTCTGCTTCTTCAGCTGCTTCGCCTTCTGCTTTCTTCTTGGACTTAGCAGCGGTCTTTTTTACCTTTTTCTCGGTAACTTCAGCAGATTCTTTTACCAGGTCGATTGCCTTGTTTACAGTAACGTCTTTAGCAATCTCTGCTGCCGGCAGGATGCCTTTTACCTTTTCTACGTCGATGCCGTAGTTCTGTGCAATCTTCTCGTACTCAGCCTGGATGTCCTCTTCGGAAGCGGTCAGCTGCTCAACCTCAGCAATCTTCTCCAGAGCCAGTCTGATCTTGACCTGTCTTTCAGCAGATTCCTGGAAGGTAGCACGGAAGGTCTTCATGTCAGAACCGGTGTAGTGCAGGTACAGGTCGAGGTTCATGCCCTGGGACTGCAGACGGTAGCTGAAATCGTTGACCATCTCGTTGATCTTGTTTTCGTACATGCACTGTGGAATTTCGCCTTCCATGTTTTCGATTACAGTGCTGATCAGGCTGTTTTCCATGTCAACCTGTGCTTTTTTGTCAGCTTCCTGCTGCAGTTTTTCCTTAACATCCTTTTTCAGGTCTGCCAGGGTGTCGAATTCGCTGACGTCTTTTACAAACTCATCGTCCAGAGCCGGCAGCTCCTTCTCCTGAACAGCGTTTACCTTTACTTTAAAGATAACTGCCTGACCTTTGAGGTCCTCTGCATGGTAATCTTCCGGGAAGGTAACGTTTACTTCGAACTCGTCGCCTTCTTTGTGACCAACTACCTGCTCTTCAAAGCCAGGGATGAACTGACCGGAGCCGAGTACCAGTGGGAAGTTTTCGCCTTTGCCGCCTTCGAATGCAACGCCGTCTTTGAAGCCTTCAAAGTCGATCAGAGCGGTGTCGCCGTTCTTTGCAGCTCTTTCAACGTTGGTCAGACGGGAGTTTCTCTCTCTCATTCTGTCCAGCTCTGCGTTGACGTCAGCAGCCATGATGGTCTCTACGGTCTTTTCAGCTTTGATGCCTTTGTAGTTTTTAACGGTAACTTCCGGTTTTACGGTAACGGTTGCTTTGAAGCTGAAGCCTTTGCCGTCCTCTACCTGCAGGTCGGATACGTTTGCACGGTCAACTGGCTCGATCTTTGCTTCTTCAACAGCTGCTTCGTAAGCTGCTGGATATACCATATTGATGGCATCGTCATAGAAGAACTCTTTGCCATACATTTTTTCGATCATTGCTTTTGGAGCCTTGCCTTTGCGGAAGCCCGGCAGAGCGATGGATTTTACCTTCTTTTTATACGCCTTTACCAGAGCGTCCTGGAACTGCTCCTCGCTTACCTGGATTTGCAGCTCCACAGTGTTGTTTTCAAGTTTGTTTACAGAAGTCAAACTCATTTTACTTTACATTCCTTTCTTTTTCTGTGCCGAATTAGATGACAGTGCGTCCTGAGCCGATCATCGCCGGCTTTTGTGCAGGTCTTTGTGACATGAACGCCGTCGGGCAGCCCATATCCTCGGCGATGTTCCAACCAGAAGCCCTGCGGTCATCTTTATCATCGGAACAGACCCCTACCCTCATCCTGAAAAGCAACGGCACATTTTCTATTCTATCAAAAGCGTCCGTCCCTGTTTGTTGGGAAAACGACGCCCTTTACAGAATGATCCAAACAATTATAGCACATTCTTTTTAGAAATTCCACCGGTTGACGGGAATAATTTACGGTTTATCCAATCTTTTTCGGCATAAACCGCAGATAATCCGCCGATACCATTTCCAGCTGCACCCCGCACCACTCTCCTTGAAAAGCAAAACGACAGCCTTGCGAATGGATATGCCCGTAGTAGCAGCGGCGCACACCGTACTGGTTCATCACTTCAAAAAATTCCGGGATGCTGTCCTGCATAAAAACAGGCGGATAGTGCAAAAACAGCACCTTCTCCTGCTCGCCGAACCGCTGTGCATCCTGAAGGGATGCCCGGATCCTGCCCGCTTCGCGGTTGATAATCTTTTTGTCGTGCTCCTGTCCCTGTTCAAACATCCAGCCGCGGGAGCCACACAGACTCAATCCTTCCACGCTGACCGCATTGTTGTGCAGGATGCTCAAACTGTCCAGCCCGTTTTCTTCCAAAAAGCTCTCCATCTTTGCGCGGGTGGTCCACCAGTAGTCGTGGTTGCCCTTCATCAGGATTTTTTTCCCGGGCAGCCGGTGCAGAAAAAGGAAATCCTCCTTTGCCTGCTCCAGACTCATCCCCCAGGAAACATCTCCCGGAATGATGACGGTATCCTGCGGCTGCACCACTGAGCGCCAGTTTTCCTCCAGGCGCTGCATATAGTTTTTCCATCCGCCAAAAATGTCCATCGGTTTGTCGGTCGAGAGGGACAGATGGGTATCTCCAATCACAAAAAGCGACATTCGTCAATTCCTTTCCGAAGTATCAAAAAAATGAGGCATAAATCGCTGCGGTCCCGCCTGATACAGTTCATCCAGCACATCCAGATGCTGCATCAGATAAAGCTTGCCGGCAATCGCCGCAAACTTTTCCCAATAGCGTCCGGTTTGTGCCCGGTACAGCCATTGTTCCTGTTCGGAGCCATCCTTGCAGGCAAGCGCCAGGCGCAGCTGCTCGAGCGCGTGCGCCTGATGCTCCTCAATCCAGCCGGAGGGGTCAAAGGAAGCAAGCTCCTTCCCGCAGGCAAGCAGATGGGCAAAGCCCTCGTCAAAGCAGATAAACCGCAGCCGCTCCCGATAGGAAGCGTCTGGATTTGGACGCCATCTTTGGTGCAGCAGGGCATGGGCAGTTTCATGGGTCAGCATCTGTCGGGCAAACTCCTGCGGATTCTGGTAACTTAAAAATCTGCCCATATCAAAGACGACCCCCTCCCTGCCGTCGTGCTCGCATACCATCGCATCATAAGGAGCCGGGATACCGACGGTGAGCAGCACCGGATAATCCTGTAGCTCCTTATGAAAATCGGGGAACAAGCGGGTATAATACGCCTCATTGCAGGGGAGAAACTGCTGTGCCATCCGGGTAATCTGTTCGGCAAGCTGTCCTATCTCGCTTTGCCTTGTCTGCACATCCGACAGGCAGAACAGGCGCTTTCCCGGCTCGATCTCCGAAAAAATCCAGCTATCCAAATCGGTGCTGCCGCCCAGAAAATCGTCCACAATCTGCCTGTCGAGCTTCATAACGTCTGCCTCCTAGTAGCCAAGCTGCATCTGGTTGCGTTTGTGCTGGGCAACCACGCGGTATTTTACCTTGCGGGATTTAAAGCGATAGCTGACCCCATCACAGCCGTAGCGGCTGAAGGTGAACACCCGGTCGCTGACTGCATCCAGGCTGCTTTCAAGCTGGGACGGGTCGATTCCCATTTCACTAAAATAGTCTTTATTGCGCATCATCTAACATTTTCCTCAAAGAACCGCAGCGCGTTGTCGAACATAATCTTGTCCGAAATGCGCCGGCTAATTCCGTTTTCTACCATATAATCTCCAAAGGAGGCAAACAGAGCCGGATTGTCCATCTGGCTGGTGATGCCGCCGTCAAAATCGCTGCCGCAGCAGATGACATCCTCGCCGCCCAGTTCGAGCATCCGGTAAACATGGCGGAACAGCTCGGCTTTGGAGTCCTTCATCGGCTCGTCAGAAACAAAGTTGTGCAGCAGGTTCAGTCCGCACAGACCCTTGTGCTCCACAATGTACTGAAACATCTCCTCGGTCAGGTTACGTTTGTGCGAGCAGATGGAGCGCAGATTGGAGTGGGTTGCAATGATCGGTTTGGTTGCCAGACCGCCCATCAGCTCCTCCATGCCCTTGTCGTTGAGGTGGGAAACGTCCACAATGATGTTCTGACGCTCCATCTCTTTAACGGCTTCTCTTCCAAAATCGGTGAAGCCCATCTGCGGGTCAACGTTGCCCGATGCCAGCTCGTTTGGACCGTTCCAGGTCAGGGTCATCATCTTGACACCGTCGCGTGCCAGCTTTTCGATGTTTTCCAGTTTGCCGCCCAGAACCGCTGCACCCTCTACCGACAGGACAGCCGCACATTTTTTAGCAGCGGTGATGCGTTTGATGTCGTCAGCATTGTGAACGAATTCCACAATGTCCTTGTGCTCGTCGAGCATCTTGTGGAAATATGCGCGCACCCTCTTGTAATATTCCATTGCATCCGCTCCGCGTTTGCTGTCTGGAATAAAAATTGCAAAGGTCTGGCACCATTTTTCCACCTGTGGCAGGTAGCGCAGGCTCAGCTGACAATTTTCAGTGAGCATATTTTCCCCATGTTCTTCCATTCTTTCGATGGTGTCGCAGTGCAAATCAAACAGTTTCATAATCCTTCATTCCTTTCAACATCGTTTGTGTGTATTCGATCAACCGCCTTACAAAGCGGTATCGTACAAAGAAAAGGCATTTGGATAGTACTCCAGTCCCACCACCTGCCGACCGCGAAAGGTCACGCACGCCACGTCAAAGCGCGGCTGATAACAGGCGAAACTGGTGTGGTTCATCAAAAACCGCTGGGCACACAGCAGCACTCTGCGCCGCTTTTGGGGAGTCAAAGCAAGCTGTGCTGCGACCATAGCACCCTCCTTGCGGGATTTGACCTCGGTAAAAATCAGGTGCTTGCCGTCGCAGGCGATGATGTCGATCTCTTCGTGGTGTCCACCGGTTGCATGATAATTGCATTGTACCACAAAACACCCCTGTTGGACAAGATATTCCCGCACTGCAATCTCGCCCAATTTTCCAATCGTCATCTTCTCCACGGCAAGCTATCCCCTGTTCAAAATCTTCTTTAAAAAGCTCAATCGGTGCTGCGGGCAGACACCGAACTGTTCGATGCGCTCATAGTGCAGCTTGGTCGGGTAGCCCTTGTGTTTGGCAAAGCCATACTGCGGGTAAAGCGCATCCAATTGCAACAGCTGATGGTCCCTAGTCACCTTGGCAAGCACCGATGCCGCTGCAATCGCCGCAGAATTGGCATCCCCTTTGATGACCGTTTGGGTCGGCTGCATAATTTTGGGGTCGCGGTTGCCGTCCACCAGAAGGATGTCGGGATGCAAAGAAAAGTTTTCCTCCAGCTTCTGCACCGCGCGGCTCATCGCCAGAAAGGTGGCGTTGAGGATGTTGAGCTGGTCGATCTCTCCACAGTCCGCCTGTCCGATGCCATAGGCTACGGCAGCCTGACAGATCGGCTCGAACAGCTGCTCCCGCTTTTTTTCCGAAAGCTTTTTGGAATCGTTTAATTGCGCCAGCTGCGGCCAGCGCTCCAGCAGCTGCTCCTGTGGAGGAAGGATGACGGCAGCGGCGACCACCGGTCCTGCCAGCGGGCCTCTGCCTGCCTCGTCCACACCGCAGACCAGCGGATAACCCTGCGCGGCAATCTGTGCATCAAACTCGAACAGCGCTGTGTTTTCCTGCATTACACTTCCTCCTGCACAGCCGTCTGAGCAGCAGTGTGCGGTCGTTCCAGCGAGATGCGCCCAATCTTGCCCGAGCGAAATTCATCCAGCACGGTGATTGCCGCACGCTCGGTGTTGACTCCTCCGCCCGAAAGCATCATGCCGCGCTTTTTGCCCACCAGCTCCAGCAGATCAAACGGCTCCAGTCCCTCATACTCCTGCTCGGTGACCTTAAAGCGCTCCTGCAGCAGCTTTGGATAGCGGCTGCGCAGCAGGTCCAAAAAGCGCATTGCCACCCACTCCATATCGTATACATCGTCCTTGATGGCTCCGGTGTAGGCAAGGCGTTCTCCCACCTGCTTGTCATCAAACTTCGGCCACAGAACACCCGGCATATCCAACAGCTCGATGCCGCTTTCCAGGCGCACCCACTGCTTTCCTCTGGTGACGCCCGGGCGGTCCTCCACCTTGACCCGCTTGCTGCCGGCAAGGCGGTTGATCAGGCTGGATTTGCCGACGTTTGGCACACCTACAATCATCATGCGAATCGGACGGCTCTGCATCCCCTTTGCCTTGCGTTTGGCAAGCAGGTCTGCCAGCACCTCCCGCACCGCAGGAACCAGCTCTTTGAGCCCTCTGCCCGAGCGGCAGTCGAGCGCCAGGGTGCGCACTCCATGACTTTTATAATACTCCTGCCACTGTTTGGTGACGGCAGGGTCGGCGATATCCGCCTTGTTGAATACCACTAAACGCGGCTTGTCGCCGATGATTTTTTCAATCTCCGGGTTGCGGCTGCTTTTTGGAATCCTTGCATCCCGCAGCTCCACAACGATGTCCACCAGTCCCAGGCTTTCCTTCATCACCCGGCGGGTTTTTGCCATGTGTCCCGGGAACCACTGGATACTCGGGGTCTGGGTCAGGTATTCCTGTTCCTGCTGCATCTCTTCCTTGTTGTCCTGCATACTCTATCGTTCCTCCATTGGTCGTTCGATTGGCTCTAATCGGCGGTGATGATATTCAGTCTTCCGCTGTCGCTGACCTTTCCAAAGCGGTCAAACGGGAAAAAGCGGAACAGCACCCTGCCGACAATATATTCTTCCTTGATGGTCCCCACCGACAGCGAGCGGCTGTCGCGCGAACCGTTGCGGTTATCTCCCATGACAAAGATTTCTCCCTCCGGCACCGTCAAAGGGAACTCGGTCCCTTCATCCAGATAGGTCGGCTCGAGGGTATACGGCTCCGAAAGCGCCTCTCCGTCCACATACACCTGTCCCAGCTCAAAGTCGATGTCGACCGTCTGTCCGCCGGTCGCGATGATTCGTTTGATCAGGTTTTTTCCTTCCTCGTGGTCTGCCTCTCCGCACAGCACCACAATATCTCCCGCAGACGGCTCATAGAACAGATGGGAGATGACCAGGCGTTCCCCGTTTTCCAGCGTGGGCAGCATCGACTCGCCGTCCACCGTCGCCGGACGGGCGATAAAGGTAAAAATCAGCAGCATCACTGCAAATACCAGCGCAAGCGACTCGGCATATTCCAACACATTTTGCAGGCGCTTTTTCTGCTTGTCCTCCTGCTCAACCGGTTCTTTTCCCACTGCAGGCTGATTGGTATTGTTGTCCATGAGCTTCTCCTCCCGTACTGACAGACTTTTTTGTCTGTTTGATTGATACTCCAAAAATTCTTGGATAAAAAACAAAAAGGGACAGAGTAAACTGTCCCTTTTTGCGCGAACTTAGCGGATCTGTTCTTTAACTTTTGCAGCTTTGCCGACGCGGTCACGCAGGTAGTACAGTTTGCTTCTGCGAACTTTACCGTTTCTGGTAACGACAACTTCAGCAACGTTAGGAGAGTGCATTGGGAAGACTCTCTCTACGCCGCAGCCGTGGGAAATACGGCGAACGGTGAAGGTGGAGTTGATGCCGCCTTTTTTGATGCCGATAACGGTACCTTCAAAAGCCTGCAGTCTTTCCTTGTCGCCCTCTTTGATTTTAACCTGTACGCGAACGGTGTCACCTACTTCGAAAGATGGCAGCTCGTTCTTCATGCAGGACTCGGAAATTTTCTGTAATGCGTCCATGAACTTTTCCTCCTTAAATTTTCAGATATTCTTGCGTCTGCGCAGAGGAATATCCACTTTGAATGTCGCAATCCTTCTGCCCGGCAGCTGCCGGACATAAATTGCAGATTGTGCATCAACACTCATCCACAACAAAGTCGCACCTCAAAAGAGTCCTTTGTATAGACGGAAACTGTTGCATACTTGAGCATTATAGCACGACCTTTTGTAAATTGCAATCTTTTTTTGCCTCAAGATGGGTTTTCCACCGATTTTCACCGCTTTGCACAATCCTGTTCCAACTGGATTCCCGCTTTTTGTGTCCTTAGCAGAAGGGCTGCATCTGCTTATTGTAGACCATTACGCGCTTGAGCGAGCGAACATCCAACCGGAAGGGTGCGTTGTCCAGCAGCAGCGACGGATTGATATTGACCTCGATGCCGGTGGCAAAGCGCATGGTAGCCAAAACCGTTCCCTCCGAGGCTTTGAGCGAAACGACCGAGAACAGCGGACGGATGTCGATTTCCTTCTCGCCCTTTTTGGTCTTTTTGATGACGTTGATCTGGCTGCGGTTTAAGTACTCCTCCAGCTTCTGTTCAAAGCCTTCCTCTCCTGCCAGCACCATCTCATAGTCTGCCCATGCAATCTCCTTCTGGTCCATCTTCTGTGGACCGGCAGCAAACACCTGGATGTCCGGCGGCAGGCAGGCGTTGACCTTTTCGGCAATGCTGTCCAGTGCCACTTCCCGAGTCATTTTCAAGTCGACGCACTCATAGCTGCTCTCGCATCCCAGCGACAGCGGCAGCGGGAAGGTCAGGTACATATGCGGATTAAAGCCGCCGGTGTACCATACCGGCAGACCGGAGCGTTTGAGCGCACGGCTCATGCAGCGGTTCATATCCAGATGGGAGATATATTTGGCGCGGTCGAGCTTGGTGAAGAACAGACGCACCTTCTGCGGCTGTTCGAGCAGTCCCTCCTGCGGCTGTGGCTGCGGCGGCTGGATGGGCTGCACCGGTCTTTCATAGTTGACCTGCTCGATGTTGGCGCAGCATCTTCCGCCTCCCATCAGCTTGTTGGCTCCGCAGGCGGAGCATTTTTCGCGGCACTGCGGGGTGGTTGTGCTCTCGAGCGCCTGCTTGTTTTCACGAATCAAAAATTCCTTGCTGACACAGTAATCCAGGTGATCCCACGGCATCACCTCGTCGTAGCTGCGGCGGCGGTTTGCATAGAACGCCGGGTCGATGCCCAGCTCCTCCATCGCATCGTACCATCTCTGCGGGTCAAAGTACTCGTACCAGCCATCCAGACGGCTTCCCTTCTTCCAAACCTGCTCGATGACGTCGCCCAGACGGCGGTCGCCTTTGGCAAGGATGGCTTCGATGAAGCTGACGTCCGCATCGTGATAGCTGACGCTGATTTTTTTGGACTTGACGCTGGCAAGCAGGTGTTTCTGTTTTTCCCGCAGCAGCTCCATGCTGTCCTGTCCCTCAAACTGGAAGGGGGTGAACGGCTTTGGAACAAAGCAGGCGCAGGAGATGGACACGCTGACCGAACGTCCCTTTGGACGGGTCGGAATGCTGTAATACAGGTCGACCACCTTCTGTGCAAGGTTTGCGATTCCTTCGATGTCCTCCATCGTTTCGGTAGGCAGACCCATCATAAAGTAGAGTTTGACCGAGGTGTAGCCGCCCTCAAACGCGGTGCGGCAGGTGGTCAGCACCTCCTCCTCGGTGACGTTTTTGTTGATGACATCGCGCAGGCGCTGGGTTCCTGCCTCGGCTGCAAAGGTCAGACCACTCTTCTTTAAGCGGGAAACCTTGTCCATCAGCTCCTTGGAAAAGTTGTCCACACGCAGGCTTGGCAGCGACAGGCTGACCTTCTGGTCGGTGGTCCAGTTGAGCAGGTCGTCCAGCAGTGGCTCGATTTCCTTGTAGTCGCTGGTGGAAAGGCTGGTCAGCGACAGCTCCTCATAGCCGCTGGTGTCGCACAGACTGTGCGCATCCGCATTGAGGGTGTCATAGTGCTTGTCGCGCAGCGGACGATAGATAAAGCCCGCCTGACAAAAGCGGCAGCCGCGCAGACAGCCGCGCTGAATCTCCAGCATCGAGCGGTCGTGAACGATGTTGATGAACGGTACAACAAACTGTTTTGGATAGTATACCTTGTCCAAATCGGCAATGATTCGTTTGGTCACCTTTTCCGGCGCCTGCGGGCAGTTGGGCTTCACCGAGTCGATGGTGCCGTCCTCGCGGTAGCTGACGTCGTACAGGCTTGGAACATACACGCCGCCGATCTGTGCTGCCTGCTGCAAAAAGCGCTGCTTGTCCCAGCCCTCTTTTTTTGCCTGCATATACAAGTCGGTCAGCTCGATGTTGACCTCCTCGCCCTCACCGATGATGAAGATGTCGATGAAGTCTGCCACCGGCTCCGGGTTGCAGGCGCAGGGACCACCCGCTACCACCATCGGCGCAAGGGCGGTACGGTCCTTCGAGCGCACCGGCACCCCTGCCAGGTCGAGCATATTGAGGATGGCGGTGTAGCTCATCTCATACTGCATGGTAAACAGGATAAAATCAAAGTCGCGGATAGGGTCCAGGCTTTCCAGCCCGTACAGCGGGATATTCTTTTCCCGCATCAGCTGCTCCATGTCCGCATCCGGTGCAAAGACGCGCTCGCACCACCAGTTTTCTCTCTCGTTGTACAGGGAATATAAAATCTTCATTCCCAGGTGGGACATACCTACCTCATATTTATCGGGAAAGCAGAATGCCAGACGGCAGTCCACCTTCTCCTTGTCCTTCATAATGCTGTTCAGTTCTCCGCCAATATACTGTGCCGGTTTCTGCACATCCAGCAGGATCTGTTCGAGCTGTTCTCGTTTCATCTGCGGTCCTCCAAAATTTGGTCTTGCTTTTTTCATTCGTGTTTTTTTAGTTTACATGATTTTGAGCCGAAAATCAACCGTTCCTCCGCCCGCTCGGCTTGTCCTCCCGATTTTTCTTCCGAATCCCCTGCTTGCAAACCCTGCTTTTTTATGATACCTTTTTGTAAAAAGGAGGGATTTGGATGTTGCGTTACCATATCATGACCGAACCGGAAAAACGGCAGGTCTGCGCCTGGCAATACGATGGAGAGTATGCCGCTTACAATCTTCCTGACTATACCGAGATGCAAAAGCGGCAGATGGGCTTTTGCAACCCTGACCGCCGGAAAAATTTTTACTCCTATTGTGATGACGCCCGGCTGGTCGGATTCACCAACCTGCTCGAGGAAGAAACGGAGGTCTTTGTCGGCATCGGCGTTTCCCCCCCAGCTGTGCAACAAAGGGTACGGCAGACAGATCCTCGCACTGGTCCGTCAGATTGCCGCACAGCTTTATCCGAACAAGCCGCTCTATCTGGAGGTGCGGTGCTGGAACCGCCGCGCTATTGCCTGCTATCAGCGGGCAGGCTTTTGCATCGAAGGAGAATCCTTTGAGCAGACCACCCCGATGGGCAAAGGCAGCTTTTACCGGATGGTTTGCCCGGCAGCTGCCACCGACAATCCTCCGCTGTAAAAGCGGCTTTGTCGCCTGAGAATGGGCATTTGTCGGCAATTTGTGACAAATTTTTCCATCTCTTTCCGCAGCTTCTCTATGGGAAATGTAAAAAGATTTTCCTTCCTGCGCTTGCAAACCATTTCCAAATCAAGTATAATAAACCACAAAGGCGGTGAATAGCAATGATTGACAGAGAACTGATTGACGCAATCAGCCAGCTGTTGGACGTCAAGCTGACCAATGAGCTTGGTCCAATCAAATATGAAATCAAATCCATTAAGGAAGAGGTCCGTGGCATCCGTGACGAGGTGCGCGAGATCAAAACCGAAGTAAAAGCCGGAAGGGAAGATATTAAAAATCTTTACCAGACATTGGATGCTGTGGAAAAACGCCTGAAGAAGGTGGAACTCACACAGGAAAACGACATCAAGCAGTCGATTCATCAGCTGTTTGACGGACAACGTGCTACGCTGGAAAAATTCCAGAGCGTAAATGAAATCAACGATCGGGTCAAGGACATCCAGGGTGCGGTGGACGTGCTCAAAGTGTTGACCGTAAAAAAAATCTAACAAAAACGACGGGTAGAAAACCATAACGGCTTCTACCCGTCGTTTTTTCTTCTATCCACCAACAGACCTACCGCCAGCGCAGCGGACAACAGCAGGAGAGTAACATTTTTCTGCCGGTACAGCAGCAGCATGCCAAGCGCCAGCACCGCCAGCAGGGTAATTCCCTGCACCACCGTACAAAATTTCTGCGCGGTCCTCAAACAAAAATACCGCTGCATCAGGCAAAACAGTGCCTGCCCGCCGTCCAGCGAAGGCAGCGGACAAAGCTCAAACAATCCCAGCGCGCAGTTGACAGCCGAAAAGGAAAATTTTCCTGCACGATACAAAACAAGTGCCAGCAAAAGATTGACCATCGGACCCGACAGATTAATCAACAGCTCCCTGTGCAGGGAGGTCGGCTCTGCCCGCTCGATGCGCACTCCCAATGGACACAGACAAACCGCTGTGACCGACACGCCGCAGACCGACATCGCCAGCAGATGTCCCAGCTCGTGCAGCAGCGCCGCACAGATGCACCCGACCGCCAGACCGCTCCGGTCGAACAACAGCGCCAGACTCAGCAGCAGAAAGAAGCCGAAATTCGCCCGGACAACCGGCATTTTGCCGGAGCACTCATCCCTCTTCATACGCACTTACCTCCAGCGATAAAAGCGGGTCTGCCTTTTTCCCCTGCACCTCAATTTCAAAGTGCAGATGCGGACCGGTGGAGATGCCGGTGCTGCCCACCAGAGCGATGCGGTCCCCACGGGAAAGCTGCTCGCCCTCTTCCGCCAAAATCTCGCTGCAATGGTTGTAGGTGGTCCGCAGCCGCTCGGAGTGACGGATGACCAGATAGTTGCCGTAGCTGTCGTTATAGCCGACCTGCTCCACCACTCCGGGCAAAACCGCCCGCACCGGCGTCCCCTGCGCTGCCGCGATGTCCACTCCCTTGTGAAAATCTGCCTGCCGGCTGATTGGATGCTCCCGCCAGCCAAAACAGGAGGTCACCAATCCTGCCACCGGTGTACACAGCTGCGCACTGAGCAGGTAGGGTGCAAGGGTCGTTCCCTTGGCTGCTGCCATGCCCTTGTCGGGAAAAGCACCGCCTGCGCCCGATTCTGTCTGCTCACTCATACCGACCACCGGCTCGGGCAGCTGCTCGGGCGAAACAATCTGTTCCGCGACAAAATCCCGAATCTCCTCCAAAATATGACCCGCTCCTCCCTGCCAAAACCCACAAAACTGCTGCCAAAGCTGCTCCATATTTTCAGTGTCAACGGACAGCGGTTGCTCCTGACAGAGTAGCCGAGCGGCATTTCTTGCAGCATCTTCATTTTCCCC
>ENA-ORMO01001940-ORMO01001940.1-human-gut-metagenome-genome-assembly--contig:-NODE-1940-length-19000-cov-4.102666_pt1 | contig 19000 bp, 19 predicted proteins | sample MGYA00242106_ERZ509001 | MGnify/ENA primary metagenome ERZ509001 (study PRJEB26280, sample SAMEA2338736) | human gut metagenome | biome: human gut; feature: human-associated habitat; material: faeces... | reverse complement strand
CGCTCGCGCAGCCAGACCGCCTGCCAGCCGTCCGGGCCGTACTCCGCCGCCAGAGCGCGAATGCGGGCGAGGCTTTCCTTGTCCGAAGCGCCGACGAAAGCCAGCGCCTTGCCCTTGAGGGCGAGCTGCACTTTGCGCCGCCCCTGCGGGCTGACGATGTAGTAGTCCCGCTTGGGCTCGCTGGTTTTCAGGATGGTGATCTGTTTGTCGTTGAGGCCCATGCCCACATAGAGTTCCTTCTGTACGGCGTCCTCGGCGGTACTGTTGGGCAGGAAAATCTTTGTCGGGCAGGATTCGGCAAGCACGTCCAGGATGCCGGAGTTTCTGGCGTCGGAAAGGCTCTGTGTCGCCAGAATCACGCAGCAATTCATTTTTCTCAGCGTTTTCAGCCACTCGCGGATTTTGGCCCGAAATGTCGGATGTCCCAGCATGATCCAGGCTTCATCCAGAACGAGGATGCTGGGCGAGCCGTCCAGCGCCTTTTCAATGCGCCGGAACAGGTAGGTCAGCACCGGCACCAGGTTTTTGTCGCCCAGGTTCATCAGGTCTTCGACCTCGAAAACCATGAATTTGGAGAGGTTCAGGCTGTCGGAATCCGCGTCCAGCAGCCGCCCCATTGCCCCCTGCACGGTATAGTGCTGGATGGCCTCCTTAATCTCCCTGTCTTGCACCACATGGTAGAAACTGGTCAGGGAACGCAGATGCGGCGGGTTCGCGGCCAGAGTCAGCATGGCCGTATGGATGGCGTTGCGGTGAGCGGGCATGACCGTGAACTGCTGCAACTCCATGAGTGAAGCAATCCATTCCTCGGCCCAGGCGCGTTCCTCTTCCGAGTCGATGCGCTGGAGCGGAGCAAAGGCAAGCTGGTCGGCATTGCCGATGTTGTAATGATCGCCGCCCGCCCCGAAGCAGAGCGGAAACAGGCTCATGCCCTTGTCAAAGGCGAAGATGCGGGCGTTTTCATAGCAGCGGAACTGCGCGGCGATGAAGGCCAGCAAGGTGGATTTGCCCGCGCCGGTCGGCCCGAAAATGAGCGTATGGCCCAGGTCTCCGGCGTGGATGTTGAACCAGAACGGCGTGGAGTTATCCGTCATCAGCACGGCCAGTGGCCTGGAGGTGGGCGGATAAAAGGGGCAGGGATTGACCGGGGAGCCCGTCCACACCGAAGACAGCGGCAGCAAATCCGCCAGGTTCAGGGTGTTGACCATGGGACGCCGTAAATTGGCGTAGCTGTTGCCCGGATGCGTTCCCAGCCAGGCTTCCAGGGCGTTCACGCTTTCGATACGGCAGCCGAAACCCAGCGTCTGCACCGTGCGCCGCAAATCCCGCGCCCAATCCTGCAAACGCTCCTGATCTTCGTGCATCAGCACGATGTTTGAGGTCAGGTAACCCGCGCCGACATACCCGCCCTGTACCTCCGTGAGCGCGGTTTCCGCGTCCTCGGCCATGAGCAGCGCGTCACGGTTGGCGCGGGCGTTGGGGTTATTGAAGAACTGATCCAGGAATCGGTAGACCTGCTGCCGCCAGCCCTTGCGGTAGGAGTTGATTTCCTTGGCCGCGTCATACTGATCCAGGCAGATGAAGCGGCTGGAGAAACGGTACTCCAGGGCCAGGGCATCCAGATCGCGGAGCATGGCCGGGTAGGATTCCTGCGGCAGGCCGTCCAGGGACAGCACGGCCAGATGCCGGTTGCCCAGGCGCGGGATGATGCCGCCCACCAGATCTTCACTCCCCAGCAGCGCGTCCAGGTACATGGGCGTCCGGGGTACCCGAATGGGCTGCAATTCCCCGCAGACGCAGTATTGCAGGTGCGAGAGCAGATCGGACTGGAGCCAGTCCGTGCTTTCCTCTTCAGGCCCATCCGCATCCGGCATGGAGTATTCCAAAAGCCGTTCCATGTGCAGGACGGCGGAGAGCGCGTCCTCCAGCTCTTCCAGCATGTTCCGGAAGTAGACCAGCGCCTTTTCCAGAGCGCCGGAGGAAGCCACGCCCGCCTGCGCCTTGCCTGCCGCTCGCGCAGATAGTTGGGAAGCCTGGAAGTTCGGTTTATAGGTGACGGTCAGGACGGCGCTAGTGCTGAAACAACGGTTGCCGCTGAAGTGTTCCCGGCGTTCTTCATCGATGAGCCGCGTCACCGGGTCGGGGAAATATCCCTTTTCCGGTGGCGGATAGGCGCGGTGAGAACTGCGGATCGCATCCATCTGGAGCATCCAGCCGCTCCCCAGGAGCTTCACGGCGTTGTTGAACCGGCTGCTTACCAGGGCAAGATCGCCCTCCGTGGAACTGGCCGTATCCTGGCCGCGTATTTCCCAGCCCGCCAGAAACGAGCCGTCCTTGTTCAGGATCACGCCGGGCTCAATGAGCGCGGCATAGGGCAGCAAGTCCGGCAGGCCTTTGCTTTTGCTGCGGTAGTCGGCAAGTTTCAGCATCGGAAACCTCCAACTGGCCGCCAGCGTCCGGCTCTGGCCGGGTAGAATTCCTGTTGTTTGATGTGCCGCAGCCAGACCCGGCTCATGATCGGATCGGCCTTTGCCATGCGCCGGAGCGCGAAGACCGAAACGATCCAGAATACGATGGCCGATACGATGGAAACAGCCGTCAGACCGCCCACACCCACAAGCAGCGCGATCAGAGCGCTGGTCATGACCAGTTCCCGTTCCGCGCCCAGCACATGGGCATGCCGGTACAGCGATTGGTGAATGGGAAGGAAACGCCTCATATCACCGCTCCGGAGAAAGAAAACACGCTGTTTACGATGCTGGCGGCGAAAGCGATGAAGGAAATGCCGAACACCACGGACAGGAGCAGCTTGAAACCACCGCTGATGTCGTCCTTATTCATGATGAAGATGACGCCGCAGAGCGCCATGGCGACAATGCTGATCCACTTGCCTGCCGGTCCGGTGATGGTGTTCACCACCCGTTCCAGGGGGCTGGAGAATTCGGTGATGCCGCCCGACGCGGCGGCGATGTCGGGAAAGCAAAGGCAGAACGCCAGCAGGCCCAAAAACGCCAGGCCGGAACTGCCCGGTTTCAGGAGAAGAAAACGGGAATTATTGGCGGGAAGAAGAGGTTTCGCTGTCATGACGGTCTCCGTGGAGGCCGTCATGCGGCGCTTGGCTGGGGCGCGTGGCCCTCAGATGCAGGCGGGTTTTGCAGCGCGGGCACTGAAGCTCGATTTCTCCGGCTTCAAGTTCGCCACGCGCCAGCAGGCGGTTGCAGTCCCGGCAGCGAATCTCCGGGGGCGTTGTGACGGGCGCTTTCATAAGGAATCGTCCTTATGCGGCGCTCGCCGTGTAGAGCGTGTCCGTTTCATAAAAATCCTCCTTGTGGTTGAATTTATTGACCCTGACGATGCTGGAAATCCGCCGCTGGTTGTCCGGGGTCTTTTCCATGTACACGGCCAGATCCACGGCCCGCCCGATGAGTTTCTGCTTGGGGCCGAGCCCGGCCTCTTCCACCAGTTCTTCCAGGCGCGGCAGGGCTTCCTCCGCGCTGTCCGCGTGAAAGGTGCTGACACCGCCCGGATGGCCGGTGTTCCAGAGCTTGAGCATTTCCAGCGCGGCGGCGTCCCGCACTTCGCCCACCAGAATGCGCTTGGGCGCGTAGCGCATGCTGACTTTCGCCAGCTTGCGCATATCCACTTCGGCCAGCACGGACGTGCGCATGAACACCGTGTTGGGGCTCTTGGATTGCAGTTCCGCCGTGTCCTCCAGGATGATCAGGCGATGCGAGGGCGCGAGCCGGTAAATGGCGTCAATCACCGCGTTGACGAAGGTTGTTTTGCCGGAAGACGTGCCGCCGACCACAACGATATTCAGACGGCGGCAAACTGCGTCTTCAATGATGGCAACGGCCTCCGGCGTGATGGAGCCGGAGAGCATGTATTCCTCCAGGGTGAAAACCCGGCTGGCCTTCTTGCGCAGCGAAAAGGACGGCCCAGGCCCGACAATGGGCGGGAACGTACCTTCAAAACGCGAACCGTCCAGGGGGAATTCGCCCTCCACAATGGGGCTTTTCTCGTTCACTGTGAGATTGAGCCCGCTGGCGACCTGCGAAAGAATGAGCCTGCCCTGCGTCACAGGAATTTCGCCAATCCGGTCATGGTCTTGGCCGTAGCGTTCAATCCACAAAGAGCCGTCCGGGTTGAGCATGATCTCGATCACGCCGGGGTCTTCCAGGGCTCCCATAATGAGCGGGCCGCAGGCGTGGCGCAGACCTTCCAGCAGGCGCGGATCGTCGCAGGGGCGCATCAGCATCAGCGCAATCCTCCCAGTACGAACACGGCCACGTTGAGCAGGGCGGAAACCGCGACAATGGCGGCAAGCCAGGCAGTACTGTTCTTGAAGGCCTGGAGCCTGGCCGCGTGATCGTCAAACACTTTGCGGATGCCTTGCACCGAGGCGGAGGAAAGGCTGTCCGTGAGTTGCCCAACCGCAGACTGAACGCCGGAAACATAGGCATCCGTTTTGTCGGCCATCAGCCTGCCCAGGCCTTCCTTGTGCCGGGCCTGGAGTTTTTCCACTTCGGTCAGGTACGCGTTGAGCATCGTCACGACCATCAGAATGGGATCATGGTAGTCCACGACCTTTTTGTGCGTTTTGGCGAGCAGTTCCTGTACTTGCTCCAGGCTGAGCCCGATGCCGTCCGGTATCGCATCTTCCGGTTTCGGGGGAATGACAGGCTGCTCTTCCTGGGGTTTGCTATTTTCAGTGTTCGGCATGGCTTCCCCCTAGGCAATGGAGGCTTGTTCGACCACGGACACAAGATCATTCCAGTAGCGTGACAGGCGCGAACGCATGACAATGGACTGGCTGGAGTTGATGGCCGTGGCAAAGCTCTGGCGCTTGGCGAAGAGGATTTCCAAGTCCTTGCCCAGCGTGGCCTTGTTGCCTTGGGGAATGGTGATGACAGCGTGAAACTGGCCGCTGAACTCCTGATAGACCTTGAATTCTTCAAAAGGCCGGTCATCCAGACGTATTTCCCCGAAATAGGGATTGAGCCAGACCACAATGGGCGCGCCGGGAAAGCCGAGAGCCAGAGAGCGCAGCCCCAGCGCGGTATCCGCAACCGCCTGCCCGCCTGTAATGACAGAGTGGAAATAAACGCTGTGCCCGTTGTCCGTCAGGATGCCAAGCACGTCATTTTCTTTGATGTAGCTGTTGAGCGCCAGAAAGGAGGATGCGCCGTTGTCCACGATCACATGCGTTTCTCCGGGCAACTCGGCGATCCTGTTGATCAGCCCGTCAAATTCGCGCGGATCAATATCGCCGTTCTTCAGGATGTCCAGGCGGACAACCTCAAATTCTTGAAAACCTTTGAACGTGGCGTTTACCGGGTCAGTATCAAAAGCCACGACCTCTTTGCCCAGGTGACGCAGCACCTGGTACAGGATGGCGGCAATCATGGATTTGCCCACGCCGCCCTTGCCTTGCTGAATGAAATGAATGGTCGCCATACTCACTTGTTCCTTCGGTTAAATGGCTTCATTGGGGTTCATGTCCCGTGGGTCAGGAAACTTGTTGCTGGAAGCCGTAACGTGGCGTGGCCCTGCCTGGCGTGGCGGAGTTGCTATCGGTGCGGGTTTTGGCTTGGCGGCAGGCAACTGCTCGCCGGGCCGGTGTCTGTCCAGGGACAGGCGGCGCATGTGGTAGCAAAACGCCCCGTAAGACATGGTGATTCTGCCTTCGTCCTTCAGGCGGCGGTGAATCTGGGAGTGCTTCCAGCTTTTCTGAAGAAATTCCTTGATTGTCTCCAGGCAAGCTACAAACTCAATTCCCGCCATGTTATTGGAGAGGCGTTTCTGCTCAGACGCCATGGCCGCTTCTTTCCGCTATGCCACTGGCATGGGTATTCTTGAAGAGATAAATACTCACAAAACACATTGAAATAACACCTGTTTTCTGATGGGCAGAGGTCAATATTTGCCGATGAGTCCCCATTTTTTGCACCCTCCGTTAATAATTTTTAAGGAAATTCCTTCTTTACTTAGCAGGGATTTTCAAATAAACAAGAAAGGACTTTCCGGTATACTGGGTAAAACGGGAGGAAACACATGACCACAGAAAACAATTCCGCGACGCTACTGGAGCGGGCTTTTGTTGAGCTTGTAGCTGGCCGGGTGAAGGAGCGCGGCTGGAAGAAAGGCGAGTTCGCCGCCATGCTCTGGCCCGGTGACACGCCAAAGGCGGCGGCAGCCAGATGGACGGCCATGCGCAGTAAAGCGTCCAATACCGGAAAGCCTCAGGGAGTTCTGATATCGGATGCCCAGCGTATGGCGGAAGTTCTGGGAGAAGACCTCAGCTACCTCCTGGCCGTGGCAAAAGAGCAGGCCAGGCAACACGCTGAACAATAAAAAAAACTCCAGAAAGAATTTCCTGGAGGTTTCGCGGTGTTTCCCTTTTCAGGATGGCTATGGCGTTCTATGAAGGTTACAAAGCAAATTTCCATCGCCGATCAGGAGATCGACCTTGAAAAGGCCATAGCCGCCGCCTTGGAGAAAATCCTCGCGCCGGTCGCGGAGGTAATTTGCGAAATGGAGCGGATACGCCGGAAGGAATATCTGACGGAGAAGGAGGCGGCGTTGCTGTTTTCCTTGTCAGCGGCGACGCTGAAGACACAGAGGAGCCGGAAAATCGGACCGCCGCACATAAAAATGGGAAGCCGAATTATGTATAAGCGAGAAACTCTCGAAATATTTCTTTCTCGACATATACAACGCGAAAGCGCTTCTCAACACGAGCATAGCAAGTAACCGGGCTACAGAAGTGCTCCTTCGCCCCCCTGACTTTCTTGGCAAAGTATGGCAAAAAGGCTTTCTGCTAAGATGCCGAATTCTGTCGAAAGTTATCAGGCATTCCCAGCCTCATCGCAGATTTGAGCGGTGAGAACCAATGAGTCGGACAAAAGGTATCCAGTTTTATGTCAATCGACCAATGTGAATCTTTTTTTGATGAACTTGGGTTCAAAACGACCCTCGAGCATATTTATCAAGAGATCCAAGAACTTTTTTTGGAGAACCCTTTCCCATGGGTTATTGGGTACAGTGGTGGCAAGGATTCTACCGCCGTGGTTCAGCTTATCTGGCAGGCCATTGAACGTCTTCCTGTCGCTCAACGACAGTTTAAAAAAGTATTCGTAATTACAACAGATACGCTAGTCGAAAATCCTGTTGTCGCCGCTTGGGTTGAGCGTTCGTTACACCTGATGAGGGAAAGTGCCGCCCAACAAGAGATGCCTTTTGAACCTCATAACCTTAAGCCAAAATACAAAAATAGTTTTTGGGTGAACTTGTTGGGTAAAGGGTATCCTGCCCCTCGCGCTAAATTTAGGTGGTGCACTGAGCGATTAAAAATTTGGCCTTCAAATGAGTTCATTTTGAATGTTGCGAACGAATCAGGGGAAACCATACTCGCGTTGGGGACTCGCAAGGCAGAAAGTGCCACGCGAGCGCGAACAATGGTTAAGCATGAGAAAAAACGAACTCGGGATAGACTGAGCCCCAACTCCCATATAGAAAATTGTCTCATCTACACTCCGATAGAGGATTGGACAAACGATGACGTTTGGCTCTTCCTTACCAGGACAGACAACCCTTGGGGGCTCAAAAATACGGAGCTTTTGGAGCTATATAAAGATGCGACGGAAGATAGGGAATGTCCTCTTGTTGTCAATCTTGACGACTCAACACCAAGCTGCGGCGCAAGCCGCTTCGGATGCTGGACGTGTACACTTGTCACCAGAGATCGCTCTCTTGAGGCAATGGTTAATAATGACCCGCAAAACCATTGGCTTAAGCCTTTAATCAAATTCAGGGAATATCTGGCAACTAAGGGAGATGATGAAAACAGGGATTTTCGGAGAATGCAGGGCAATGTGCAACTGTTCCATGACGCTCCAATCCATGGCCCATATCTTCAGAGCTACCGAGAGTTTTTACTTGAGCATCTTCTCCTTACCGAGCAAGAAATGCGAGCAGCCGCTCCTGAGCAATTTAAGGATTTGGAACTGATTACTTTCGAGGAGTTGCAGGAGATCCGTAGGATTTGGATTGTCGAAAAACACGAAATTGAAGACCATCTTCCGCATATATACGAGAAGGCTAAGGGGAAAGCATATCCGGATGAGTCTGGTGGGTTCTATCATTTTTTTGGCGAGGACGAATTAAAAATTCTCGCCGAAGTATGTAATCATGACAGATTGTCTTACGAAATGCTCCGAGAGTTAATTGATATTGAATGGAGTTTTAGAACAAAGCTGCGACGCGCGGGCTTGTTTGATAGATTGGAGAAAGCAATACAGCGCTCATTCTATGAAAATGAAGAAGATGCTGTCTCGTTTGCAAAAATATTGAAAAAATCTCCATGCAGTTGCAAGGAGATTTAAAATGATTCTTACCACATTATCGCTGTCAAACTTTACTGTATTTAGAGAACACGAAGAGATACAACTCGCTCCAAACTCTTCGTCAAAACCCCTAGTTGTTATTGATGGGCACAACGGCTCTGGAAAAACAAGTATCCTCACAGCCATACAGTTGTCGTTATTTGGAAAGCGGATTGTCACAGAACTAGGAGAGCGGATAGGCTACGCTGATTATCTTGAAGGTTTATCTTCAGATAAAAGCAAAGATAGCTCTGTCTCATTGGAATTTAAAATATATACACTCGGGAAAGAAGATATATATAAAGTTGTTAGGCGGTGGGGAAATACATCTAAGAATAGATTCTATGAAGAACTTGCTGTGTATAAAAATAGCGAGCGAGACAGTGTTTTAGAAACAGCATGGGATGATTTCATTGACACTGTAATTCCTATAACCATATCAAATCTTTTCTTTTTTGATGGCGAAAAAATAGCAGAGATGGCCACCGAAGAAGGAATTTGCGAGCTGTTAAAAACGGGGATTCATTCTCTTTTAGGCATAAACACACTAAATCAACTTCATAGCGATCTTGGATATCTTATAAAAGATCGAATCAAAGCTGAAGATTTATCCATAAATACCGGAGACAGCGAACTCGATGCTGTTGATAAAGAAATAAACGAGCTATCACGCCAGATAGACTATCTTAAAGGTGAAATCACAAATACGAAAATATCTCTCGATGAGTACGTTACAAAATTACATGACATTAATCGCGATTTTGAAAAGACAGGGGCAAAGTTCTTTTATGAGCGCAAGCAGATTGAAGCAGGACATTCCTCTGCATTAAAAATGGTTGAACAGGGTGTAGATAGACTTCATAGTTGTACCGTTGGAGTCTTGCCATTGGCGCTTGTGCATGATGCTGTTCACAAAATTTATATGCAAGCCAAGGCTGAAAAGGAATCAAGTACAGCTAAGTATGTTTCAGATGCACTTCTTGAATGGAAAGACAAAATTACTTCATTGCTAAAATCTTCTCCAGCGGAAACTGTTTCGCAAATTGATAGTTTTTTTCATTCTGAAGGCGAAAAATACAAAGAACTAATTGCGACTACTCACTATTTGAATTTGACTGGCGATACATATTCCTTGCTTGAAGATATGGAACGCCTCATTAGCAAAGAAAAAGCTGAAGCGGATAGTGCTCTTTCCTTTCTAGCAACTGCGCAGCAAGATCTGGAAAGTTCTCAACGCCTGAAGGCCATGATTCCGTCAGAGGACAGCGTCAAAGACATTATTGCAAAGCGCGAAATGTTTAATGAGCATGCCAGCTTGGCCCGCGACACGATTGCTGTCTTGGAGAGAAAAGCAGAACAAACGCAGAGTTCTCTGAATTATAAAAAACAAGAGCAAGCTAGGCTCATCAGAAAGATTGCTCAGTCAAGAAAGACAGAGTCAATTGAAGGCCGGACTATTCGCTATGCACAAAGGGCGCAACAGCTACTCCAAGAGCTTACTTCCAGGGTTATTGAACACTCTCGTTCACATCTAGAGCTACTTATACAGGAAAGCCTACAGGCTTTGATTAGAAAACGGGGCTTTATTCGTACCCTCAGAATCACCGATGAATTTTCTTTGCAGGTTCACGGCTATTCTGGAGAAGTGCTTGATGTGGCAAGGCTATCCGCAGGGGAGCGGCAGCTCATAGTTATTTCCATACTGTGGGGATTAACAAAAGCATCCGGTCGGCCACTACCGTTCATAATTGATACCCCGCTAGGGCGACTGGACTCTAAGCATCGCGAAAATCTTTTGGAGTTTTACTTTCCGGATGCCAGTCACCAAACTATTCTTTTGGCTACCGACACGGAAATAACGCCTAGGGATTATGAGAAATTAAGTCCATTTATCTCGAAAAATTACTCGCTGCAATACGACGATGCTACAAAAATGTCGCATATAAGCGTTACTGGATAAGGTGACATTATGCCTGACGTACGGCTCTCTGAGCAAACAAAAGATCAGTTTATACGACTTAAGCGAGCAACCGGTATAAAGACATGGAATATTCTTTGTCGGTGGGCTCTTTGTGTTTCTTTATCAGAATCAGAACCGCTTGTTGAGACCCCTGATGGCGGAGACAGCGCTATTGAAATGAGGTGGGATGTTTTTGGGGGGGAGTTTCAACACATATACTACGCATTATTAGCTCATGAGTGCAAAGAGAGGGGGCTAGATGTCAACGATAAAAATATTAGCAGATTTGCAAGGTTACATATACAGCGTGGTGCAAATATACTGACAAACAAAAATAAAGTTACTTCCCTTGAAGAGCTTATCCGCCTTGCTGTTTAAGTCGGATCTTCTGAAAGCATTTCGTCTAGTGCCACAATGTATTTGGGAAGGTTTTTGATATCCACACCAACTTCACGGTCAAGCATAATTTCAACCAGGCTATCTCCATCAATTAGAATGATAGGGACTGCTCCCACCCTAGAAGAAGCCCCTAATGCTTCCTTGGTAAAAGTAGCGGTGGTAAAGAAAATTCCTTGATCGTAGAGTCCAGATATTGCACCACGAAATCGATCAATCTCACGGCGGCCAACAGCATTTTTTACCCATCGCTTACACTGAAATGCCGCGCTTAGAACACCCAAACCTGCTTGCAATTTGCCCACACCATCAATCCCGCCATCTTTTCCCCGAGCCGTAACTTCAACTTTTAAAAATCCATAAGCTTTTAGCAGGCCTTGCGCAAACCGTTCAAAGTCAAAAGGTGATAATGTCTTGAGTTCTTCCAGGAGAAGGCTTTTAAAGGAATCACGATACCGTTTGTACGACTTTTCAAGTTTATCTTCCAAGGCAGCATGTTCCGACTCTTCTTTTAATAGGCCGGTTTGCTTTGCATTTTTGCCACTCACATACGAAGGAAGTGCGTATCTTCCATCTGTAATTCTGGTAAAATATTTGTTTTTGTGCGCAGATGGGAATGATATATTTTCGCAGTGCCGTCTTATTTCTCCGCGAAGGACGTGAAGAGGTTTCTTTGCTTTAAAGCGATATAGATTGCGTGCTAATATGCGTTCATATATTTCATGAACGTGGAGGGGCGCTTTTTCCTCTTCTAAAACAACACTTGCGGCTTCCCATATTTTCATAATAGTTTTCACTGCGATTATATTTTTAAATCCAAATCCGGCTCGCCAACAATAGTTTTGGTTTGCGTGTCAATAAACTCCAGAACTCCATCTAGGTCGCAGGGGTGGGATTCAAAAAAATCTTCCATTATAGAAAGTCCACCATGTGCGTATTCTTGGAAGATAGATAATCTTAGTTCTTCTGACATTGCATTCCCCATCAAACAAGCAGTAGGATCTTGATTTTCAACTAAGGCCATTAAATACAACAAGCCTGGCCAAGCTGCGCAATTTCCAAAAGTAGTTTGGTCAATGCCCTTTCCGGAGTCCACTTCACCAAGGGGTTCCTTGTTTTGATTTTTAAATCCGACATGAGCTGCAAATAATAAAATTCGCCAAATATCAGGGAAAATTCCAACTTTGTCTGATATTAATTCCTGTATCAGTGCTTCTTTAGCCTTTGGCCTATGTATTCGCCGCATGCCAAGTGATTTTGCTGTCGCATTTTTATTGTCAGTGCTCATATGTGCAATTCCTTAATTTCTGAAAATTCGTCCTTGTCAGTCTTCGCATATTGAGGAAGGCTGTGGCCTTCAATCGTAATAGAAGGATCAGCTGAGTCAGAAATATCGGGGGCATGGTAGGTAAGATAGTATCTTTTCCCAATTCTTCCGCTATTTTTAAGAACATTTTCAACTTTATCGTCGTACTGTTCAGGGCTAACGAGTAATAAAACCTGTGGCGCCAGTTCTATAATGGCGCGTGCAACTTCGGAACGGAACATACTTAAAGATCCGAAAGGAGAGTCAATAGCAACAGGATACTCAGCGCCAGACAAACCCTTAAGAATCGTGGGGATTTCGGAACGCTTTTTAGCCATATCCAATAAGCTTGAAATAAAGACCAACGACACTACAGTTCTTTCACCTGTACTTAGGCCGGTTTCCCTTGGTGTTTTGTTGCCTTCATCATCCAGCAAGGGCTTAAATACGCGCAAAATATAGTCGTCTGAAAGTTCAGCCCAGTAATTTTTGGGCATAATTTTTTTAAAATATTTATTAATTTTACTATTCAATATTGGACGGATGTCATGCGTTTCAGCTTCGAGAATCGCCTGTAACAGCTTGCTGCACTGAGTGACAGTGTCAACCTGTCGTTGAAGGCGGGCTGCGGCATCCTCCTTATCTTCAAGAGCTCTGATTTGACCTTCTAGAACATCAATTGCTTCATTCTTCTCCACAAGTTTGCCCCTGAGAAAGCCTATATTTCCATGCGTCGCATCTCTTTTGGCTTCTTGTTCCCGCCTGGCCTCCTCAAGGCTTCTTGCTGATTCATATTTCTTATTGTCCAGCAGTTCTTGGCTGATTTGGTCTATTTCCTCAGTATGCTCACTAATTTGGCGCTTCACATCAAGCCTTTGGGCTCTAAGAGATTCAAGTTGCTGCTTGTTGGATTGCAAATTGCTTCCCAGAACACCAAGGGCATTGTCAATAGTTCCCACAGCAACATTAAAATCTTGGTCGGCGGCAATAGATAAGAGACTTTCAACAGAGGCACGCTCAGGTGTTCCTTCATCAAGGCTAGTTCCACAAATACATCTGCAATTGTGTAATAACTCATTTAGATAAACATTGGAGACAAGGGCTGGAATTTTGCCCGCGCTCCTCAAATTATCAACTATTTTTTTGCCATTTTCGTAAAAATTTTCTGCAAAAAGCATATATCCATAATTGGACAATAGGTTTTTTATTTTGTTCTCAAAGTCATTTTTTTGAGTAATAAGATTTTCTTTCTCGCCCTCTAATACTTCACGTTTTTTTTGAAGCTCATGAGCTTCATTGTTCGCAGAAATTTTGTTTGAAATACTTTTTAATTCGCCACGGATAGCCTCCAAATTCCTTTCTTCTTGAAGTAGATCGTTGTTTAGCCTCTTCTGCTCTTCATTTGCGGTTTCCAATTTATCTAGAAGAGCTCTTTTTGCGCCCGTTGACTGCTCACGCTGTTCTGCGCGAAGTTTTCCAAGTACATTGGCATGTTTAACGTCTTCACATGCGAACTGAAGAAGCTTCAAGCCAAGCATTTTCTGTATAGCATCAGTAATTTCATTTGACTTGTCTTCTGTTGCAAGATCGCTAATTCTTTCGCCATTGAAAAAAAGCAGTCGACGTAACCCAGAGGGGATAATCATTTCTATTCGCTGCTGTGGGTTGTCCAGCCGTCTAGTCTCACCATCTCTAACTATTTCAAGCAGTGGCGTGGGTTCTTTCCCTGGAAGTAAGCATTGCTCTGCGTAAGACATTTGCCGAGTCAAAATATATCTATCGCCATCATGCTTAAAGGTCAGTTGGACTTTTACTGCTTCCAAATTCTGTTTTTTGCTAGTATGGAGAACGCTTTCATTAATAATGGCATCAGGCTTGTCAAAATCTTCAGTCTTATTATCTGGCCCGATCACACCAGAGCGGCCATAAAGAACCCAAGATAACGCCTTCAAAATAGTTGTTTTTCCAAAGCCATTTTCAGCATGAACAATAGTAATATTGCGCTCTTGTGATGTCGAAAATACTATCTCTTGAGTTCCCTTAAACTGCCGAAAGTTTGTCAATTCCAGGCGCTCGAATTTCATTTTACAACCTTCTTTACGTGGGAGTAAATCTTTGCATAAATATCGGAGCGTTTCTTTAAATGCATGTAGTTCCTTTCTTCGCTAAGCACAAATCTTATTATATTCTTGCATTCTTCACTTGCGTTGTTGTATATTTCTTCAGATTTACTTTCTTGGCGCTTACTTTCATTGTCTTTTCTCATGCTCGCTCCGACAGTAGGTTGTATTTAATTCGTACATCCCTTAATGTTTGTAAAGCTTCGGGACCATTTTTTGCAGAATTACAAAAGTCGAGAATTCGGCGAAGCTCTTTCTCAAATAAATTTCTCTCCAAATTAAAGCCCTTATCTCCGAGCGAACTCTCCATGTCTGGTGGATGAATAATAAAGTCATATATCGTAGAAAAAAGTTTCCCTGGGGATTTTCTAAGCAACCTTCCCCTGCGCTGAATAAACTGGCGTGGGTTTACAGAGCTAGCCAAGAGGAAACCCATTCTTAAGTCTGGGAGGTCTATCCCTTCATCAAGGCAACGAATTGCAACAACTCCATCTAAGTATCCCTCACTTAACGCCGACAATATTTCCTCTCTCTCCTCCATGCTTTCGTTGCAGGTGAAAGTGCGCACTCGTAAGCCATGTTTTTCCCCTAACAATTTTGTGACAGCACGGATTTGTCGTTCATCTTCATTCGTTACTGAATTTCTATGGACTCCATCACCGCAATAAAAAATGGCTTTAGTCGGGCGCTCTCGGAGTCCACTTAAAACTCTATCAAGAGCTTTCAGCTTTTCAGAAGCTGAACCAATAAGCCGTGCTCGCCTCATCATCAAGCGCCGTATTGATGATGACATTTCGAAAAGATCCTTATCACCTTGGATATATCTGGAAATTTGACGCGTTAATGCCTCATAAGCTTCTGCTTCTTCATCTGTGAGAGCAACTAGTGTTGGGTAATAAAAATATGGAGCTAACTGCTGTTCGTGTATTGCACGATCCAGCGTGTACTCAAAAACTTGTTCCCCAAAATAGTTAGAAATATTTTGAGTGCCAACAGGATCGAGATGTCTTTCTGGCGTTGCGGAAAGGCCTAGGCGCATTGCTATAGACGCGGGGAGGCTTTTGTGTATCCCATCAGCGCCAAGATTATGCACCTCATCGGCGATAAGGAAGAAATGAGTTAATTTTCGTTCTGTCCACTCAGATATTTTTTGCTGAAACCTCGGCGACTGAAAAGTTATATTTGTTGTAACAATTCCAAAATATTGAGTCAGCCCAGAAGAAAGGCGCTGATATTCTTCATTTAAAAGATGCTCCCATTTAGCAACTGATTCAAAGCACGAGACAGTTGAAAGGCCAAAAGCATTAAACTCAGATACCCATTGTTGGCAAAGGTTGATAAAAGGGCAGAGAACAATAAAGATTATTGGAGAATTTTTTTCAGCGACTTTTGATGCAAGGGTGATCGCTGTGAGAGTCTTTCCGCTACCAGTTGCCATTGCGAAAATACCACGCCCTTTCGCCTCAATCCATTTTTGCATAGCAGACTCTTGATAGTCTCGAAGCTTGATATGACTGGGGCATGTAAACTTTGGGCGTTTTTTCGTTGTATGGCAAAGTCCATTAGGCGGTGTGTTAGGATTACGAAAGCGTTCCAAAAGATCTGCCCCGGCCTCGCTAAACTCAATTGTCCTTACACCAACGGTAGAGTCGCTCCAAAGGCCTGAAAAATTGCTTATTTCTTCCTGAACTCGAGCCCTGTCTTCGCTCCGCCAAGACACAAAAGCTTTTACGCTTTCAAAGTTGGAAACTAAACCGCCGTATGTTTCGTTTGCTGAGCCGGAGAATGCAACATGATTGCCGGTGGGATCACTAAATATGCCTACTTTTTCATGGTAAATTCCTTGAGCGTAATCTCCGTTATCATCTAGGCGCAAAGCTAGCTTGATTTGCAGTAAGCCAGACGCTGCCATCCACGCCAAAGCGTTAAGTCTGTCTTTCACTAAGGAGTCTTCAATTTCTATCAAGCTTCTCACGACAATTCGGCGTAAGACCGCCGTTGGGTTTTCTGTGGCTTCACGCAGGGCAGAAACATCATCTGGTGACAATGCAGGCGAGGCAACAAGCTGGATAGTTCCACCATTTATTGCAAGATTAGCAATGCCGCGAGCCGCTAATGCAAGCCCATGGCTTGTAAAGTATCCAGCAGCACGACGATAGAGAGTGGAGAGCCCTAAGCAAGGCTCGTAGAAGTCTTTTACTAGATCATCAGTTCCAGTTCGGTAGGATAATTTAATGTCCAGGGTAGAAAGCTCTTTCACTGCTCGTTGTCCATTAATGAGGGTGTTGCCTGTGTGCAGTCGCCTCTTTTCAAGAAAGCGTTAATCTGCCATCTAGAGGCTATCCCTTAATTTTTATCAACTAGGGTGTTCACAATTTCTGACATTATTTTGAGAACATGCTCTTGTTGCTCAGATGGTAAGACTCCTATAATTTCTTCAATTGCGGCCGCCCGCGCAGAACTCGTGTCGTCAGGAGTTCTAAATAACTCCGCAACAGAACAGCGCAGTGAAGAGGCCAAAATTGGGAGCCTGGAAATTTTAGGAGAAATTACCCCTTTTTCCATGCGTGACAGAGCGTCTTGCCCTATATCAAGAAGCTCTGCGAGCTGAGCCTGGGTAAGTCCTAAGCGCGAACGTCTTGCGGCGATATTTGCGCCAAGGGTTTTGGAAAGATTTTTTTCCAATAGAGTCTCCCCACATTAAATTATGCTAATTAATCATATTCGCACCGAGAAGCTCTCGCAGGAAGTGACTTAAAATCATACTCTATGGATAAAAAATCATACTTATGGTGACCATTAAAATAGGCAGAGATTGAGATTTAGGTGGTGAGCTTAGCTGCTCATATTAAGATAAAGAAGACAAATGCTCTTTGTTAGGGCGGAATGCGGAATTATGAAAGAGAAAGGGCTACAGCAAAAGCTGTAACCCTTCACCTTTTCGTTGATAACACTTGAGGACTGCTTAATATGGAACTATTCCTCCTCCTGCCTCCCAATCTGCTCAATCAGCTCCGCAATATCCTCAGCTTTCCAGGCTGTTGTACGTGGCCCCAGCTTGACCGGCTTGGGGAAGCGGCCTGATTTGCAGCCGTCCCACCAAGCGCTTTTGCTGATGGGGATGAGCTGGAGGACTTGGGGGAGCCGGACGAATCCTGTTGTGTGCATTGCGGGTAAAGTAGCCATGGTTACACCTCCTGATAGGTCTTTGTTGTTTGATGGGAGTGTATCATGGGTTTTACGGCGCGCTCTTTTGGGGGTTTGAGAAGTGTCGTTTGTAGATATATTGGATTGCATGGAATAGTACTCCGTGGACAAAATTTTTGTTGACATGGTTTGAAAAAAAACAAACTTTTTGCCGTATTGCGGCCCATTGCCCGAAAACAATAGGCCGTTTTACTATTTGTTGGAGTCTATGAAGCGTTTTTCAGGGTATCCAGGTAATCCGCCCATTCTTGCATCATTTTCCGCCTCTGCGGCAGGTATTCCGCATAATTGTATGCCGCCCGCACGTCGTTCCGCTCGCCGTGGGCGAGCTGGCGCTCGATCCAATCCCGGTTGTAGCCGAGTTCGTTGAGCAAGGTGGAGGCGATGGAACGGAAACCGTGCGTGCACATTTCGTCCTGGGCGTAACCCATACGGCGCAGGGCATCGAGCATGGTGACGTTGGAGATCGGTTTCGCATCCGACCTGATGGACGGGAAGAGGTACTTGCTGGTGCCCGAATACGGGTGCAGTTCCTCAAGAATCTGCATGGCCTGCGTAGACAGCGGCACAATGTGCATCTGCTTCATCTTGGTGCGGGCGGCGGGAATGCGCCACTCATGCTCCTCAAGGTTGAACTCGCTCCAGACGGCGGCGCGGAGTTCGGTAGGGCGCACGAAGACCAGCGGGGCCAGCCGTAACGAGCATATAATAGGAAAGTAGCCATCGTAGTTGTCGATGTTGCGCAGAAGCTGGCCGACTTTTTTCGGTTCGGTGACGGCGGCTCTGTGGGGGACTCTCCGGGGCCGCAATGCGCCGCTCAGGTCGTTTGCCGGGTTGCGCTCGGCGCGTCCGACAATCAGGGCGTAGCGGTACACCTGGGCGATTATCTGGAGCAGACGGCGGGCCGTCTCATTGTGGCCTTGCTGGTCGATGGGCCGGACAAGCGCCAGAACGTCCCGAGGCTCGATTCGGTTGAGGTGCTTGTCGCCGAGAATCGGGAAGACGTATTTCTCCAGGCGGAACATAACCGTGCCCCGGTGCTTTTCGGTAAAATCGCCTGTGCGTGTCTCATGCCATTCCTTGGCGACGTTCCGGAAAGTCTCGGTGATTTCAGCCCGCTCCGCCTCCTTGGCGGCTTTTTTGAGCGCTCCGGGGTCAATACCTTCGTCCAGCAGCCGTTTGGCTTCCATGCGCTTTTCCCGAGCCCTTTGCAGGGTTATGCCGGGGTATTCGCCTAAGCTGAGCGACTTTGCCTTGTTGTCAAAAGAGTAGGCCAGCCGCCAGTACTTTCTACCGGTATTGGAGCAATACAGGTACAGGCCGCCGCCGTCAGTGAGCTTCACGGGCTTGTCGGGAATTTTAAATGTTCTGATCTTGGTGTCGGTGAGAGGCATAAGGGTACTCCTTGGTTTTGGGGGGACGAAAGGATACCCGGATGGACGATAATATCTTTTAATTTTAAGATATTACGTCAAAATAGGGTATCGTTTTGCATACCACAGCTCGATACCCTGAAAAATACCAATTTGACTCTTGGATCGCCCTGAATCTGGATGGAGCGGGGGATTTTAATTCCGCCCGGAAAAGCAAGAACGCCAAGGTTTTTTGTACCTTGGCGTTCTTTGTG
>ENA-ORMO01001939-ORMO01001939.1-human-gut-metagenome-genome-assembly--contig:-NODE-1939-length-19027-cov-2.377978_pt1 | contig 19027 bp, 14 predicted proteins | sample MGYA00242106_ERZ509001 | MGnify/ENA primary metagenome ERZ509001 (study PRJEB26280, sample SAMEA2338736) | human gut metagenome | biome: human gut; feature: human-associated habitat; material: faeces... | reverse complement strand
CGCGGCGCCATCGGCGATTGCTGCTCACATTTTCTCAACCGGGATGGCAGGGTGTTTGACCAGGAAATGGACAACCGTGTAGTCGGAGCGTCTCTTGATACCATAAAAAAAATCCCCAATAAACTTCTGGTGGTTTCGGGGAAAGCAAAAACAGAGGTCATCCGGGCAGCCCTCAAAGGAGGGCTGGCGGACAGCCTCTATATTGACGCTCCTACGGCGGAGGAATTATTAAAATAAACGCAGATTCAGCGGACTGGTTTTCGGTATTTTTACCGGCTAATCAGTCCTGCCCCTGCAGCAGCAGTACGGACAGGTCGTTGACATTGGTTCCTGTCGGTCCGGTGATAATCAGGCCATCGCACAGTTTTAATGCCTCATAGGCATTATTCTCTTCCAGAAAAGTATAAAGATCGGCTCCCTTTTGGGCCAGCTGCGTTTTCGTACTGCCATCGACATAGCCGCCGGCTGCATCCGTCGGACCGTCGGTTCCGTCGCTGCCCACGCTGAAAAAGGCTGCATGTTTCAAACCGGAAAGACCATCTGCCGCCGCCAGGGCCATCTCCTGGTTGCGTCCGCCTTTTCCTTTACCTTTTACATGCACCACAGTTTCTCCACCGGCAATAAATGCCAGTTTTTTCCCTGTTCCTTCGTAGGTTTTGGCTATGGAAGAAAGAAAAACGCCGGCTTCTCTGGCTTCACAGTTTAACTGCTCGGTCAGAATCAATGGTTCATAACCAAGATTACGGCATTCTTCGGCTGCTGACGCACAAAGTTCCCGTACGCTTCCACTGATGATGGTTTCTGTATTCTCGATGATCTTCGGTGTTTCCTGTTCCAGAAGTTTCCGTGTCTGCTGACTCAGCCGCAAATGATATTTATCTGCAATGGCCAGCGCCTCGGCAGATGAGCTGCTGTCCGGACAGGCTGGTCCCGATGCGATCATATCCAGAGGATCACCGATAATATCGCTGAGAACGACAGAAAATATCCTGGCAGGCGCGCAATGCAGGGCAAATTTTCCACCTTTTACTCCGGAAAGGCGTTTTCGAATCGTGTTCATTTCCACAATATCTGCGCCGCTGGCAAGAAGCTGGGCGGTAATATCCTGAAGTTCTTCCAGAGGTACCAGAGGCTGCTCAAACAGCGCTGAACCGCCGCCGGAAAGGAGAAACAGCACCGTATCCTCCTGTGTCAGCTCTGCTGTCATCTCCAGAATCGCTTCTGTTCCCCGGAAAGAATTTTCATCGGGAACGGGATGTCCCCCTTCATAGCACTGCACCCGGTCAAGCCTTCCCTTTGCATGTCCGTACTTCGTTACCACAATACCCCGTTCCAGTTTTTCTCCCAACTGCGCCGTTGCTGCCCGCGCCATCTGCCATGCTGCTTTTCCTACGGCGGCAAGATAAACTTTTCCGCCGGAAAATTCTTTGTTTTCCAGCGCTTTGATTACCGCTGCATCGGGGAGTACCCGGGCAATGGACTCTCTGATGATCTGTTCTGCATCCTGACGTAATCTGACGGACATTTCTCTTCCTTCTTTCTACTGATTTCCTTTTTTATTTCTTCCGGTACATCGGTCTGTATTTTTGAAGGCATGCAGGACAGCGCCCACATGCCTCCATTTTTCGTTGTCCGAAAGTTGTTTAATGATTCTGTACGAAATCTGCTACTGTTGCATTAAATTTATCTGGTTCTTCCCAGAAAAGCATATGACCGGAATTTTCAAAGAATACGGTTTTTGCTCCCGGTACATTTTCACCAACCCATGCGCTGCCGTGCCAGTCAAAGACATTGCTGTTACGGGCAACACAAACCAGCGTAGGCAGGTCGATGTGCGGAATGAAGTCTCTCCAATCCAGATTAGTATGGTCTCTCATGATCTCAATGCGAACATATGGCGGACATTTGGAAATCTCATCGGCAATGAATTTTACTTCTTCTTCTGACGGAGTATGGTGCAGGCAGGCATAAGCCAGTCCTTCTGCCGCTCCCCTTGGATCATATTTAATATCGTAGCAGGTGCGAATAAACATTTCCATATCGTAGCAGCCTTTCTGTCCCCACATCCAGTCCGGTCCGGTATACTGTGCCGGAGACTGGTCTACACAAACCAGGCCGCTGATGCGGTGATGACCGAATAATTCAATATAACTCCAGAGTATGGACGCACCCATGGACCATCCCAGTACGGTCACGTCTTCTACTTCCAGATGATCCAGCAGATTTTTTACATCCATGGCATAGCGGGAAATTCTGTGGCTGTGCATCACTTTTTCCGATTCTCCGTGTCCACGCATATCCATAGCGATTACTTTACAGGTTTTTGCCAGTTCATCAATATTATATTTCCAGAATTTTGTCGTACATGTCCATCCCGGTAACAGAAATAATGGACGTCCCTGTCCTTTCACTTCATAATAAATCTCTACATTATCGTTAGTTTTAAATACAGGCATAAGATAACCTCCTTCATAAAATCCTTCAGCACAATGCGGTGCTTATGTTCTTGTACCTCTATCCTACAATAAAAACGGGCAAAATAATATGTTATTGAAACTATATTTTATCCTTATTTTATAGTCTTCATAACATATTTCATCGCCTGGATTTCACTGCATATACTGATAAAATTTCCATGCCATGGCAAACACGGCCGCCCCGGACGGTACCCGAATATTTTTTCCGGTGATTTCCCATAATTTATTCAGTTTATACTGCACTGTATTTTTATGAATGAAAAGACGGCTTGCCATCTGTTGGAGGGATCCTTCGCAGAGAAAATACATTTCAATTAATTTCATATAGTCACTGAGTTTTTCCCCTTCTGTTTCTCCAAACAACTGAGTAAGGTAGTCTTCCATCGTATTATAAGAAATTTCATTTAAAAACAATTCCATTCCCATCTCGTCATATCCAATGATATTCTTTATCGACAGCAGAGCCTGATCGGCTGCTTTTTCCGCTTCATAAACGCATCTTTTCATGGGTGTTTCTCTTTTTTTCCCACTATCGTAACCCACCGCCAGATTTTTATGATATTTTTGTCTGATCATCTTACTGAATTTCTCTGCAACGGCGGCCATATGTTCTGAAGAACACCAGGGAAGAATGCAGATCTGCCGGGTAGGCTCCCGAAGATAAAGAATCTGCTGCCGTTCTGTCTCATGGCGAATGGTGGCTTCCATCTGCTCTAACAGCCGCTGTCCTTCAAAGGTATCGGAAAGTTCTCTGTACTCTGCAAACAGCAAAACCATCACACGGTAAGAAATGGTCAGGTCTATCCCCATCTTTTCTGCCCGCTTGAGAAAATCTCTGCGGTAAGCAGTCCCGTTATTCTCCAGCCATTCTTCCAATAAATAGTAACGTTGTCTTCGCACATAACGCTTGGCATCTTTTTGCATACTATCCGAAATCAGAATCTCCGTCATTCTCCGTACGATATTTCCATACCCATACACTTTTTCCCGGTCGCCGGTTATTCCCACGACCCCGGTCATCTTGCCATCGACCACCAGCGGCAGATTGATCCCCTGTTTCGTCGTAGCATTTTCCATCTCTCTGGTAATATATAATTCCCCGAGTCCTTCCCGGATTATTTTTTTCGCGCCTTCATGAGGATTTCCAATCCGAGAAGCGTCCGTACTGGCAATAATCTTTCCATGTTCATCCATCAGGTTAATATGCGCCCCGATCTCTCTCCCGATTTCTTCTACAATCTCCTGTGCCGTTTCTTTTGAAATATACATAACCCCTGCCTCATTTTCCACTTTTTTCTTTCTTTTTCTGCCTTATCCTTCAGGTCTTTTTCACAAGTTAATTTTCTGCTGTTGATTTTCTTAACTTTACTATAGGAGAAAGGAACAGAAAATACAATAGTTCCTGAGAAAATTGACAACTTCCGTACACTGTATTATATTTTTACTATTACCGTCTTTAAACAGGCGCGGTATTAACACTGCATTTATTTTAAACAATGTCGTTTTTAACACTGCATTTATTTTGAGCAATATCATTTTAACATTATATTTTTTGACAAAATCGTTAAGGAGGAGCCCCATGGGATTTCGTGCAAAAACCGTAGCAGAATCTGTTGTTGAAACAGTGCATATCATTCGCCCCACACACTTAAATGATGCCGGACGTCTATTCGGAGGCGTATTAATGCAATGGATTGATGAGGTAGCCGCTCTGGTGGCCAAACGCCATTCCCAGATGAACGTAACCACCGCTTCCGTGGACAATCTCCGCTTCCTGCGCGGCGCTTTTCAGCGAGATATTATTGTAATTATCGGGAAAGTTACCCACGTAGGCAACACCTCCATGGAAGTGAAAGTTGAAACTTACGTAGAAAACACCGAAGGACATCGGGCGCTGATCAATCGTGCGTTTTTAACTCTGATTGGTCTGGATGAACATAATCATCCCGCCACCCTGCCTCGGCTTATCCTGGAATCCGAAGAAGACCGGGCAGAATGGGAACGAGCCGAAACCCGAAGAAATCTGCGGGCAAAACAACGGGAAGAAGGTTTTCATTTTTACGGAGATTGATGATTTGATGATTCCATTCACAGAAACAAGAAAGGCCGTTATCTTTATCCCTGCTCCGCTTCTGCCTATCGGCAGCAAAGCAGGGTATAAATCATAACAGCCTTTTTATTTCCTGTATTCTTTTTTCCAGTGTGTTTTCGTTTCTCTCTTGTATCTTTTTGCGATTAAATTATCCTTCTACTGATCAAAAGACCAGCTTCCGTCGTCATTTTGGATACCGCCGATGACATCCTGTCCATTGGCAGAAACCAATACATCGGTGGAAGAAATATTATCTCCTTTAACGCCAAAGTCATAATATTCATAATCCCCTACGGTAACTGTTCCTTTATAGGTATATTCTGCCTCTTCGCCATAGTAGCCTTTTGCCAGATCCAAAGCGTCATCCTGGGAGATGGATGCCTGTTCATCATCTTCTTCTTCAGTTTCTGTGGTTGCCTCCGTTTCCTCGGTATCTTCCGTTTCTTCGGTATCTTCTTCCATATCTTCGGTGGAAGCCGCTTCCGGCGCATCGTCTTTCAGGTCGTCGCTTTCCACTTCTTCAAAGGAGGAAACAGAATAGGCAAAGGCATTATCTTCTCCATCGTAGAGGTTTGGCGTGATGGTAATTTCGTATTTACCATATGGTTCGTCCGATTCTTCATCTACCAGTTCTGCCATCAGCAGATAATCTTCTCCATCTTTTTCACAGTCCGTAATGCGGGCTTCCATCAAACCAACATCGCCACTGAGAAATCCGTAGGTATTATCATCTTCTCTATATGTGGCATAGGTGTTGTCTTCCGTCAGCTCAGGAAATTCCAGATTTCCCTGGCTATAGGCATGATATAATGCCGAAGCATACATATCTACCGTATCTTCGCTGAGATAGAGATATTCATCGTCCGTATCTACGGTAACATCTTTCACATAATCGTTCATCAGAGAACTAAGTACCGCCATGGAAAACCAGAAGGAATCTGCTTCTTCTTCACTGGATTCCTCACTGTAATATGGAAGTCCTTTTGAGGAGGCTTCTACCATCAATGCTTCCAGCGGATAAATCATATCGCCGAAATCATCCGGTAATTCCACATCGTCCTCTACATATTCCGGCTGGTCACCCTTATCTGTATTGGATGCACTTTCTGTTGTTGTTTTCTCAGATGGTTCCTTTGTGCCATTTTGTTCCTGATTTTTCTTTCCGCAGCCTGCCAGAGATAATACCATAACTCCTGCCAGGAGTACTGCTCCCCATCGTTTTAATTGATTAAAGTACATCTTTTTTCCCTTCTTTCTTTGAATTTCTTTGCATAAAATCTTACTCCATAATGCGCCAAATGTAAATAAATTCTTTCTTACGCTTTGATTAAAGGATGATTAAAGAATGTTGAATTTTCTTTCCTGAAAAAATGTCTCGATCTGTTTTTTCTCTGCCTGCAAGCTTCCCTGGGCAAAGAACGGTTTTCCTCCGCCACGACCGGAAAGCGCCATATTCATTTCTTTTAAGACAGGACGAATATCTCCTTCCCGGCAGCCGATGGCATATTTATAACCCTGACCATCTTCTCCGGATAATACCACACAGATGCCATCACAGACATCCAGGATTTTATCTGCTTCCTTTCTGACTTCCGCAGCTTCCATGCTCGATTCAAAGAACACCACATTGCCTTTTCCTTCGCTTTGTTCCGCCCTTCTGTGAAAATGCTCGTTGTTCAGTTTCATCATCTGGCCTTTGAGCTGATAATTTTCCTCCTGCAGACGGTTTACGGCCGCCGCTGTCTCCCCGGCCTTTGCGGAAAGCGCCACGGCAATCTCACTGTTCGACTGAAGGTGTGTGTTAAGCAGGGTAAATGCTCTTTTTCCGGAAACCATCTCGATACGGACACCCTCCCGGAAATGTTTCACCGAAAGCAATTTAACGAGACCAATTTCTCCGGTGTATTCGACATGCAGACCACAGCAGGCACAACAGTCTGCTCCCGGAAAAGCTACCAGACGAAGTTCTCCTTCAATCTCCTTTTTACTCCGGTACTCTACCTGGTCCCGCTCATGTTCTTCCGGATAAAAAATATGCACTTTCTGGTTTGTCCAAAGATAGGCATTGACTTTCTCTTCGATTTCTTCCAGTTCTTCTCTGGTGAGGACTCCGTTAAGGTCGATGGTAATCAGATCTTCTCCCATATGGAATCCCACATTATCATAACCATATTTTTCATGAATCATTCCACTGACAATGTGCTCTCCGGAATGTTGCTGCATCAGATCAAATCGTCGCGTCCAGTCGATTTTTCCCCGGATCATTTCCCCCGGACACATTGGTTCATCCACATAATGACGGATTTCCCCATCCACGTACTGTACGTCCACCACTTTCACCTTCCGGCTGTCTTCCGGTCTCCGGATTTCTCCATGGTCTGCCGGTTGCCCGCCTCCTTCCGGATAAAAACAGGTTTTATCCAGAATAAGGTAGTTTTTGTCTCCTTCCTGTCCACAAAACAGGAGCTTTGCTTCAAATTCCTGTTGATATGCATTTGCATAAAAAAGTCTTGTCGTCCTCATTTTTATTTTGCCTCTTTTTTCACATAGAGTGTGAGATCACTTTCCGGATTCTGCACCTCCATTTGATACTTGGTAAACTCTTTTTCACCATCTTCGTCCATATAAACCTTGTATCCTTCATGATCAAGAAGCGTAAAGTAAACATCGTATGGCAGAGAGAAGGTATATTTTTTCTCTTTATCTCCTTCGGCATCGAAGTATACTGTACACTTTCTTTCTTCTTTCTGTTTTTTCAATTCCTGATAGAAGATCGGCACTTTTTCCTGTCCGTCAAATTCTACCGTATAACTGTAAATTTCCTCGCCTTCGCAGGTTTCCACTGCCGTAAGCACAATCTGACTTTCTTTATCCAGAGTCAGACTCTGTTCAATGACGTCTCCCGGTTTATATCCGTAAACAGAAGTGTAGGCGTCTCCTTCCTTTACCTCGTATTCCGCATCTATCTTAATAAATTTTCCGCTTTCTTTCTGATTTTTAATTTTTTCTCCATCCGTTGCTTTAAAGACAGCGTCCTCAATTCCCTTCAGACATACCGTCTCATAATCATCGCCGATAAGGCCATAGAAATGGACAAATTTTTCATCATAGCGATACAGTTTTTTATCCCGGATGACTTCTTTGTAATCTTCTTCCTTACCCTCGGTTTTGTTGTAAGAATAATATTCCCCGTCTTTCATTTTCTTCACAAAACGGGTCTCTGTATAACCATCTCCATCTTCCAGATGAGAATATGTGGTGGTAATCAGCACGTTTTTATGGGCAGCCAGAAGATTTTCCATGGTGTTGGCCTTGTTGATTCGGGAAATGTAATCGGTCATCTTTTTCTTGCTGCGGAAAATATACCCGCAGACGATCAGAATCAATACTGCGGTCAGCAGCAGGCTGATGCCAAGAATTTTCCAGAACCATGGGCGACGTCTTCCTGAACGTTTTCCCACAGCTTTTTCCAGATCATAGCCCTGATACCGTTTTCCTTTTTTCCCTTTTTCCTCAGAGGGTCCGTTATGCTTATTTACTGTAGTATCCGACATGCGCTTCTTCCTCCTGTATTATAACTGCTGTTGGACATTCTTCATCAGAATATAGGCAATGGCATTGGCCTCGTTCTCTTTTTTCTCTTCTTCTGTCAGCGGACGAATTACTTTGGCCGGCGAGCCATAAGCCAGCATGCCATCAGGAATCTCTGTTCCCTGGGTCACCAGACTTCCCGCGCCGATAATGCAGTCTTCTCCGATTTTTGCCCCATTCATCACGATGGATCCCATACCGATCACCGAATTATGTCCAATGGTGCAGCCATGAATGATCGCATTATGTCCGATGGTCACACTGTTGCCAACGGTACAGGGCGATCCCGCATCCACATGCATCACCGCTCCGTCCTGCACATTGGAACCGCAGCCGATCACGATCGGCGCCATATCTCCACGAATTACCGCATTATACCAGACGGAACTCTCGTCTCCGATAATCACATTGCCCACGACCACAGCGCCTTCGGCAACCCATGCGTTCCCCTGTATATCTGCATTTTTAATATAAGCCATATTTTTTCCCTTTCCGGGCGTCCTTGGATACCCTGTTTATTTCATTTATCTTACCACGGATTACCCCGTCTGTCTAATTCTTACGATAAAATCCCCATTTTCTCCCACGGCATTCCGGCTGCCAGTCCACATCGCCCGCTGCCGGTCAGGAGACAAAGAAATCAAAGGTAAGCTGGTCCGTTTCCGGCAGACCCTTTAAAATCCCCAGTTCCACCATTTTGTCCACATTAGTCTTGCTGACCTTCGCCTGATTACGGAAATTTTCCAGCGAGGTGAACGGGCCGTGTTTTGCGACTTCTTCCACCTGATCGCAGGCTTTGTCTCCCAATCCCTCCACGCTGGATAACGGCGGCATGATCTGCCCGTCAATGATCTGACAGTCCCTGGCCTTTGCCCGGTAAATATCAATGGGCATAAACGTAAATCCTCTGGCGTACATTTCCTGTGCGATCCGCCCGTCACGAATGGTATCCTGATCCTTTTTCGTCTGCTGCTCTTTTGGCATGGCCGTCAGTTCTGCCAGATATTCTTCCAGAATCGTTTTTCCCCGGCACATGATCTCATAAGAAAATGCCGAGGCACGAATACTGAAATAGGCGGCATAGTAAGCCAACGGTTTATGCACCTTAAACCAGGCCACACGCCATCCCATCATTACATAAGCGGCGGCATGGGCTTTCGGAAACATGTATTTGATTTTCCGGCAGGAATCAATGTACCATTGCGGAACCCCATGGGAAAGCATTTCTTCCACCCAGGGATCTTTCAGTCCCTTTCCTTTACGAACCGATTCCATAATGGTAAACGACTGCTCCTTATCCAGACCCATATTGATCAGGTACGTCATAATATCGTCTCGACAGCAGATTGCGGTGGAAATCTCCGCCTGTCCGGTTTCAATGAGCATTTGGGCGTTGCCCAGCCACACATCCGTCCCGTGGGACAAGCCGGAAATACGTACCAGATCGGAAAAACACTGGGGATTAGTATCCTTTAACATCTGCATAACAAACTCTGTACCAAACTCAGGAACACCAAGAGACCCCATCTCCACTCCGCCGATGTCTTCCGGCGTGATGCCCAGAATATCTGTGCCATGGAACAGTTCCATCACATCCGGATCATCCAGTGGAATCGTTTTCGCATCCACTCCGGTCAGATCTTCCAGCCGCCGGATCATGGTCGGATCGTCGTGGCCGAGAATATCCAGTTTCAGCAGGTTATGGTCGATGGAATGGTATTCAAAATGGGTGGTCACAATATCGGTATTGACATCGTTGGCCGGATGCTGGATGGCGGTAAAATCGTAGATTTCATGTTCATGCGGAACTACGATGATTCCGCCCGGATGCTGTCCCGTGGTTCGTTTCACTCCGGTGCATCCTTCTGCCAGACGTTCCATCTCACAGCGCCGTTTATGGATTCCTCTTTCCTCAAAATATTTCATCACATAACCGTAGGCAGTTTTTTCCGCCAGCGTACCGATGGTTCCCGCCCGGTAAGCCGAACCCTCCCCGAAGATCACTTCCACGTATTTATGGGCTTTCGCCTGATATTCCCCGGAGAAATTCAAATCAATATCCGGTTCTTTATTTCCCTTAAACCCAAGGAAGGTTTCAAAAGGAATGTCATGTCCCTCTTTTAACAGTTTCGTGCCACAGACCGGACAATCTCTGTCGGGCATGTCGCAGCCGGACATACCTTTCATGGCATACGGTTTTACGTATTCCGAATCGAAATCCACAAAATGGCATTCCGGACAAATGTAGTGGGCAGATAGCGGATTCACTTCCGTGATTCCCGACATGGTTGCCACAAAAGAAGAACCTACCGATCCCCGGGATCCAACCAGATAGCCATGGTCGTTGGAATCCCAGACCAGCTTCTGGGCGATGATGTACATCACAGCAAACCCGTTGGAAATAATGGAATGCAATTCTCTGTCCAGCCGTTCCCTGACAATGTCCGGCAGCTCCGGTCCATAGATTTCATGGGCTTTTTTATAACAAATATCCGTCAGCTGCTCATCGGATTTTGGAATCACCGGCGGACATTTATCCGGATGCACCGGAGAAATCTTTTCGATCATATCGGCAATCTTATTGGTGTTGGTGATGACGACTTCCCTGGCCTTTTGTTCGCCCAGATAAGCAAACTCCTCCAGCATCTCCTCGGTGGTTCTGAAATAAAGAGGCGCCTGATTATCGGCATCGGCAAAGCCCTTGCCAGCCATGAGGATTCTCCGGTACTGTTCATCTTCCGGATTCAGGAAATGAACGTCGCAAGTCGCCACCACCGGCTTGTGATAGCGTTCTCCCAGTTCTACGATCTTCCGATTATAATTTTGAAGATCTTCCACGGTTTTTGCCTCATACTTGTCACTTTCCAGCATAAAGGCATTATTGCCGATGGGCTGAATCTCCAGATAATCATAAAAATTCACAATTCGGGCAATCTCTTCCTCGCTTTTTCCCCGGATGATCGCCTGAAATAATTCCCCGGCTTCACAGGCTGACCCAAGGATCAGGCCCTCTCTGTACTTTTCGATAAGGCTCTTGGGCATACGGGGTCTCCGATGAAAATAATCCAGATGGGAAGCCGAAACCAGACGATTCAGATTTACCCGTCCTGTCTCATTTTTAACGAGAATGATGCCATGATACGTCATGGCTTTTTTAATCAGATCCGCCGAAGTACTTCCTTTTTCATTTAACTGAGCCAGAGTTTCCACTCCCTGTTCATGGAGCATTTCCACAAAACGGAGAAAAACCTCCGCCGTTACTCTGGCGTCATCCACCGCCCGGTGATGATGTTCCTGCTTGATACCCAGATGTTTACAGACCGTATTCAGTTTAAACCGATTCAGTCCCGGCATAAGCAGTCTGGCCATCTGCACCGTATCCAGCACCGTAAAATCACAGGAATACCCCATTCTTTCTGCATTGGCCTCGATAAAACTCACGTCAAACTCTGCATTATGCGCCACCAGACTGCATCCCTCGCAAAATTCCAGAAACTCCGGAAGAATCTTTTCGATGGAATCCGCACCGGCGACCATGGCATCGTCAATGCTGGTCAGTTCTGTAATTCTGAGGGGAATAGGTCGTCCGGGGTTAACAAAAACGCTGTAGCGGTCTGTTACCTCTCCGCCCTGCACTTTTACTGCGCCAATCTCAATAATGGCGTCGTGCTGCGGACTAAATCCCGTGGTTTCCAGGTCAAAGACCACATAGGCCTCCTGTAAAGTCTGGCCTTTGTCATTGACCACCAGCTTTTTCAGATCATCAACAAAATAACCTTCCACCCCGTAAATCACCTTAAACGGTTCATCCATGGTTATGCAGTGATTGGCAATGGGAAACGCCTGTAAAACGCCATGATCGGTGATGGCCATGGCCGGATGTCCCCAGGCTTTCGCCGTATTGATCACTTTTTTAATATCCACCACGCTGTCCAGATCGCTCATCACCGTATGCAAATGCAATTCCACCCGTTTTTCCAGACTTTTATCCACTCTTTTTTCCCGAAAATCCGGTATGGGTTTTATTCCCGTGATGGAGGAAAGCGTAAGATCTCTTTCAAAGGTATCCATCCTCGGCATACCCTTGATCTTATAAAACCGTCCTTTTTGAAATTCATCCAGAAAATCTGGTAAAAATATATTCTTCAAAAATACTTTTCCTACTATCGTATCCGTGTAATCGGTAATCCGAAAACTGACAATGGTACGCTCCCGGCGAATTTCGCGGATGTCCAGACCGATAATTTCTCCACGAACCACGATTTCCCCAATCTCATCCACGATTTCTTCGATGGGCACAACTTCTCCATCGCAGTCTTTTCCGTAAATAATATCGGGATCCTTCTGTTTTCGTTGAAAAGCGCCGAACTCTTTTCTTCTGGCCCGTTCTTCGAAAAAATTACCGGAATAAGCGGTATTCTTTCTTCCCGCTTTTTCTTTTTCTCCATTTTCCCCGTTTTCTTTCTGGCGTCCTTTTTCTGCCTCCGCCTTCTCAATCTGTTCCATAACCATACCGACTTCCAGATTCAATTTATGATTTCTTGCCTTATAAAAAGCATTTTTGGCATCGTCGGTAAAATCAAATCCCACCTGCACCTCTTTCCCGAAGCGGTGAGCGAACATTTCTTCCAGATATTCTTTTAATTTTCTTGCCTTATTGCGGGCAAGAAAGGAATCTTCCAGCAAAACGGTCATGATATTTCCTTCAAATCCCCATTCACAATGCTGAAAGAGGCTGTATTCTACCTGTCCCATTTTCTGGATTTCATATAAAATACTGTCCCAGTAATCTTTCGTCAGTCTTTCCAGCGTATATACCGGCGGCAGATCGTAGGTGTCATCAATACTCAGAAAGAGGGAAGTCCCTTTAAATAAAGCATTTTTCAGATCATAGGCGATTTTATTGAGCAGTTTTTTCCCCAGAATATGTTCGCCATGAAGATGCACGATCAAATGATTTTTACTCTGTTTCATGACCACCTTGGTCACCACCGTATTGGAAAGCACATACTTTAAATTATCCGGAATAGGAAAATCGGGAAATACCTCTGGAAACGTCCGTCTTTCTTCCATGCTGTTTTCTTCCTCCTTTAGTTTAATCACAGGCATATTTTCATAAAATCAGAATAAACTTTAATAAAATTATGTATCGGAAGGACTGTTTTTTTTGAGTGCAAAAACTAAAATTATCGTTGTCAAAGCAAAAGAACTGATTTATACCGCTCTGTTTATCTGTCTGGCCATCATTCTCATTCTCCTGCTCATTTTTATGTTTGCACCGGAGGAAAAAAGCATAAAGACCAGCAGCGGCATGTATACTCCCGGCGTTTATACCTCCACCATCACCCTCGGGGATACCGCCCTGGATGTTGCCGTATCCGTGGATCAGGACCATATTACTTCGGTCAGTCTCAATAACCTGTCCGAAAGCATCACAGCCATGTATCCTCTTTTGCAGCCCTCTGTGGAAAGCATCAATGCCCAGCTTAATGGTCTTTCTTCCATTGATGATCTCAAGCTGGATGAAGAGAATAAATATACCGGTCTCATTTTGCAGCAGGCCATTAAAAACGCTCTGCAAAAAGCAAAATCCTGACCGGCTTATTCTCTGTTATCCCGCTTACAGTCCCAGTTTTTCTTTTAATGCGTCCATTTCTGCCATCCAAACGGATGGGCTGGCATCGCTTGGCATCCGCAGATCTCCCCGCGGAGAAACGGCAACGGATCCAACCTTCGGCCCGTCCGGCAGGCAGGAACGTTTAAAATGCTGGGCAAAGAATCTCCAGCAGAAGGTTCTTAACCACTGATACAGGACGGCGTCCGTATATTCTCCGGCAAAGGCCTTTCTGGCCAGACGGAAGATTTTTTCCGGAGCAAAGCCAAAACGAAGCAGATAATACAGATAAAAATCATGCAATTCATACGGACCCACCAGATCTTCCGTAATCTGAGAGATCACGCCATCCACCGGTGGAAGCAGCTCCGGACTTACCGGGGTATCCAGTACGTCAAGCAGCACCTTCTTCAGTTCTTCTTCCTTTGCCGTATCGGCATAATAACGGACAAGATGGCGCACCAGTGTTTTCGGCACAGAACAGTTCACCGCATACATCGACATATGATCTCCATTATAAGTTGCCCAGCCCAGGGCCAGTTCGGACATATCGCCGGTTCCAATCACCATGCCGTTCACCTGATTGGCAATATCCATAAGAATCTGTGTTCTTTCTCTTGCCTGTGCATTTTCATAGGTCACATCATGCACCTGCGGGTCATGGCCAATATCCGCAAAATGCTGTTCCACCGACTGATTAATGCGAATCTCCCGTAAAGTCGCTCCCAGTTTCTTCGTCAGCGTCACCGCATTGGTATAGGTTCTGTCCGTTGTTCCAAAACATGGCATGGTCACACAGACAATATTTTTTCGTGGAAGATTTAACAAATCAAAAGCCCTTACCGTCACCAGTACCGCCAGTGTTGAATCCAATCCTCCGCTGATTCCCACTACCGCAGACTGACAACCTGTATGGGCAAGACGTTTTTTCAGCCCCATAGCCTGAATCATCAGGATTTCATCGCAACGTTTATCCCGGTCCGCTTTATTGGCCGGAATAAACGGCGCTTTGGAAACAGGACGACAAAGCTTTGTCTCCGTTTCTTCCAGCGTAAAATATACCCGGTGATACTGCGCTTCTTCTTCCCCTCCAAAAGTGGTCATTTTTCTGCGATCGGCAGCCAGACGATCCACATCGATCTCTGTCTCGATATAATGATTGGTAAATCGTTGGCTCTCTGCCAGAACAATACCGTTTTCTGCGATAAGATTATGTCCGCTATACACCAGATCCTGCGTAGATTCTCCTTCTCCGGCTGAAGCATAGAGATAAGCGCCCACCAGTCTGGCCGACTGCGAGCTGACCAGTTCCCGTCGGTAACTGTCTTTGGCCGTTGTCTCATCACTGGCCGATGGATTACAAATCACGGTGGCTCCTGCCAGCGCATGGAACGTTGACGGTGGCAGCGGTGCCCACAAATCTTCACAAATTTCCCCGGCCAGCACCAGATTATCCACATTTTCACAGCAGAATAACAAATTCATCCCAAAAGGCACAGTCTGTCCACAAAGCCGGATCATCTCTACCTCCCGTCTGCCCGGGGCAAAATTCCTTGCCTCATAAAACTCTGCATAATTCGGCAGGTATTTTTTCGGTACAACGCCAAGGATTCGTCCCTGATACAAAAAAACCGCGCAGTTATATAATTTCTGCCGTATTTCCAGCGGAACGCCCGCCACAATGACCATCGGAATCTCGCTGGTTTCCTCACAAAGCCGCGCCAGCTGTTCCCGGCTGCTTTTCAGCAGTGGACTCTGCCAGAACAAATCGCCACAACTGTAAGCAGACAGCACCAGTTCCGGCAAGACCAGAACCTTTACTTCTCTCTCTGCCGCATATCTGATGGTCCTCATCATACTTTCTTCATTAAATACCGGATCAGCAACTTTTACGTCCACCGCTGCCGTCGCCACCCGAATAAATCCGTCTTTCATGATCTGCTTCCTTTCTGTTTTTCTTTATCTTTATTATCTTATCTTGATTATTTTGGTGTTATTTTATTGATTATCTTAATATTGTCTTACGATAATATTTTTCCTTTGTCTGCCGGACAATATCCAGCGCAATGTCATGATTATATGCATGCGCCACATTATTCCTCGTTTTCAGCGACTCTATCCACAATTTTTCGTTCTGAATCATTCCCACCTGATAAGCCGCTTTTAAAATATGTCTGGGAGATCCGGTTTTCGTCTCTGGAAATCCATTACTTTCCAGCAGCTCCTTCGCCGCTTTCCACGCCTGTTCAAAACATAATTCATATAATCCGGTAAGTCCGGTGAGCACCACATTATCATAAGGCTCTTCATAATAGTAAATATCTTTTAAATTCTGCAATGCAGCACAAAAGTTTTCATATTTTTTCATAGATCAGGATTCCCTCTTTCCGAATAGACTCCCGCAGAGATTTCTGTACCACACCGTCCAGATCTACAATGTCATAAAACAGCAAAGTAGACGTCTCCTCATCAACATCCATACAAAAGGATGGAATATCCCCGCCGGATACCGCCAGATCAATATCACTGATTTTGTGATAATCTCCTCTTGCACGGGAGCCAAACAAAATAATCTTTTTAATCTTATATTTTCGGACAAAATATTCTATCTCTTTCCAGACCGTTTCCTCTACGCCTGTATTTAATTGTTTTGGGTTCATTACCTTCCTCTTTATTTTCTCGCCATCTTCTGCCAGAGAACCATAACATCCATCGGATACCTTGCGGCAGACATCATTCCCGCCAAAACACCCGGGGTTCCCTGCATGCATTTTCCTGGAAAACAAAAAATAATGGGAAACTAACGCGGTCAGTCTTCCCATTATTTTAATCAATACTTTATCCTTTGGCAATATTCTTCTTTTATCAGGAATCCTGCGACTTTACTCCAGAAAATCTTTTAATTTACGACTGCGGCTTGGATGACGTAATTTACGCAGCGCCTTTGCCTCAATCTGACGGATACGTTCTCTGGTAACGTTAAATTCTTTTCCGACTTCTTCCAGAGTTCTGGTCTTGCCATCGTCCAGACCAAAACGGAGTTTAATGACATTACGTTCTCTTTCTGTCAGGGAAGCCATCGCCACTTCCAGTTCTTCTTTTAACATGGAAAAAGAAGCGGAATCCACCGGGGAAAGAAGGGATTCGTCTTCGATAAAATCACCAAGCTGACTGTCTTCTTCCTCGCCGATCGGCGTATCCAAAGACACCGGATCCCGGGATGTTTTTAAAATCTCATCAATCTTTGCCACTGGCATGTTCATCTTTTTGGCAATTTCTTCATTGGTTGGTTCACGTCCCAGCTCCTGCAGTAACATTCTGGATGTACGCAGAGTTTTGTTAATGGTCTCAACCATATGCACCGGCACACGGATGGTCTTTGCCGTATCTGCGATACCTCTGGTAATCGCCTGACGAATCCACCATGTGGAGTATGTACTGAATTTATTTCCTTTTTTATAGTCAAATTTTTCCACGGCCTTCATCAGACCCATGTTTCCTTCCTGAATCAGATCAAGAAAAGACATTCCTCTTCCCACATATTTTTTGGCAATGCTGACCACAAGACGGAGATTGGCTTCAATGAGCTGTTTTCTGGCCTGCTCATCCCCTTTTTCAATACGCTGTGCCAGAAAAACTTCTTCTTCCGCCGTAAGCAGAGGAATATTTCCGATTTCTTTTAAATACATACGCACCGGATCTTCCAGACTGACACCCTCAAGAATATCCGTATCATCAATCAGCTCCACCTCTTCTGCGTCATCGTCCATATAATTATCATCGGCATCTTCTTCACTTGTATTCAAAACATCCACGCCCTGTTTTTCAAAATAATCAAGAATCCATTCAAACTTCTCCGGAGTCAATTCGATCTCTTTAAATGCATCATTGATTTCTTTATATTCAAGTACGTTTTTATTCTGATGGGCCTGTTTCAGAAGTGTTTCCATAATATTAGAAAAACTTAATCTTGCATCATCCATATTTGTTCTCCTAACTCTCTTTTGCTGACCTGTTATCTGCGGTTACCTGACCGGTATCATCGGTGAAAACACCGAGAAGACACCATAAGGAAGGGTATGCGTAAAACACCTTACCCTTCCTTTTCTTTTGTGCTTTATTGTTACATTCACAAATTTATCTGTCGTGTATATAAAAATATTCTAGCTTATGTTTCGGTTTCTGTCAACGTTTTTCTACATAATCCAACGCCAGACGAATGACTTTATCCATATCATAGTAACGATACTGTCCCAGTCTTCCGCCGAAAATGGTCTTTTTCTGAGCTTCCGCCAGCTTCCGGTAGGCGTCTGCCAGCTTTTCATTGGCGTCATCATTGACCGGATAGTACGGTTCCATTCCCGGTTTCCACTCCTGCGGATATTCTCTGGAAATCACTGTGGAAGGCTGCTGACCAAATTCGAAATGTTTATGTTCGATGATTCTGGTATACGGCACGTCTCTTTCCGTGTAATTGACCACGGCATTTCCCTGATAGTTGTCCATCGGCAGAATTTCCGTTTCAAATCGCACGGTCCTGTACTGTAACACACCCAGTTCATAGTCAAAATACGCATCCAGAGGGCCTGTATATATGGTTTGGCCGGCAATATCCGGATGTTCCTTCCGAAAAGAAAAATAATCGGTTCCCAGAAGAACATCGGATCCTTCCAGCATTTTTTCCACCATTTTGGTATATCCCCCCACAGGAATCCCCTGATAGCGGTCATTAAAATAGTTATTGTCATAGGTGAAACGAAGAGGCAGACGGCGGATGATAAAGGCCGGAAGATCTTTGCAGTCTCTTCCCCACTGTTTTTCCGTATATCCTTTGATCAGTTTTTCATAGACATCCCTGCCCACAAGGGATAATGCCTGCTCTTCCAGATTTGCCGGTTCCCCGATCCCAAGACTTTCAATCTGTGCTGCAATCTCTTCTTCAGTAGCTCTCGGAATAGAAAGCGACTTGAGAGATGGAATTGTATTACGCAGAGGTACTCCACCAAAAGTAGTCAACAGATGGTAATATGAGAATCCCCTCAGAAATTTAGCTTGTGCCACCAATCCGGTTTTAAAGTCCTCGTCCAATGGGCTCTCTTTCATATTCTCTATAAAAAATGTTGTCTCTGAGACCGTTTTATATAAACTTCTCCAAAACATCTTGGTTATCACACAACCAGAAGATACATTCAGAGATACGTAACGGTCCTGATCACTGGCATTTGTCTGTGCCCATCCCAAACCGGATGCTCC
>ENA-ORMO01001937-ORMO01001937.1-human-gut-metagenome-genome-assembly--contig:-NODE-1937-length-19046-cov-4.062451_pt1 | contig 19046 bp, 17 predicted proteins | sample MGYA00242106_ERZ509001 | MGnify/ENA primary metagenome ERZ509001 (study PRJEB26280, sample SAMEA2338736) | human gut metagenome | biome: human gut; feature: human-associated habitat; material: faeces... | reverse complement strand
TTCAGGTCCGTGTGGTAGTAATACCTTGAGGGTTCGACTCCCTTCTTCTGCAGGAGATGAGCAGGAGGTCAGGAAACTGGCTTCCTGTTTTTGCTTTCCGGATATTTTGGAGAAGATAAACGGAAAACTATTATTTGGAATAATAAAGAAAGGTGGGGGGACAGCAGATGCTGGAACTAAAACATCTCTCCTTTGAAGTAAATGATGACAAGGGAGAAAAAGGAATCATCAAAGATATCAGCCTGAAGGTGAATGATGGCAAATTTGTGGTCATTACAGGACCAAACGGAGGTGGAAAATCCACCACAGCAAAGCTGATCATGGGGATCGAACGCCCGACCGGCGGTCAGATTTTCTTTGACGGAGAAGATATTACAGAGAAGAACATTACGGAAAGAGCAAGGATGGGCATCAGTTTTGCTTTCCAGCAGCCAGTCCGTTTTAAAGGTGTTCAGGTATTGGATCTTCTGCGTCTGGCATCAGGAAAGAAGCTGTCAGCAGCGCAGGCCTGTCAGTATTTGTCCGAGGTAGGACTTTGTGCAAAAGATTATATCAACCGTGAGATTAACGCAAGTCTTTCCGGTGGTGAATTAAAGAGAATTGAGATCGCTACTGTTATTGCAAGAAATGCAAAGCTTTCTGTTTTTGACGAACCGGAAGCGGGGATCGATCTTTGGAGCTTCCAGAACCTGATCCAGGTATTTGAGCGTATGAGAAAGAATAATAATGGCTCCATTCTCATTATTTCCCATCAGGAGCGTATTTTAAATATTGCAGATGAGATCGTTGTGATCGCAGATGGCAAGATCGTAAAACAGGGAACCAGAGAAGAGATCATGCCTGAAATTATGGGAACCGCAGCAGCAGTAGGCGTTTGTTCCGGTTTTACGGGAAATGACGGAAAGGAGGATCAGGAATGATGGATCAGATCCAGGAGAGACTTCTTGCAGAAGTAGCTGACCTTCACGGAGTGCCGGAAGGTGCTTACAATATCCGTGCTAACGGGAAAATGGCTGGAAGAAGTACCACAGCCAACATTGATATTACAACTAAAACAGATAAACCGGGAATTGATATTAAGATCAAGCCGGGAACAAAGCATGAAAGTGTCCATATTCCGGTAGTGGTAAGTGCCAGCGGATTAAAAGAAATGGTTTACAATGATTTCTACATTGGCGAAGACTCTGATGTAGTGATCGTAGCAGGCTGTGGTATCCACAACTGTGGCGATCAGGACTCTGAGCATGACGGCATCCACAGATTTTTCATTGGAAAGAATGCGAAAGTTAAATACGTAGAAAAGCATTACGGTGAAGGTGACGGTACAGGAAAACGTGTTCTGAATCCGGGAACAGAAGTATATATGGAAGAAAACAGCCAGATGGAAATGGAGATGGTCCAGATCAAGGGTGTTGACTCTACCATCCGGACCAATACAGCGAAACTGGCAGCAGGTGCCAGACTGGTAGTAAGAGAGCGTCTTCTCACTCATGGGGCCCAGGTGGCTGAAAGTATCTATGAGGTAGAGTTAAATGGTGAAGGCTCCAGTGCTGATGTAGTATCCCGTTCCGTTGCTAAGGGAACCTCCAAACAGACTTTCCGTGCCAGCATTGCAGGAAATGCAAAGTGCAGCGGTCATACAGAATGTGACGCCATTATCATGGACGATGCAAAGATCCTGGCAGTTCCGGGACTGGAAGCAAACGACGTAGATGCAGCTTTGATCCATGAGGCAGCTATCGGAAAGATTGCCGGTGAGCAGCTGATCAAACTGATGACATTGGGACTGACTGAGGAAGAGGCAGAGAATCAGATCATTAATGGATTTTTGAAGTAAGACAGATCTGAAAATGTCATATTAACTATGTTTTGATGCATAAGTATTAGGGAAAGGGCGTAAGAAAGCAGGAAAATATAACAGATATGGCAATTGCAGCCAATACAGACCAGAAGAGGGAAAACCTTTTAAATCTGTCTTTAAGTGTATCAGAAGAAGAGAGGATGCGTTCTGAAAGTCTGGAAACCGGCTTTGACCGTGAAGAACGGACCTGGGAGCTGATTGTTAAGTATTTTGGTGATCTTAGTGGATTGCGGGAACGGGGCATCCAGGTACGGGAATTGTTAAGTGGTTATGGTATACTGAAGGTGCCGGAATATCTGGTGGACTTTGTTACAAACTTACCGGAAATTGAATATATAGAAAAACCTAAGAGGCTGTTCTTTGCTGTAAATCAGGCAAGAGCGGCCTCTTGTTTATTGGACGTGCAGCAAGGGATTGGTGGAGAAAATGCAAATTCAGACCCTTTAGAAAATATATTTGGTATGGACGGGGGCACTGTGACGGAAAGAGTATCAGCAGAGACTAAGCTGCCAACGGATCTGACTGGAAAAGGCGTTCTCATTGCTATTATCGATTCCGGTATTGATTACCTTCATCCGGATTTTCAAAATCCAGACGGCACCAGCCGCATCCTGTATCTATGGGATCAGGGCCGGGATATTGTATACACGAAAGAGGAGATAAATGAGGCTCTGTCAGCATACCGGGAAGGTTCTGGGGGGCGAAACAGGGCTGCGGCACTGCAGATTGTTCCTTCTGCGGATACAAGTGGCCATGGAACGGCAGTAGCTGCTATTGCAGCAGGAAATGGCAGAGGAAGCAGCGGGCTATACCGTGGTGTAGCCTGTGAAAGTGAGCTGATGGTGGTAAAACTGGGTATCCCTCTTGCAGATAATTTTCCCAGAACTACCCAGTTAATGGAAGCAGTAGATTTCGTTCTTCGCACAGCCAGACAGCTGGGACGGCCGGTGGCAGTAAATTTAAGCTTTGGAAATACATACGGTTCTCACGACGGAACCAGTCTTTTAGAAACCTTTTTAGATGATATGACAGGATATGGCAGAAATGTGATCGTAGCGGGGACCGGAAATGAGGGAGCCGGAGCAGGTCATACAGGCGGTCTGCTGGAAATGGGAAGAGAGCAGGTCATAGAGCTGTCTGTATCAGCCTTTGAAAATAGTTTTGGGGTGCAGTTGTGGAAATCCTATGCAGATATATTTTCTATTTCCCTAAGATCGCCTTCAGGTGCTATTATGGGAACTTTACAGGAAAATCTGGAGAAACAGCGTTTTAGAAGTGAAAATACAGAGATCCTGAGTTATTATGGAAAACCTTCTCCTTACAGCATGGCGCAGGAGGTATATTTTGATTTTATACCAGCAGGAGATTATATAGACAGCGGCATCTGGCAGTTTATCCTGACACCGGAAAGGATCATTACCGGTCAGTTTGATTTATGGCTTCCTTCCAAAGCTGCATTAAATAATGATACCCGCTTTTTAAAAAGTACCCCGGAAACTACACTGACTATTCCCTCTACAGCCAGAAAAATTATTTCTGCAGGCGCCTATGACTTTCGCACAAGAGCTTATGCTGACTTCTCAGGCCGTGGTTTTACCCGGCAGACCAATCAGGTAAAACCAGATCTGGTGGCTCCGGGGGTGAATATTATCACAGCCGGAAACAGGGGCGGCTACGAAGCTGTTACAGGAACATCTTTCGCAGCGCCCTTTGTTACCGGAGCGGCAGCCCTTTTGATGCAATGGGGGATCATCAACGGAAACGATCCGTTTCTATACGGTGAAAAAGTAAAAGCCTGCCTCATCCGCGGTGCCAGACATTTACCGGGATATGATATCTGGCCAAATGCGCGGGTGGGGTATGGCAGTTTATGTGTATCGGAAAGCCTTCCTTTGCGGAGTGGGGGAGAGGGCTAACGATTATCGATCTTTTCCGGATACATATCGTGGTGTGTCAGCCGGTCAAAAGCTACTTTTTCCCATAATGTATCTTTTTTTCCATAGTTACAGTAGGGATCAATGGATATACCGCCGCGAGGGGTGAATTTTCCCCAGACTTCAATATATTTTGGGTCCATCAGGCGGATCAGGTCTTTCATAATAATATTGACACAATCTTCATGAAAGTCACCATGATTGCGGAAACTGAACAGATACAATTTCAAGGATTTACTCTCCACCATGCGTTCACCGGGAACGTATGAAATATAGATCGTGGCAAAATCAGGCTGTCCGGTTTTTGGACAAAGGCTGGTAAATTCAGGACAGTTAAACTTTACAAAATAATCATTTTCTGGGTGTTTATTGGGAAAAGTTTCCAGGACTTCCGGAGCATAGTCTGCCCTGTATACATTGGTTTGGTTTCCCAAAAGGCTGACGCCTTCCAGTTCTTTTTCGTTTCTTCCAGTCATTTTCATATCCCCCTATGCGTTGCTTATAGAATGTTTTGGGTAAAATACCTGTTCAAGTGCCTTGGACAGTGCTACGCCGCATACAGCAGGTACTGTTTGCCCGATACACAGGCTAAGTGCCAGTGCCCCATAAGGCATGTGGACCATAGGTGACAGCCATAGTGCGACACCAAGGCCCGGTACAAGCGTGATCGGGAAAAAGATCATAAAACGCGGCAGGTGGAATTTTTTGATCAGCATGACAATACCAGATGTTACAATGCCGACGATAAAACCTCCGACCATGTCAATGATGCCGAAACCTCCAAGCATATTTGCGATGAAATTAGCGAGACCAAGCGGGATAACCAGGAACGGAAAAAGATAAGAAAGGGCATATAAAGAAGTTACAATACGGATCTGATAAGCCCCGAAAGAAAAACTTTGTGTCATAAATAAAATAACAACATAAAGCGCGATCACAATGCCGGAAGTTGTAAGTTTCCGGACGTTAGTAAAAGTTTGATTTTCCATGTTTGTTCACCTCCAAAATATAATCACAACAACAATTGATCATAGTTAATATTTGTTGTCCCTAGTTTTATTTTGTGACAGGATGGTCTCGAACTGTCAATCGTATCTGGAAGTTACAGACCTGAGTAGTATAGAACAAAATGGAGATGAAAGCAAGGAGTTTTTTAATTATCTTCCGGATGAGTATGTGATGAGTATGTGATAAGCATGTGCCATATTTGATGACTGTGGAAGAGCTGGCTTTTGCAGATGAAGCGTGAAGCAGGGGAAATGTATTTTAATAAAAACATGGAAAATAATGGTTTCTTAACATTTTCTTTATGATATAATGGCCGGGGAAGAAAAACAAGCGGCTGCGCAGCAGACATTTGTTTTTCTTGGGTCATTAACGAACGAGCCGCCTGCGTCAGCAGGCAGTGGAGCGCGAAAGCGCGGGGATCGTGAGTATGAAATAATAAAAAAGCAGAAACAAAGGAAAATGAAAGGACGAAGGTAAAATGAGCAACTTAAAACCCATGTTATTAACAGCCTTAAAGTCCTATGACAAATCCCAGTTTGTAAAAGACGTGACAGCAGGTATTATCGTAGCGATCATCGCGCTTCCTCTGTCTATCGCTCTGGCACTGGCATCTGGCGTAGGTCCTGAGGCAGGTATTTTTACGGCTATCGTAGCTGGTTTCGTTATCTCCGCATTAGGCGGCAGCAGCGTACAGATCGCCGGACCGACAGCAGCATTTGCTACCATTGTAGCAGGTATCGTAGCAAGAGACGGAATGGACGGTCTTGTGATCGCAACGGTTCTTGCAGGTGTATTCCTGATCTTGATGGGCATCTGCCGTTTCGGAAGCCTGATCAAATTTATTCCGTACACCATTACAACCGGTTTTACATCCGGTATCGCTGTTACCATTGTCATCGGACAGTTAAAGGACTTTTTTGGTGTGACCTATCCGGAAGGTGTCCGTCCGATCGAGACCATGGAAAAGCTGGCAGCATTTCTGGAAAATATTGGAACTGTTAATCCTGCGGCACTGATCGTAGGAGCTGTAAGTCTGGCGATCCTGATTATTTCTCCTTATATCTTTAAGAAGATCCCAGGTTCCCTGATCGCGGTTATCGTTGGTATTCTTATGGTAAAATTCCTGCCTTTAAAGGTTTCTACCATTGGAAATCTGTACACTATCAGCAATGCACTGCCATCTTTCCACCTGCCGACAGTGAACTTTGAGATCGTGCAGGCGGCTATTCCAAATGCGTTTACCATTGCTATCCTGGCAGCTATTGAGTCCCTGCTTTCCTGTGTGGTTGCAGACGGCATGATCAATGGAAAACACCGTTCTGATATGGAATTAGTAGCGCAGGGCGCAGGAAACATTGCTTCTGCATTATTTGGCGGTATTCCGGCTACAGGCGCCATTGCACGTACAGCAGCAAACATTAAAAACGGCGGCCGTACACCAGTTGCTGGTATGGTCCACTCTATTACCCTGGTGATCGTACTGGTTGTGCTGATGCCATATGCAGGTATGATCCCAATGCCTACCATTGCAGCGATCCTGTTTATCGTAGCTTATAATATGTGCCAGTGGCGTACCTTCTTACAGTTAGTAAAAACAGCTCCAAAGAGCGATATCCTGGTTCTGGTAGTAACTTTTGTACTGACTGTATTATTTGACCTGGTCGTGGCTATTGAAATAGGTATGATCCTTGCATGTCTGCTGTTCATCAAAAGAATGAGCGAAGAGACAAAGGCAGAAAGCTGGGTATATACAGATGATGATACTGTAGCTGTTAATGAAAACCTGCGCAAGCTTCCGGCTGAGATCCGTGTTTACGAAGTAAGCGGCCCTCTGTTCTTTGGCGCTTCTGATGCCATTGAGCACATTGTAGTGGAAGAGAGCGCAAAGTGCCTGGTACTGCGTATGAGAGCCGTTCCTGCACTGGACAGCACAGCAATGAATGCCCTGACTGCACTTACAAAGACCTGCGAAAGCAAGGGCGTGACCATTGTATTCTCCCATGTAAATGAGCAGCCTATGAAGGTAATGAAAAAGGCTGGATTTGTTGCTCTTGCAGGTGAAGAGAATTTCTGCCCGAATATCACTGCTGCACTGGAAAGAGCAGAAGAGATCATTAAATAAAGCAGTACATAACAGAAAAATACATAAAAAAAGAAAAAGCCGGAAGGCTGTTGTGATCAGATGTCACAGCAGCTTTCTGGCTTTTATAATAAGTGGAATGACCATTAAGATCCATACGATAGGTTCGGCCATAATAATGCCCCAGTACTGGAAGATGCGGGCAAGGAGGAAAGCACAGATCACTTTTCCTATGAGTTCGATCATACTGGAAAATACAGGAGTAATGTGGTCGCCCATTCCCTGAAGCCCGTTTCTTAAAATGGAAATGGCAGCAGGAGCAAAATAAAAGAGAGTGTCCGTTTTTAAATACCAGGTTGCATTAGACAGGACAGCCGGATTTTTAGATCCTGTTACCAGCCATATAAGCCATGGGGCAACTGTGTAGCTTAAAAGGATCATTCCAAGGGACCAGATCCAGGTAAGGATCAGAGCCTGGCAGATACCTGTGCGGATCCGGTCTTTACGTCCTGCTCCCATATTCTGCCCGCAGTAGGTTGCCATGGTAACGCCCATAACAGAGAATGGAAGCATGAAAAATTCCGTGATCTTGCGGGCGGCTGTGTGTGCAACGATAATATCCTGACCAAAGGTATTGATGGCACATTGAAGGGATAAGGTTCCGAAAAACACCAGAGACATCATGGCTGCCATGGAAAGGCCGGAGGTATATAAAGCTTTTATTTCCCGCAGTTTAAGTTTAAAATCATCTGGTTTAAATCGGAAAACAGGATATCTCTTAAACATGTAGACCAGACTTATGATGGCGGAAAGTGACTGGGACAATACGGTGGCCCAGGCAGCGCCTGCAACACCAAAACCAAACTTTAAAATGAAAAGCAGGTCCAGGGCTACATTTAGTGCTGCTGCAAACAGAAGGAATAAAAGGGGCGCAGTGGTATCGCCCACAGCCCGCAGGATAGATGCGCAGCCATTATAAAGCATAGTGGCTAAAAGTCCTAAAAGAACAGCACGTATGTAGGCGGTGGACTGGCCCATTAATGCTTCAGGTACATTAAGCAGTCGTAAAATAAAGGGAAGACTGCTTACGCAGATGAAGGTAAGAAGCACAGATGTGATGCATCCTAACAGCAGACATCCGGCGCCATATCGGGTTACGCCTTTTTTATCCCCGGCACCAAACTGGCGGGCAATGAGAAGGGCAAAACCATTGGTAAGTCCGGACAGAAATCCGATAAATAAAGTGCTGATAGAAGTAGTAGCTCCTACAGCCGCCAGAGCAGCTTCGCCTAAGGTACTGCCTACCACGCGGGTGTCAGCCAGACTGTAACACAACTGGAAAATATTTCCAAGAGCCACAGGAATGGCAAAGGAGATCATTACTTTTGAGGGAGAACCCTTTGTTAAGTCTTTCATAAAAATACGCTTTCTTCATTTTTTTAATTTTAACAGTTCTGATGGTACCATAAAAATGCAGGGTAATCAATGGAAGAAAATATTACTGTACATGGAGAGGTTACTTTTTGGATTAAAATCGTTATAAGATGATGTAGTGGTAACAAAAATAGTGTATAATGTGTGTAATTGATCGGAAGAGATACAACGGAGAAGGGAGATTTTGCTCATGACTTTTAAACGCACAACTTTAGAGGAAACACTGGCAGTATCACCGTTGCTTGTATTGGATGGAGCCATGTCTACACCTCTTGAAAATATGGGGATAGACTTAAATACAAAACTGTGGACTGCAAAAGTTTTAGCTGATCAGCCGGAAATGGTGAAACAGGTCCATAAAAATTATTTTAAGGCAGGGGCGGACTGCGGGATAACCTGTAGCTATCAGGCAACAGTTCCGGGACTAATGGACATTGGATATACAAAAGAACAGGCAGAAGAACTGATCGCCAAAAGTGTTGAGATCTTTTTGGAAGCGAGAGAAGAGTGGTGGCAGGAAGAAGGAGAAAAAGCAGGCCATACCTGGCCGCTGTGCCTGGCAAGTGTAGGCCCATATGGGGCATATCTGGCAGATGGCTCAGAATATCGGGGGCATTATGAAGTGTCCGAAGAGACTCTTTATGAATTTCATAAGCACAGAATGGAGCTTTTGTGGGAAGCAGGGGCAGATCTGCTTCTGCTTGAAACACAGCCTTCTTTGAGAGAGGCACTTGTAGAGGCTAAAATCGCGGAAGAAATGGGGGCAGATTACTGGATCAGTTTCTCCTGTGGGGATGATAAACACATTAATGAGGGCACAAAGATTGCAGAGTGTGCAAGAGCATTTTCCCGGGATCCCCATAAGTATCCTCATCTGAAAATGATAGGAGTTAATTGCACCAAACCGGCATATATAGTCAGTCTGATCCGGGAATTTCGGACCGCTACAGATCTGCCCATTGCGGTATACCCAAACAGCGGAGAAGAATATGACCCAGTCACAAAGACCTGGCATGGAACCAATGATAAGCGCACTTTTTATGACTATGCTTTATCTTATTTCCAGAATGGAGCTACAGCTGTTGGTGGCTGCTGCACCACAGTAGAAAGCCATATCCGGCAGGTGACCCAGGCCAGACGGGATTTTGAAAAGGCGGGGATTATTCTGAAAATGAGAAAAATGGTTAAAAAACCTCTTGCAATTTCAAAAAAACCTGACTTTCGGAGTTGAAGTATAAAACATGGTGCTAAGCCAAGGATTAAAACCTGTGGCTTAGCATTTTTTTGATGTCTCCTTCGTTCAAAAAATACGATGTCAGTGGTAAGCTGCACAGCTCTGACAATTCCCTGATAAATGATGTACCATGCGATAGATTTATATATTTTCTGTCTGATATTTTGGCAACTCTGAAGTCACGTACGAATTCAAACAGCTCTTCGGAACTATAACCATTTTTTAATATCTTGAACTGCAGTAATCTTGTCAGTAATACGGCCAGATAGCAGATTAAAAAATGTCCAACAATGGTATCCTGTTTTTGCAAGTATACCGGTCTGGCATCCAGCTGTGACTTCATGATCCGGAAGGATTCTTCTATTCTCCAGAGATTGTGGTATGCATTGTAGACATCCTTATCTTTCATGGAAATCTCGGAAGTGACCAGCATGTTGTATCCGGCAAGCTCCAGGGATTTTTGAATGAGTTCCTCATTCATGGTGACTTTTACTTTACCATCTGTGTCGTTGCCCTTTTTATCTGCAGCAGTAAAAATGACATATTTTGCAGAATCACCATACTCGGATTTTTTAGCCTGCGAAGCTTTCAGAAGCCTTGCTTTTTCAACTTCTTTATTAATTTCGTAGATCTGTTTTTTGGCAAGTTTTGGATTGAAAGTAACAATCCTTTTTTCTGTGATCCGGAACTTTTTTAAAGAGCCTGTTTCAGACTCGGTAAATTTATATTCAAATTCATCTACACATTCCTTAATGCGATACAAAGTCTCCCCGGCAGCATTTTTTACATCCCTGTAATTATTAGGGAGCAGTACCCAGGTCTTTTCCGTTTCCGGAAGCATCTTTACGGACTTAGAGAAAATATATCCATCCCCATTTTTGAGCGCATGGAAGATATTTTCAGCACAATTCAACCCTTTGTCGGCGATCTGTATGGTTCTGCCGGACACAGAGTTTCTCTTTTTCAAATCATCAATGATATTTCTGATCACCGGCTTTTCACTCTGATTGCCCGGAAACAGCTTCATGCCGATGGGAATCTGATTTGCATCAAGCAGGAGTCCCAGACCAACAATCGGTTCTTTTCTGTTTTCCTTGGAAGGTCCTTTTTTCCGGAAATCATCTTCCCTGTCGATCTCAAAGTAAAAGTTAGTGCAGTCAAAGTAAGTATGAGAGGTATCAAACTGATACATCTGTTGGATCTGATGATTGTAGATTTCAATGATCTTTTCGTATTCGCAACCGATATACTCCAGCCCGTCATAGAGCTGGTTTAAAGAAAAATCGTAGGATTCAAAAAGCTTTGGAATCACTTCGTCATAAGTCTTTGATTTTGAACATGGCTGGACAAGCCTTGCGTAAACAAGGGCAGAGATCATGTCAAAAACATTAAAGCGGAAGTCAGTAGCGGTCTGCATGAGATCAATATACTTTTTGACAGAAAGCTTGTCGTTAATGTTTTTCATCGGGAAATAGCCAATGAGTTTTTCCGGCGAATCATCTGAAATCTGCTTCGCTTTTTTTGCGGCTTTTGCAGCATTTGCTTCCTGGTTCAGTCTGATAACTTCTTCTTTGTAGAAGGAGATAGGATCGTCAATGCCCTTTGCCTGAAGCTCATGAACATAACCAATAGGTTTATAAGCCTTGTGGGCAGTATGCCTGCGTTCAGGATCGTAAAAGCTTGAATAAATCTGAAGATAAGTACCTTTTTTGTTGTTAGTTTTTTTAAGAAAATATGCCATAAAAGTCACCCTCTTATAGTATAGCACCATAGCACCATAAAAGCAAGTATAAAAAAGAAAATTTGTCAAGTTTTTAAAACAAAGAAAAAAGCCAGCAAATATGCTGACTTGAGGATAAAATATATTTCATTAACTCTCAAAAAATAAAGTGCTAAATCCTAAAGACGGGCACTATAAAAATCATAAAATTTGACAAAAAAATAAGCCGTAAATGGCTTAAATAAAGGATTTGTATTAAAACACTAAAAAAAGAAGTGTAAAACTCCCGACAAAAAAGAAAAAAGTACTTGCAAATTTGTGCTACATGTATATAATAAGACTTATAAAATCATATAATGATATATAATCAATTATCATTTTTAAGGAGGAATTATGAGAGACTTACATGCATCACAGATTAAGGCCGCAGTTGAGGCAGTGAAAGCCAGAAAGGAGGTCAATGAGGTTTATTTCGTCGCTTGTGGCGGATCCCAGGCAGTGCTTATGGCTGGACAGTATATGTTCGATAAGGAGAGTTCGATCCCTTCCCACGTATACACCGCGAACGAGTTCGTATATGATACGCCGAAGCGTCTCAATGAGAACTCCGTCGTGATTTCCTGCTCACATTCCGGAAACACACCGGAGACCGTAGAGGCAACGAAGCTTGCACGTTCCAAGGGCGCCCTTACGATCTGCTTATCCAACCTCGAGGGTTCTCCACTCTGGGAGGCAGCAGAGTATCCTGTTCACTATGACTGGGGTAAGGAAGTAAGCGATTCTGATAAGAATAAGGGTATCCTTTACGGCTTACTTTTCAGCCTTCTTTCCGTACTCGCTCCAGATGCGAAGTGGGATGTATGCCTGAAGGAGCTCGAGAAGCTGACCGATCTTTCTGCACAGGCGAAGGCACAGTACGATGCACAGGCGAAGGCATGGGCGAAGCGCAACAAGCGTGAGAAGACCATCTACACCATCGGCAGCGGCATCAACTATGGTGAGGTTTACTCCACCGCGATGTGCTGGTTCATGGAGATGCAGTGGATCAACTCCGGATGCATCCACTCCGGTGAGTACTTCCATGGCCCGTTCGAGGTAACCGATTATGATGTTCCATTCATGCTTGTAAAGTCCATCGGTCACACCAGACACCTCGATGAGCGTGTAGAGAACTTCGCAAAGAAGTTTACAGAGGATCTGCTCGTACTCGATCAGAAGGATCTCGATCTTTCTACGGTAGCTGATGAGGCGAAGCCATATGTTGCAGCCATCCTTACCGGCGTGGTGATCCGTCACTTCGTAGAGGCGATCGCCTTCGAGCGTGGTCACTCACTCGATGTTCGTCGTTATATGTGGCAGATGCAGTACTAAGATACAGTACGAAGAGGAAAATATATGTCGCTTAAACTGGTTATTTTTGATGTAGATGGACTGCTGCTCGATACAGAGAGGGTATGGCAGGATGTATGGTATGATACGGCAAGAGACTTCGGGATCGACGACTGGAAGAGAGAGGACTTTCTGAATGTGGTTGGTCGCAGTGGACAGCCGGTGTATGATTACATGGAAGAGTTGTTCCGTGGACGCTGCTCCACAGAGGAATTCATGAAAGTCGCCCGTCAGCATGGAGTAGAGCGTCTGGAGCGTGAGCTCACCGCAAAACCGGGTGCCGTGGAACTCCTGAACTGCATCAAAAAGGCCGGACTTCCGTGTGCGGTAGCGACCGCCACCAGTCGATCACTGACGGAGGAGCGCCTGACTCGCTTACAGCTCATACAGTACTTTGACTATATCTGCTGTGGTGATGAGGTCGTCGAGCGGAAGCCTTCGCCGGAAGCGTACCTGAAGGTGCTTGCGAAGATGAATACAGCACCGGAGGATGCACTGGTTTTCGAAGACTCGAAGGTGGGCGTCCAGGCAGCCTGGAATGCCAGGATCCCGGTCATCATGGTGCCGGATCTGATGCCGCCGACGGAAGTCCAGAAGCGACAGGCCATAAAGATTATCGCCTCTTTATCAGAGGCTGTTCCAATCATAGAAGAATTAAGTAAGGATGGTACGAAACATGAAAGATGCATTTGATGTGCTGATGATTACACATGCAGGATTGTGCAAGGGATATGCAGATGCATTGAAGCTGATCCTGGATATCGACGAGGATGATTTCGGGACGCTGTCGTTCGAAAACGGAGAGTCACTGGATGACTTTTCAGAAGCAATCCGTGCGACGATCGAGGAGAGATATAAGGATCGGAATCTGGTCGTCCTTCTGGACCTTCCGGGAGGATCGCCGGCGAATACCGCCTTACCATTCATGAGCTCGTCGAGAAAACTGATCGCGGGTGTAAATCTCCCGCTGGTACTGGAAATCATGGCAATGAAGAAGAGCGGTACGACATGGGAGGAGCTGGACCTCGATGATACCTGTAAGAGTGCAGCCCAGAGCATCGTACTGTACAACAACTTTTTAAATGGAGGAAATGTATGATTAAGTTAGTTCGTGTAGATCATCGTCTTTTACATGGCCAGGTGATTTTTTCCTGGACCAAGCAGGTAGGCACCAACTATATCATCGTCGCCGATGATAAGGTTCCGAATGATCCGATCAGCATGATGGCGCTCAGCATCGCGAAGCCGGTGGACTGTGAGCTTAGTATCATTCCGTTTTCACAGCTTCGGAAGCTGGTGGATGAGAATGCCAGCAAGAATATCATGATCATCGTAAAGGGACCGGCAGAAGCACTTCAGCTTGCGAAGGAGCTTCCAGAGGTGACCGAAATCAATTATGGCGGTGTGGCGAAGAAGGCCGGTTCGAAGGAGTACGGTAAGGCCGTGTACTTAAATGAAGCAGAGCTGAAGGCCACCCAGGAACTGATTTCGATGGGAAAGAAGATCTATATTCAGATGGTGCCATCCTCCCCGATCGAGCATGCATCATTTGAGAATTAAAAAAGGAGATGTCGTATGCTGATTAAAGCGATCTTACTCGGTTTAGTTGGTATCGTCGGTGTCATCGACTCCAGATTGATCGGACGTCAGAACATCGGCAGACCACTGATCCTGAGTACACTGGCAGGCCTCGTATTAGGCGATGTCAGACAGGGTGTAATTTTAGGTGCATCCCTGGAACTTATTTCCATGGGATTTGTAGCGATCGGAGCAGCCGGACCACCAAACATGCAGTTCGGAAGTATCATCGCCACTGCGTTTGCGATTCTTTCCGGTGCCTCCACGGAAGCGGCACTGACCATCGCCGTTCCGGTCGCCGTCATTGGCGAGTTCCTGAGTGTCATCATGCGTATGGTGATCGCGCAGTTCTCTCATGTAGCGGATAAGGCCATCGAGAACGGACAGTTCAAGAAGGCGATTCATATCCACCTCTGGTGGTCCTTCGGCTTCAACGCGCTGGTTTACTTCATCCCGATCTTCCTGACCGTTTACTTCGGTACGGATCTAGTTACGAACCTGGTAGCTGCGATTCCGCAGGTCATCACGAACGGCCTCACAGTCGCTGGTAACCTCTTATCGGCCCTCGGATTTGCGATGCTGCTGAGTTCAATGCTGTCGAAGAAGATGTTCCCGTACTTCCTTCTCGGCTTCCTGATCGTCGCATATTCCGGTCTCAGCCTGATCGGTGTGACCATGTTCGCCGCGATCCTGGCATTCATCCTGGATAAGGTTCTGTATGGAAAGGGGGCAAATGCATAATGGAAAATCAGAAAGCATTAAAGAAGGTAAGCGATAAAGACTTACGTAAGGTCTTCCTGCATTCCCTCGCGATTATGTGCTCATGGAACTATGAGCGTCAGATGCACATGGGCTTCATGTATGGCATGGCACCGGTGCTTGACAAGCTGTATGCAGATGATGAGGAGAGAAAAAAGGAAGCGTATCAGCGGCATATGGAGTTCTTTAACTGCACACCGCAGCTGACACCGTTTATCATGGGCCTCGCCGCTTCCATGGAGGAGCAGAACGCAAATTCAGAAGAGGGTGAGTTCCAGACCGAGTCGATCTCCATGATCAAGACCAGTCTGATGGGGCCGTTCGCCGGCATCGGTGACAGCTTCTTCCAGGGAACCATCCGAATCATCACCTTCGGTATCGGCCTTTCGTTCGCACAGCAGGGCAGCATCCTGGGACCGATTCTCGCAGTACTGCTGTTCGCGATTCCGTCATTGCTGTTTGCCTACAATGCAACCTTCTTCGGCTACAGGTCAGGTAATAAATACCTCGCGAAGCTGTACCAGGAAGGACTTATGGATCGCGTAATGCACTTCGCATCCATCGTCGGTCTCGCCGTCGTCGGCGGTATGGTAGCCAGCATGGTGTCCGTCACCACGCCGCTTACCTTCTCCACCGGTGGTACGAATCTGGTCATCCAGGATATGCTGGATTCCATCATCCCGAAGATGCTTCCGTTCGTATTTACGCTGGGCATCTACAATCTCGTTCAGAAGAAGGTCAATACCAACGTCCTGCTGATCGGCATCGTCCTCTTCGGCATGGTCATGGGTGCACTGGGCATTCTCTAAACAGAGCGATACACTTCTTTAAAATACCACAGGGCACTGTGGCATACCCCTGAAAAAATATCCAGACTTCCTGCATGCATAGTGAATTCGAGATCCGGAAAGTACTATACCGTGCGGGAAGTTTTGTTTATAATGAGAACTTATTTACATGATGACTTAGATGACATGGTGACGTATGCAGGAATCCCGCTTATTTGCAGAGGGGACTTACGTATGAGCTCACGCAGTGAAAAGAAAGGATAGATAAAGATGAAAGAATTTACATATGTGATCAAGGAAGAACTCGGACTGCATGCGAGACCAGCCGGACTGCTGGTGAAGGAAGCGAAGAAGTTCCAGAGCGCTACGACGCTCGCGGCGAAGGGAAAGACCGCAGCTGCCGGCAAGCTGATCGCCATCATGAGCATGGGCGTCAAGCAGGGCGATGAGGTGACCGTGCAGGTCGAGGGTCCGGATGAGGATGCTGCGTTCGAGGCACTCGAGAAGTTCTTCCAGGAAAATCTGTAATTCATCGATCGATATAGAATCTGAGGGGACAGGAAATGGAAAAATACATCGGAAAGTCCGTTTATAAGGGAACGGCGATCGGTCCGATCAATGTTCTGAAGAAGAGTGATGGCATCGTAAAGCGTCAGCATGTCGAGGATGTAGCGGCAGAGCTCCAGCGTCTCGAGGATGCGAAGAAACAGGCGCAGGCCCAGCTCGGCGCGCTTTATGAGAAGGCGCTTCAGGAGGTTGGCGAGGTGAACGCGCAGATCTTCGAGGTGCATCAGATGATGCTCGAGGATGAGGACTACCAGGATGCGATCCACTCGATGATCGAGACGGAGGAGCTCAATGCTGAGTACGCGGTGGCGGTCACCGGAGATAACTTCGCCGAGATCTTCGCGAATATGGATGATGAGTACATGCAGGCACGTTCCGCGGATGTGAAGGATATCTCGAATCGTCTGATCCGGAATCTGAGTGGTGAGGAGGAGCTCGACTGGGCGCATATGGAACCGTCCATCATCGTGGCGGATGACCTGACACCGAGTGAAACGGTGCAGATGGATAAGCGTAAGATCCTTGCGTTCGTCACCGTCCATGGCTCGACGAACTCCCATACCGCGATCCTCGCGCGTATGATGAACATCCCGGCGCTGATCGGTGTGCCGGTGGAGCTCGACAGTCTCCATTCCGGTACGATGGGCATCGTCGATGGCAAGGATGCCGTGTTCTGCGTGGATCCGGATGAGGCAACCATCGCTGCTGCACACGAGATGCAGGCGAGGGCGGCAGAGCAGAAGCGGCTGCTTGCAAACTACAAGGGACGTCCTTCGGTGACGAAGAGTGGCCGGAAGGTAAACGTATATGCAAACATCGGCAGTGTTTCAGATGTCGCATATGTACAGGAAAATGACGCGGAGGGCATCGGCCTGTTCCGCAGTGAGTTCCTGTATCTCGGAAAGACCGCGCTGCCGGATGAGACTGAGCAGTTTAACACGTACCGTCAGGTGCTACAGACGATGGGCGGAAAGAAGGTGATCATCCGAACGCTCGACATCGGTGCGGATAAGAACGTCGATTACCTCGGACTCGGAAAGGAAGATAACCCGGCGATGGGGTATCGCGCGATCCGTATCTGTCTGAAACAGCCGGATGTGTTTAAGACACAGCTCCGCGCACTGCTTCGTGCGGCGAAGTACGGAAACCTCGCCATCATGTATCCGATGATCATCTCCGTAGATGAGGTGCTTCGGATCCGTGAGATCGTCGCAGAGGTGGCGGCAGAACTCAAGCGGGAGCAAATCCCGTATGCGATTCCGGAGCAGGGCATCATGATCGAGACGCCGGCAGCAGTGATGATCTGTGAGGAGCTGGCAGAGCTCGTCGATTTCTTCAGCATCGGCACCAACGACCTCACGCAGTATACACTTGCGATCGATCGCCAGAATGAGAAGCTGGACGAGTTCTATAATCCACATCATGAGGCGGTTCTTCGGATGATTCAGATGACCATCGATGGCGCGCATAAGGCGGGCAAGTGGGCCGGCATCTGCGGTGAGCTCGGTGCTGACACGACCCTGACGGAGCGTTTCGTCGAGATGGGCATCGATGAGCTGAGTGTCGCACCATCTATGGTGCTCAGCGTGCGCAGTAAGATTTGTGAGATGGCGTAACGCCGTTCATAGCACGAAAAACAGAAGATAAATAAACGATAAATAAACGAAGCGAAGGGGCAACCACACGAGATGTGTCGGTGCCCCTTCTGAACTTTATGGAGATAAATCTGTGATTGTGTTTGTGCTGGTTCTGGCTGAAGCGTCCTTCTGTTGTGGATCGAAGCTCAGTTCGACTTGATCTTCTTGTCCATGACCGTGGAGTCGTTTGTGGAAACGACATAGGTGACGCGATCACAGCGGACCGTCGTCAGCGAGTAGTGGATCGGCTTACCATCCTGATCATAGCTGATTTTATGAATCGAAAACAGCGGGTCGCCGACGTTGCACTTCAGAGTATCTGCGCTGTGGCTCTGCGCAGCCTTTCCGTCGATTTCGAGGACGGAATGATTCGGCCGGATATGATAGCACTCATCCATCACCTGGTAGAACGAGCGATCTTTCGAAAGTGTCGTGATGAAGTCCGGGAAGCGGGCATCCTCGATGTAGATCTTATCGATCGCGATCGGTTCGTTATCCTGCCAGACCAGACGCTCGATGTAGACGACCTTCGTCCCCATCGGAATCATCAGCTTCTCTGCGATATCCTCATCCGCGTTCAGGAACGATGCCTGGATGATATCGTGTCTGGACGCGTGTCCAAGGCTTGACAGACTTTCCTTGAAGCCGCTGGTCTTATTCAGATACAGCTTGTCCTTCTTGAAATTGATGAAGGTGCCCTTTCCCTGGACCTTATTGACATATCCCTCATCGGATAAATTCTGTATCGCCTTTCGAATCGTGATTTTACTCACATTATACTGGTCACTTAGCTCGTTCTCCGTCGGAAGCTTATCTCCCGGCATGTACTGCTTCGACAGGATACGGTTTTTAATATCTGCCTCCACCTGCAGATACAGCGGCTTGCTGCTATCCATGATCATCATTGTTTCCATCTCCCCTTCGCATCAGCGATGATATAATTAAATGCCATATCATCATATTGTACCAAGTCGCTAGCGCGACGGCCAGCCCCAGATACAATTTTTGTTGTTAGTTTTTTTAAGAAAATATGCCATAAAAGTCACCCTCTTATAGT
>ENA-ORMO01001932-ORMO01001932.1-human-gut-metagenome-genome-assembly--contig:-NODE-1932-length-19085-cov-3.875670_pt1 | contig 19085 bp, 28 predicted proteins | sample MGYA00242106_ERZ509001 | MGnify/ENA primary metagenome ERZ509001 (study PRJEB26280, sample SAMEA2338736) | human gut metagenome | biome: human gut; feature: human-associated habitat; material: faeces... | reverse complement strand
TTCCTTCATCATTCGTTCAAAAGGGCTGCTTGTTCCATGCACAATCTTAACATCTATTTTTACATCAATAATTGTTTTTGTTATGTCAAAGATGGATCTATAAATTATTGGAGGGCAGTTCATGCGTAAATTAGCAACTATCCGCACTATCACAGATATTCGCCCTATCCCTGGTGCAGATCGTATTGAGGTTGCCCAGGTTGATGGTTGGGAATGTGTTGTAAAAAAAGGCGAGTTTCATGTTGGGCAGGAAATCATTTATGTTGAAGTCGATTCGATCATGCCGGAAAGACCTGAGTTTGAGTTCTTGCGCGACAGAAAGTTCCGTGTTCGTACTATCAAACTGCGTAAGCAAGTTTCCCAGGGGCTTGTGTTGCCACTTTCAATTCTGCCAGACGGAACTGGGTGCGACATTGGGGATGATGTAACTGAAGCCCTCGGTGTGAAGAAGTATGATCCACAAGCAGAGCAGGAGCGTATGCTTTTATCATGTGCAGATGACGATCGTGTAAAAGATCATGGTAAGATCTTTCAGTTCATGATGCGTTTCCATTGGTTCCGCAAAGCGTTTGGCCCACGACCCAGAAAGAAAGGATTCCCTGCATGGATTGTCAAGACAGATGAAGAGCGTATTCAAAATAAAACTGCCATGTTCGAAAGGGAAAAAGAAAATGGTACCACATTTATGGTGACCGAGAAGATCGACGGGCAGTCTGCTACATATTTTCTGCAGAAGATTGGCAAGAAAAAGTATGAATTTGGAGTCTGCTCTCGAAACATTCGTTTGGGTAAGCCGGATAATAGCTCCTATTGGACAATTGCTGCAAAATATGAAATCAAGAAGGTGCTCGAAGGCCTGATTGGTGATTATGATCGCATTGTTCTTCAGGGAGAAATTATCGGAACGGGTATTCAAAAGAACAAATATCGTGTTAATGGATACGATTTTTATGCGTTTAATCTGATTTTCCCAGACCATAAGTGTGACACCAAAGAGATTGCACGCTTGCTATATCCATACAGTATCAAAACGGTTCCTATCTTGGAGGACAGCAAAGTTTTGCCTGAGACAATTGCAGATTTGGTAGAGTATGCTAAGGGAACTTCTACGCTGCTCGATGGGCAAAAGAGAGAGGGCGTGGTTATGCGAAGTTACGATCCAGACATCAGCTTCAAAGTAATAAACCCGGATTTCTTGCTGGCGAACGACGAATGAAACGAATGTTTTATATCATGTCAGCGTAGAAATTTTGTGTTTGAAATTAGAAGTGTACCTCAACCCCTTGTGAAGCAACCGGTGTGGGCGCATTTGATGTCAGCATTACAATGCTAATCCTGGTCATAATGGCGTGAGGGTAAATATTGGAGGCGATATTTTGGCTGGGGTTTTATACTTAGCAATTATGTTTGTGGCGAAGGTCTTTGACAATATGCTTGGGACAGCAAAGACCATTCTGGTTCAGCGAAATCGCTGTGTGCTGGCCGGTGTTTCACTTGCATTATCCAACTTTTTGTACCTTTGTATTACCAAAAATATTGTAACGACAGATAGCAACCTTGCCTTGGTCATCGTGTCTATTGCCAGTGGTGTTGGATGTTGTCTTGCAGTTGCAGTAAGCAACCGGTTTTCCAAGGAGAAAACCTATGTAAATGTGATTATGTCAGACGACTTGGAAGCCATGAAGTTCTTCCGTGATTTCCTGGCAAACTATCACATTACCAATGTGGCAACAGATAGTTACACATTGGATTGGAGTAAGAAAACAATTACAATCACTGCTTATGCAGAAACTAAAGATCAGAGCAGATTGATTGATGAATACATTGAAAACAGTGACCTCAAATGTAAGAGAGTCATTAGTAAGCATTAACCTTTAAGAGTATAGGAGGTGGGCTGCATGACCATTGAACAGATCAAAGAAATGGTAAATGGCGAAGCATATGATTTTCTAAGAACGAACCCGCATCTTTCAGGGCGCATCATGTTCCTGACACTGGGTGGAAGTTATGCTTACGGCACCAACATTGAAACATCCGATGTGGATGTTCGTGGATGTGCCATGAATAGCAAGAGTGATCTGCTTGGCCTTTCCGGTTTTGAGCAGGTTGTCAATACGCAGACTGATACCACGATCTACGGGTTCAATAAGTTGGTCAGCCTCCTGCTCAACTGCAACCCAAATACAATCGAGTTGCTCGGCTGTAAGCCAGAGCACTATTTTTATATCTCTGATGCAGGCCAGAGTATGATTGATAATCGGAAACTCTTTTTATCTAAGCGTGCTGCGAACTCATTCGGCGGCTACGCCACGCAGCAGCTGCGCCGACTTGAAAATGCTTTGGCGAGAGACAGAATGAGTCAAGCTGACAATGAAGAGCATATCCGCAAAGCGATGGATCGTGCGCTCAAGGGTTTTGGTGACCGCTATACAGTTTTTGATAAGGGCGGTATTAAGCTGTACACGGATGTGAGTGAGCGTGACGACCTCGATCGTGAAGTTTTCTGTGACATCAATCTTGAAAAATATCCGGCCAGAGAGTTCAGCATTATGATGAACACGCTATCTAATGTGATTGGTAACTATGAGAAGCTGAACCACAGGAATCATAAGAAAGATGACAATCATCTTAATAAGCACGCCATGCACCTGATCCGGTTGTATATGATGTGCCTTGATATTCTGGAAAAGGAAGAGATCAACACCTATCGCGCCGGCGACAGAGACTTCCTCCTTAGTATCCGAAATGGAGCTTTTCAGAAAGAGGACGGAACTTACAAACCGGAGTTCTTTGAGATGGTTTCTGAGTATGAGAAGCGATTGTCATATGCCAAGGAGCATACTGCTCTTCCGGCAAACCCCGATATGAAGAAAGTTGAGGAGTTCGTTATGGACATCAACTGGAGGTCGTGCGAATGAATAAGATTGCGATCCCTCGTGGCGCAAAAGCAATCGTTCAGGGGTTGCGCTATGAGCACCATGACGCATATGTAGTTGGTGGCTGTGTCCGTGATAGTCTCCTTGGGTTGGAGCCAAAGGACTGGGATGTTTGCACTTCAGCTACGCCGGAAGAAATGAAAGAATACTTCAGTCGTATCGGCGTCAAAACCATTGATACTGGCCTAAAACACGGCACCATTACAGTGGACATGGGACAGTGTGGTAAGTTTGAGGTCACTACATTCCGCATCGATGGAGATTACTCAGACAACCGACATCCAGATAGCGTGGAGTTTACCGACAGCATTTATAAAGATTTGTCTCGCAGAGACTTTACCATCAATGCAATGGCTTTCAACCAATCTGGTTTGGTTGACCCTTTTCATGGCCGTGAAGACTTGGAAAGTGGCGTGATCCGCTGTGTTGGGAACCCGGATGACCGTTTCAACGAAGATGCGCTCCGTATCCTCAGAGCCATGCGGTTTTCTTCAACATATGGTTTTACCATTGATGAAGCAACATCTCAATCAATCCATAAGAATAAAGAGCTGCTTCTGAATATCGCCGCTGAGCGCATTCAGGCTGAGCTTTGTAAGATGCTACGCGGTAAAGGTATCCTAAATGTACTCCTGGAGTACAGCGATGTGATTGCTACGATTATTCCTGAGATGGAACCTTGTATTGGTTTCGATCAGAACAACAGGTTCCACGAATATACAGTCTATGACCATATTGCTCATGCAGTGGCTAACTATACTGGCACCGATACGGTGGTCAATGTGTCGCTGTTACTCCATGATATTGGAAAGCCATGCTGCTACACAATCGACGAAAAAGGTGGTCATTTCTACGGTCATGGTGTTTTTAGCCATGATATTACAGAAAAAGTACTTACCAAACTCCGGTTTGATAACAAAACTAAGAGTGATATTCTTGAGCTTGTTTTATATCACGACGCAGTTATTGAACCAACACCAAAGACAGTTCGTCGTTGGCTAAATAAAATAGGAGAAAAGCAGTTTAGCCGTTTGTTGGATATCCGTATGGCTGATATTTTAGCACACGCAAAAGATACACAGGAATCTCGTATTGAGCGGTGTGTTGCGCTTGGAACGATCTCAAGTGAAATTATTGAGCAAAATCAGTGTTTCAAACTTAAAGATCTTGCTATTAACGGATACGATGTTATGAACATCCTGAGCCTGAAAGAAGGAAAGGATGTAGGAGCGATTTTGCAAGAAGTACTTGGGCTTGTTATGAATGGTGATCTGGAAAATGACAAGGTTCGTTTGGTCGAATACCTAACACAAAAAGATAGGGGGATGTTAGACAATGGGGAAACAGAATGATTCTCTTGGGAATCGTATGAAGGAGTACGAGAGTGTTTCTCGGCATTTTCTTACACGCCGCATCCCTGCCATTATTCGATTGGACGGTAAGGCGTTCCATACTTTTACCAGAGGTATGAAGAAACCGTTTGATCGAATTATGATGACAACGATGCAGGAAACTATGAAGTTCCTGTGTGAAAATATCCAAGGGTGTGTTTTTGGATATACTCAGTCAGATGAAATCACCCTTGTTTTAACTGACTATGCGACCATCGCAACAGATGGATGGTTCGGCTACAACATTCAAAAGATGGTCAGTGTATCAGCATCTATGGCAACGCAGGCATTCAACAGGATCTTCAAAGAAAACGCTGAGGCTGCTCTCCAATATGCAGATACTGAGTCAAGTATTGAGTGGTGTGTTGATTTTGATTTCAGCAAATACGAAAAGAAATTTAACACAGCCCTTTTTGATTCACGCGTCTTTTCTTTGCCGAAAGATGAGGTGTGTAATTGCCTGATCTGGCGTCAACAAGATGCTACCCGCAATAGTATCGAATCTGTTGGACAGGCTAACTTCAGTCAAAAGCAACTCAATGGGAAGAGTTGCAATGAAATTCAAGAGATGCTTTGGAGTGAAAAGGGAATCAATTGGAATGACTTTCAAACGGACTGCAAGCGTGGTTCCTGTTGCTATCGCGTTGTTGAAACATCTACAATGCCAGATCCGAGAAATGATGGAAAGTTTGTTGAGGTATCTCGCCGCAGATGGGTTATTGATAATAACATCCCCATTTTTACAAAAGACAGAAATTTCGTGGAGCGCTGGTTGTAACCAAAAGAAAGGCGTGGTGTTCGATGATTAAGATTGGAGACAATCGTTATTTTGCTTGTGATGAATGCCCAATCTTATCAAAAAGTTCACTTCAACACCGACTTGAACTTGAAAAAGAGTATGGTGAATTTCAGTTCGATCATCTTGGGTGTGATAAGGTAGACTGTGAATTCTTTGCTGGTGGTTACTGCGAGGACGCGTTTGTAGAAATTGAAAAGCCACGGATGAAAGGCGTTCGAAAGTCCGGCGCAGCATACCGTCGTGCCATGAATTCAAAGAAAAAGAAACGAAGCATCCGTAATGCTACATCGGACTCAAGAAATTGGAGAGCTGGGTATGTTATCCATGATTTTGTCAATGGAACTTGGGTTCCGGTCGGAAAATATGTAAAGCGGCCAAAGAATTCGCATAGGCAGAAGTTTTATAAGCGTTATTCAAACCATCTACTCCGTAGAGGAGTCCTTGCTGGGAGCGGCAAGTCTGGATACAAGCGCTGCTTTGACTACAGATGGGAGATGGACTGACATGAAGATACTTTCTTTTGGCGCAGGTATGCAGTCCACGGCTCTCGCCTTGATGAGTTGTGAAAACGCAATCAGAAAAACAAACCCATATCCGCTTGTTCCCATATATGACGCAGTTATTTTCTGTGACCTGGGGCTTGAACCGACATGGGTAAAAGAGCAAATGGAGTTTACCCGGCGTTCATGTGAGAGCGCCGGGATTTTCTTTAAGGTTTTGGAAACCCCGCTGTACCATGATTTTGTCCAAAATTTTGGAGAGCGTCGTACAGTGTCTATCCCATGGTGGACACTTAGATCGGATGGACATAAATCTAAAATGCCACGCAACTGCACTATTGACTACAAGGTAAATGAAATTAGTAAATATGTCCGTTGGGAGTTGCTCGGATATAATCGTGGGCAGCACCTTAAGCCAGAAGACTATAAGGCACATGAAATGCACATGGGGTTTAGTGCCGAAGAGTCAAGACGCTGCGGGGAAAACCCAAATAAATTGTTTGTTAACCATTTCCCACTGGTCGAGATGGGTATGACGAGGGCTGATAGTTACAAATATATTCTGGAAGTATGGGGATTAGATACAAAAGCGAGCGCTTGTGCATTCTGTCCGTTTCACCGGAATTATTTCTTCCAATATCTTAAAGAGAATGACAATGAAGTTTACAATGCCGTTATTGGTATTGACAATTTATTACGAGACAAGAATCCGAGGCCTCCTATGGACTCGGATTTATTTATTTCACGCAGCCGCAAACGCATTTTAGAGCTTACGCCGGATGACTGCAATGATGCAGAGCACTTTGAGTACTGTGGCAAGAAAATGTGGAATGGGTTTTAGGGAGGTATTTGCATGGGGCAAAGACTGAATATTGAGATTGTTAACGGCGAAAAAGTGTTAGCAAACTGTTACTACCATTGGTCTGCGTACACAAGATCCGCTCTTGAACTTACAAAAATTATAATTGAAGAATACCAGGATTCTGACATGGATATCGGAATTGGTTTGGCTGTTAGTTTGCTTGAGGCAACTGGAGGCGGCATCACTGAAGAAGAGCGTATTAACATCAACAAAAAATCTGCGAAGTACAGAGGCATCAAGTTTAGAGATGCAATCAATCGAAACGAAGGACTGATTTCTGTTACGGAACATGGCATTGAAGAAACAAGAGGGTGGGAAGAAGGTCGTGTAACAATTGACCTAAAAAGCAAAACCTTTTGTTTTGATGTGCTGTTTTCTTATTCTCGTGAAGAATATGAAGAAGAGTTTGATGAGGAATACAATGAGCCAATCAATAATCTTGCCAAGTGTGAATTTGACTTCTCTATGGTTCCATTTTCAGACATCAATGCGCTGATTCAGTTCGTGGATGATAACCCATGCGGAGCGATCAATGAAGATGAATTGGTCTATGGTTGGATTGCATGATAGGAGGGTTCATGGTTTACGATACCGTTTTGGAGTTGTTCCTTTTTGTGATGGTTGACTTTCTTGCAGGTATTCTAAGGTCAGTGTTTAACATTTTTTTCATACTTGTATTGATTTATGTAGTTTTCTACTGCGTATGTCGATACCTTGTCTGTCAAAACGACAAAGATGAATTTGATGAAGTCTGGGAGTGTATCAGATCTGGTATTAAAGATGGAGCAAGAGCGTTTTGTGTCGCGATGCGTGCCGTATATGAATCGGCAAAGTGTTGGGCGGCTGATAAAATCGAAAAACGCCATAGAAGATTTTGAGCCAGATAACAATTTGCGGTAACTATGGGGTTTTACATCTTGGTCAAACAGAATTTCTATTCGATATAGAAGATCTACATCTTATACAGAGCAGGAATTGGTACAAAGACAAAGATGGATACCTTGTATGTCGTTATTACTTTGCAGGATCACAACGATTTACCAGGTTCCATCGAATTGTAATGGGGGCAAAGCCTGGCCAGCTGGTTGACCACATCAATCATAATCGTGCAGATAACCGCAAGGAAAATCTACGCTTGTGTAGCGGGCCTGAAAATGACAGAAATCGCAAGAGGTATTCAAATAATACTTCTGGTGTTACAGGGGTTTTCTTTGATAAAAAGCGTGGTAAATGGGTGGCGAACATTACATACAACAGTAGAAAAATCTACCTTGGCCGATTTCAAACAAAAGATGAAGCAGTTTTTGCTCGGTTATCTAAAGAAGCTGAGTTATTCAAAGACTTTGCACCGCAGAAAAATCTGCTTAATGCCAAAACATAAGGGGGCAGGAATATGGGGACAAGAAACCTAACTGTTGTCTATATCGACGGCAAATATAAGGTGGCCCAATATGGACAGTGGGATGGATATCCTGAAGGCCAGGGCGTAACCGTACTTGAATTTGCGCGATCTCTTAACAACCCTATTATTATGGAAGAGTTCAAACGAAAAGTTGGTGCTTCTTCATGGATAGGGGAAAGAAAAATCAAGAAGATCAATTCAGATATCGATTCTGGCAAGCTCAAAGAGTGGCAGAAAGTATATCCTGAACTATCAAGAGATACCTGCGCAAAAATTCTAAACATTATCATGGAGAGAGATGATGGAATTAGTCTGCAAAACGATATTGATTTTGCAGCGGATAGCCTATTTTGCGAGTGGGCGTGGCTCATCGATCTCGATGCTGGGACATTTGAGGGGTACAGAGGCTTCAACGATCACACAGAACTGAAGGAAGATGATCGCTTCTATTTCTTGCGAGATAAGGAGCGCGGTGAATATCACTGTATTATGCTTGCACACAAATGGAAATTGAGCGAGCTACCTTCAGATGAGGACTTCTTCGACGCATTCAGAGAAGATGAGGATGAGGCTGTATGACTATGAAAACTATTGAGTATCTGAAAATGGTCAAAGCCATCCCAGAATGGGATCGGTCTCCCGCAATTTCTGATACCGAGTTGGACAAACTTCTTAACATTCCTCCGTGGGATAACCCAGAATCTGAGTGCTATGGATGTAAAGAACACACATTGTTTGATTGCGAAATTTGTTGTGAAAGACATATGACAGTTCGGGAGTATAATGATAACTTTCTCCCACGGATCGAAAGAGCAAAAGAATTTATCACTCTTTTTGAAAGCAGCATCAATCATATGGATGATAGGTTGGTAGATAAAAATGAGGTGCGTAAGCAGTTCAAAATTCGCTGCTGGTCAGAGGAAACAAAGCAGATTATTTTGACTGCCCTTAATTACTACCAAAAACGAGAAGGGCTCGAAAAGATAAAAGAATAATTTTGAGGTGATAATTGTGAAGTGCGCCGATTGTGGTGGGCAAACATATGTTACCTACACGAGTTATGGGAGTATTCCACTCTGTGATGATTGCTACGAACTGAGAGAGCAGGCAAGGTTAGAAGAAAGTAGCCACAATGTCAAAGAGGCTTCTGATTTCTCAAAGTGGAAACATAGTGATATGTCGCAGCTCTTCTGGGTACATCTTGGTAAATATGTTAAGGTGCCAAATGAACACAGCATTTCATTGATGTATATGGCGTATAGATGGGCTTGCCACGACAATGTCGGGTTGGCAAACTCGTTTCGTAATGCCTTAAAGTGGGCAAACATCGATCTTTACAAAGAAAGAGAAAGATGGAAATCCTGAAGAATAATTAGGAGATGAAAGCACCATGTACAAATTCTATTTAACTATTGGGGATTGGAGCTGCGATGGGCATGGTCGCTCTGAAGACTTTATAGTTTCTTCCAATTTTCCAGTTGAAACTGTCAGAGAAGCACACTACAAGATTAAAGATATAACAGGGGTAGATATCGAAAGTATCTGTTCTGGATATGAAGAAGACGAAATTGATGAAGAGACTGTCAATATTCTGAAGGATATGGGATTCAAGTTTGAAAACAGTTCTGGAATGGGAGAGGGGATTGTAAATGTACCAGAAATGGCACGGCTATGGATTTTTCTCCTGAAAAAAGCAGACCCAATGCTGGAAATGGAAATTGTCAAAAACGATATTCCAAGACTGCAGTTTTATGGGTTTGACGATAAGATGAGGCACATTGGCGGTGTTGGATATGGCCTATTCCACGATTAGTTTGGATGTGATTTCATGACAGATTGTAAAAATCTCATGGTGGAAGATATAACTCCTTGGCATGGAGATGTGTTTGACCATCCAGATTATAAGTACATTTGCACTGTGAGTGGGAGAGAAGTAATCCCATGTATTCATTGTAATGAAAGAAGGTGCAAGGCATAGGGTTAACATTCAAGGTTGGTAACAGTATGAATTCTGCTCAGAAAGAAAAATGGAAGCAATTCCTTGAGCAAAGTGAACCATTGTCAGACGAACAAGCGGTTAATGAACAAGTTTATGACTATGAGTCAGACACAAAATCAGAAACACCGCAGCTCATTAGTTCTATGGGAATGGACATGAAGCAGTTTTCTATGACATTCCAAGGCAAGATTGATGTCAACATGATTGCTAACTCCATCATCAGTATTATCGGCCAAGGTGCAATTGGTAAGGTTGAGATTGTATGCACTCTGTAACGCCTTGAAAGATTGAAAATTTGTGGTAAAATGAAAATGTGACTGGAGTGATGTTATGGCGACAACAAATACGAAAGTTGTGGCAAAGAATGAACTGGATAAGTTCGCAATGGAGGAAAAGGGCGTAAGGGTTAACACGGACTCAGAAGCAAGACTGTTTCGGCTCTGCGATCTCGCCGATCTATTGGATGACGAATTCGGTTCTGAGAATATCCAAGTGAGTGTTAAGCCGTCTGAACTTCACGGTGTGGTATGTGTTGACACAGATGAAGTTCTGTTCGATGGAGGACGATCACACCTGTTTTTTGAATACCTGAAATCCTCTGACTTTCTACACTTTTCAAAAACAAAATCTGGTATGCTTAGAATTTGTTTTGGTGTAAAGGATTTATGGGTGAGACAGTGAATGAGACAAAAAGAAAATCACTACGAGATGCGCTCAGCTTAATTAGCAGGGCCATCATTATAACCGAGAGCGTGTGCGATAAAGAACAAGATGCAATGGATAACCTACCGGAAAACTTACAATGCACAGAACGGTTTGAAGCAATGGAAAACGCAGTAGACAATCTGAATGACGCTGTTGAAAAAATGGAAGAGGCAAAGAGCCAAATCGAAGCTGCAATGTAACGAGGGATCACTATGGAAGAGTATAGGGGCATACGAAGTGATTTGATTGACTTCTTAAAAACTGCAAGTGGCGAAGACTATGACGCAGTTTATTATTATATTGGAAAGTATGACTTCAATCAAAGTGATCCGCTTTCCATTGAGGTTGTTGCGGACTTGATTCTTGAAAAAGCCACTGCACAAAAAAAGAATCACTATTCCAATAAGAGGTCAACAGATCTAATTGGGGTTTTATATGGCGACGCAGAAAGTGCGCCAACGATCCTAATGCCCAACATTTCAAAGCGCTCGCAGGCAGAGCAATCTGCAAGGGCAAAGGGAATGACCTATATTCCGCACTCAACAAAGTTTATTCATCTTGTGTCTTCTGCAGCGTCTATGCCGACTCAAGCAGAGTTTGAAGAGATAGAAAGAAACATCAGGAAATCTCAAACCTTTAGAGGGCAGTTCACAAACAACCTAAAAAAACAAATGGAGAACCCGAGGGAGAATATCGGTGTTGGGTGGCTAATTGTCTTTGCCATAGTCATATTCTGCGTCATCATTAACATTATATATTGACGAGGGTGTAGCTATGGGATTTTGGGATGAAGCAGGATGGTTTGCCATTGGGAGTTACTATGCGGCGGAAGACGGATTGAACGAATATACTCAAAAGAAAAAGTTGAACGACGCATGGTTAATCGTCAGTAGTTTATCCGACAGCGTACTTGAACAAGAAATTCGAAACGATGTAGGTAATGCTTCTGATGAAAAATTTAATGAGATATGGTGTAGAATCGAAGAGTTCAAACGAGATAACCCGCATTTAATTCATAAACATATTGAATCAAGCTACTGGGGATATGTTGGTAAGGAGCGTTTTCCGTTCACTCATGGGCAGTTTTGTTTGCAGTCAAATAAGAAAAAGATAACAAAAGCTGATGAAAAAATGATTGCAACATATCGTGGATGGGTTGTTACATTGCTTATGAATATCTGTGGGAAATATAGTATAGCAGAGGCTACAAGGGTAGCTTTCCGACAGGTGTATGGCGAGGGCAGAGATAGTTGGACAAGAGAATTCGGGTAAAAAATTACGACGGGGTTTATCACCCCGTCGTTTTCAAATATTAAAATAATCTGGTAATGGAATACTTTCCATAATAACTTTGCCGCTCGATCTAAATTCAGATCCACAATCAGCGCTCAAGAAAACATTGGCATTAGTGCGATTTGGATTAGCAGAAAGCAAGTAAACATTTCCGTCTGTATCCTTAAAGAATTGTTTGCAATACATAGCGCCATCCACGCAAAAAATACCTACATCTCCATTTGTAATCTCTGCATCCTTATTTACAAACACCATAGACCCATCTGAGATATATGGCTCCATGCTATCGCCCTGAATACGAACTGCAAAATCAGCGTCTGATGGTACACTATTATCAACGAGAATCATTTCAAATTCGTCGCCTTCTAATGGGACGGCAATGCCTGCAGCAGATGGACTTGTGTATGCTGGGATGTACCTTCTACTATCTTTTATAGATGAGAATTCTACTATTTTGTCAGGATCGTGTTCTGGTTGTTTCGCAGATACACGAGCAAATTCAATATTACAGATCATATCTACTGCTTGCTTACCAAACTTGTCAAGTACACGGTACTTTTCGACAATAGATTTTTCTGATTGGTTTAATATAATCTGCGGCTCTTTATTGTTAAAATCTATTCCGGCCAATGAGTCAAGAGAAACCTGTAGTGCTGCAGATAGAGAAATTAACGCCATAAGGTTAGGATATTTTACGCCTCGTTCCCAATTACCGACAGTCACCTCCGATACGCCTATTTTGGCGCCAAGCTCTTTTTGTGTGTACCCTTTATTTAGTCTAAGAGACTTTAGCCGTTTGCTAAACTCCATAAATGGTTCCCCCAAATTCTATGCGAGCTGATTATTGACACCGCTCACAGTTTGTGTTACCATATCAGCACAAACTTTCTTTTGTGTTGCTATGATAACATAAACAATAGTTTATGTCAAGCTGATTAAAAGAGCAGCCCAAACACCACTTCAGGCTGCTCAGCGTATCGGTATTGGTCAGATACCTTCAAGGAAGGATGCTTCACCACAAAGCAACAATACCAGATTAAGCCCGCGGTTACAGGCAGCATCATATTACGCCGCTATAATGCTGTCTGTAGTATAACACACAAGAACCAGTAAAGCAATGGAGGTTTGCTACAGAAAATGACGAACCAGCTAAGTGATTTCAAGGAATTTATGAAGAGATGCAAACCAGCCACTCTTTCGTTCCTGACAGAAAACCAGGATGACTTTGATGTTGCAGAACCTTGTGTTTTGCAATTGTCATTCACAAATATGTTGATTCATGAAAACCCTAATGTCATTTATCTTACAGGAGGTGCGAGTTCAATGCGTTTAGATCGAGTAAAAAGTGTTGAGTTCAGTGAGAAAGCTACGCCTATTGGAGCGCTTATTAGGGTTCACTGTAAGAATCCGAATGCACGCTCCGGCGAGTCCGTTTACACCATCGTCGCATCATAACAACTCTATTTAATTATGTTGACATACTGAATTAAGTGTGTTATACTCCCAATATAAACTATTGAGAGGAGGATGCACTTGGGTCAGCAGAATATAAGTAGAGCCCCTCAAATTGGAGAGGTTTATCTTATGCGGTTTGAAGGGTGTGGAAGCGAGCAAACTGGGCTTAGACCGGGGCTGGTTTTCCAAAATAACACTGGGAATGCGCATAGTCCTAACATCATAGCCCTACCAATCACAGGCTCGATCAAGAAGATGGGGCAACCGACTCATGTTCTGCTAAAAGCCTGCGATACAGGGCTTCGCATGGATAGTGTAGTTCTCTGTGAAAATCCAGAGCGCATGTCGAAAGAACGAATCGGCAAGTTTATTACCAAGTTATCCGATCAGGATATGAAGCGTGTAACGGAGGCAAACCTCCTTGCTACTTCTGCAATTTCTTTCCTCGATATGGAGTCTTTGATCCGCGTTTGGCGTGCAGCTGTTGCGCTCAACTCCTCAAAGGTTTCTACATAATTCAAAGGAGGGTTAATGATTATGTACAATGAGGAACAGAAACAGAAGTTCATTTCCAGTTACACAAAAAGCATCAATACAGCCAATGTTGCAAGTGTAATTTTTGAGGCAATGGCTCCATATGAAGAAACACATGAGAAAGATCTGTCTGCATTTACAGTTGATGAAATGCAACCGGCCATCAACAGCATTTTAGGGATGCGTACTGGCAGTAAGTGGATGGGAATAACCATTCTTCATGAGTATGTTAAATGGTGCGTTATCAATAAAATACCAAACGCACATGACATCATTGCAGACATAGATCTTCTCGGTCTGGACAAGGTAAGGCTTCAGATGGTTTCAAGTCCGCTGCACCTGCAAAAATACCTCGATGAGGTTTTCGACCCTGAAGAAGACGAGACAATCGATAATATTTATCGTTGCTTTTTCTGGATGGGGTATTGTGGCATCCCAGAAGAAAGTGCAATTGCCGTAGAAAAAGATGATATAGATATGATAAATCTAACCATTCAATACAACGGCAACAACCTTCCTATTTATCGAGAGGCAATACCAGCATTCAAAAATGCTATTGGGCTGAGCTCATTCTTGTATAAACACCCTAATTACACCAAGCCAGTTTCTCGTACTCGGGTTGATGGAAAGGCAATTATGCGTGGAGTGAAAGCAAATACACAGCTTATGACACTTCGATCCACAATTTCAAAAAGGCTATCCGAGGCATATAAATCTGGCAAGACATCACAGCAACTCAGTTTTTATCGTATCTGGCTGTCGGGTCTCTTCTATCGGATGTACGAACTTGAGCGTGCTGGCATACCGTCTGATTTCTCAGAAGTGGCTATTCAAGATATGGAGGGTAAAGTCTACTCTTTAGAGGGTCGTGCTACACTTAGACAAAAGCAAAACCGCAAGGCACGAGAATATATGGCAGACTATCAGCGGTGGAAGATGGCATTTTCTATCTGATATAAGTAGGAGGCAGCACCCGCACCTAAGTCGGGTGCTTTCTTCTATGCAATATCAACATAATTAAATAAATCGGTTATTGGAGGTGAGACTATGGAAGATAAGAAGGCGCAGTTCTTAGAGATATTTAATACTCATATCACAAGAGATGGTAAAGATGATCTGCTTGATTGGTTAAACCATTCAGACTTTTTTACGGCACCAGCATCTACCAGATTCCACGGGAATCATGAGGGCGGTCTCCTTGAGCATTCTATCAATGTATATAACAGCCTGGTTTCTCTTCTTGAAAACACAGGGCTAAAAGAGAACTACAGTAATGAGACGATTGCGATTGTAGCATTATTGCATGATGTGTGCAAAGTCAACTACTACAAGAAAGGAACCAGAAATGTCAAAGAGAATGGTGTTTGGGTTCAAAAGGAAGTATATGAGGTTGACGAAAAGTTCCCATGCGGTCATGGAGAGAAGTCGGTTATTATCCTTCAAAATTTCATCCACTTAGATTCGGAAGAGATTTTTGCGATTCGGGCTCACATGGGAGGCTTTGATACTTATGTTCAGCGATGAGGCTAAGGAAAAGGGGTTTGTTGACTACATCATTGGCAAAGATTGTGATATTGATGAAATTATCTGAGGTGATTGTATGACTGAGTATTTCGGATTTCGCGAAGTAACAATGTCAGATGGTGCGCTTGCAGAATTTTATCAGGATAAAAATAGCATTGCAAATCTTGGGTGGCTTACAAACGAATATCTTGTCATAAGAAATGAAGACGGTGAACAAGTAGACCAATTCAGGTGGAACGGGCAAGAGTTTGTCAATGTCCCATTCAAAGTAATCAACAGCAGATTTATGGGGAAGGTAAAGCCACGCAATACACAACAGCAACTTGCTATTGATATGCTGTATAACCATGATGTTACAGTAAAAGTCCTTGCTGGAAAATTTGGAACCGGCAAGGACTATCTCATGTCTTCCGCTGCAGTAGATCTTATTGAGAAAGGCAAATACGAAAAGATTGTATGGGTTCGCAATAACATTGAGGTTAAAAACTCAAAGCCAATCGGACATTTGCCAGGAGACTATAAAGAAAAACTCCTCCCATTTGCTATGCCACTTGCAGATCATCTTGGAGGTGTTGATAGCCTTGAAATCATGATTGGACAAGAAAGAATTGAGATAGTACATCTCGGTTTTATTCGTGGGCGGGATATCAAGAACTCTATCATCATGTGCTCCGAAGCTGAGAACATGACAAAAGAACACATCCAACTTCTGCTTGGTCGTGTAGGAGAGGGATCTTCGCTCTGGATTAACGGCGATTATAAACAAGTTGACGGCTCTGTATTCCGCGAAAACAATGGACTGATGATTGCAGTAGACAAGCTAAAGGGGCATCCTCGATTTGGCTTCGTAAAATTGCTGAAAACAGAGAGAAGTGAAACAGCCGCAATGGCAGACTTGCTTGATTAAAGGGGAGAAAATATGAAGAAATTGACAGTCCTGATCGATATGGATGACACAATTGAAGATCTTGTTGGCGCATGGGTTAAATATCTGAACGCCAAATATGGAACCAGTGTCGACCCAGATGATATCAACGATTGGAATATGAGAAATTTCTTCCCGGACATCACACCGCAGCAACTGTTTGGAGTTCTTGAAGACGAGACGCTTTGGCGAATGGTCAAACCAAAACCATATGCTGTTGAATATGTAAAGAAGATTATTGACGATGGGCACGATGTGTTCATCGTCACATCTTCTTATTATAAAACAATTGTTCAAAAGATGGATTGTGTCCTTTTTACATACTTCCCGTACCTTACTTGGGACAATGTAATTATCACAAGCCATAAGCAGATGGTAAAATGGGATGTTCTGATCGATGACGGAATTCACAATCATGATGGGGGAGAGTATTTCAGTATTCTGATGGACGCCTCGCACAACCGTAAATTTGACGCAGAGAAGCATGGTATGCTTCGCGTCAAATCATGGCCAGAAGCGTATGAGGCGGTATGTAACTTAGGAGGTAGGTGATAATTGTGGTTGTTTTTTACACCACAGGGTGCCCTACTCTGACAACGCAGACGGTGTCAGAAATGGCGGTATGGGCTCCACAGACGCTAATAAGGAGCCACAATAAACAGAAGACCCTTGGATACTCAAGGAGTGAAATGAGGGCTGGCTTTGTGCCAGCCCTTTTTTTATTCGCCTAAAGAGGTGGTGCAATGAAGAATATGGAAATCCCATTCTGGGAGCAATACACATTAACGGTAGAAGAAGCGTCGAAGTACTTTCGTATTGGAGAGAATAAACTTCGGCGTATCATTAGCGAAAACAAAGACGCTGACTATCTGATTTGGAATGGAAATCGCGCTCAAATCAAAAGAAAACTCTTTGAAAGATACATAGACCAATGTGAGTTGGTTTAGAAACTTGAAAAAAGGTATATGGCATGGTACAATGTAAACTAACTATGCCAGATTCCTTTTTCACCAGAAAAGGAGTCAGCACGATGGAAAAGCGAAGAGACAACAAGGGCCGCATATTGCGGAACGGTGAAGTCCAACGCCCTGACGGGAAATATATGTTTCGATACACGGATAGCTCTGGCGTGCGACGAGCTGTGTATAGTTGGAAGTTGGTAAGCACCGACAAACTAAAGGAGGGTCAACGAGACTCGCAATCGTTGCGAGAAAAAGAGAAACTCATCTTCAAAGACCTTGACGACAAAATCAAAACAAGAGATGCAGAAAACACGACTGTGGACGATCTGTATCAGCAATTTGTAGATATCAGGAAAGACCTAAAGGAAAGTACACGGTGCTGTTACAACGATATCTACAAAAAGCATATCAAGCCAGTGATAGGGAGTAAGCCAATCGGAAGGGTTAAACCAACAGAAATCCAGAAGTTATATCAGACGATGGTAAGTGATTCTGGAGTTAACCCGACAACAGCACAAAAAGCGCACTCTATCATTTATCAGATATTCGAAAACGCAGTAATGGACAACATCATCCGTGTTAACCCTGCGTCAAACGCATTTCGTAATTTCAGGAAGACTACCGAACTGTCGCCTGCCTGCCGAGAACCATTGACAATAGAGCAGCAGGCGTCTTTCATTGATTATATCTACGCATCGCGGCAATACAATAGGCTTGCAAATTTGTTTACGGTATTACTCGGAACCGGTATGCGTATTGGTGAGGCTCTTGGGCTTAGATGGTGCGACTGCGACTTCGAAGAAGGGATCATCCATGTAACACACACAATCATGTATAAAAGGTGTGAAGATGGTAGTTACCGATACAGAGTATCCTCACCAAAAACAGAGGCTGGTAATCGCGAGATCCCCATGTTTGATGATGTTAAGTCTGCCCTTTTACGAGAACGCGATAAAAAGCACGGAGCCACCAAAAAAGATTTTGTTGTAGATGGATATACCGATTTTGTGTTTCTCAATAACAACGGACAGGTCTATACCCAATCTTTTATTTATGATGCGATACAGGGTATTATCACATCATATAACAAGGAAGAGTACGCACGGGCATACGAAGAAAAGCGACAGCCAAACTACCTTCCCAAAATCAGCGCACATATTCTAAGACACACATTCTGCACGAGGATGTGCGAAAGTAATGTCAACATCAAGGTTCTCCAAGATATCATGGGGCACCGCAATATCCGCACTACGATGGAAACATACGCCAAAGCAATGAAGGATAAAAAAGTTGAAACAATGCAAGCCCTCAACGGAGCGTTCAAAATCTCGTAACCATTCTGCCACAATGGTTTCAGGGCTTTTGGTGGTGTAAATTTGACGAGCTTTTGCTTTTACACCAAATTCTACACCGCTTGAAGACGAAAACAAGAAAAGATATGAGGAGTTATTAAGTCGACAATGAAGCTAAAACTATTGCGGCATAAGGCTTTGAGAAGATATAAGAACCTGGGGGTGAGTTTATGTACTTAAAATCCCTCGAGATCCAGGGCTTCAAGGCCTTTCCGGATAAGACCGTGCTCCAGTTCGGCGAGGATATTACCGCCGTGGTGGGGCCCAACGGCTCCGGCAAGTCAAATATCTCCGACGCCATCCGCTGGGTCATGGGCGAGCAGAGCGCCAAGGCCCTCCGGGGCGGGAAGATGGAGGACGTGATCTTCAGCGGCACGGCCCGCCGGGCGCCGGTGGGCTTTGCCCAGGTGACGCTGGTGCTGGACAACACGGAGCACATCTTCCCC
>ENA-ORMO01001923-ORMO01001923.1-human-gut-metagenome-genome-assembly--contig:-NODE-1923-length-19178-cov-3.622810_pt1 | contig 19178 bp, 17 predicted proteins | sample MGYA00242106_ERZ509001 | MGnify/ENA primary metagenome ERZ509001 (study PRJEB26280, sample SAMEA2338736) | human gut metagenome | biome: human gut; feature: human-associated habitat; material: faeces... | reverse complement strand
TAGAAATAGAATAAAAATAAGGGAGGGATGATATGTTTTGGGACAGAGCTGGGCTAAAAAATTATGCCAAAGGTGCTATGAAACAAAATTATGGAAATTGCGTGCTGGCAGCTTTTCTTATAAGCCTGATCCTGGGTCTGGATGCTGCAATCGTCCGGCAGTTAGGTGAGTATGGGTTTGATTTGCCAGGCAGTGTGGAGGTGAGCGTTAGTGGGATTTCCTTATTGCTTGCCATCTTTCTTGGAAATGTATTTCTTGTTGGAAGCTGCCGTTTCTTTGTGGAAAACAGAAACTACCAAGCACCGGTATCCAAGGTTTTGTTTGGATTCAAAAATGGAAATTATGGAAATGTAGTATGGATTATGTTTTTGAAGGATCTAAAGATTTCTCTGTGGACCTTGCTGCTGTTTGTACCCGGCATTATCAAGAGTTATGAGTACAGGATGATACCTTATATCCTGGCAGAGCAGCCGGATCTTCCTGCACAGGATGCCTTTGCCATATCCCGGGATATGATGATGGGACAAAAAATGGAAGCTTTTATTTTGGATGTCTCTTTCATAGGCTGGTGGATTGCATCTGCATTTACCTGTGGCCTTGCGGGGATTTTCTGGACCCTTCCTTATGTACATGCGGCCAATGCAGAACTGTATGTGGTGCTTAGAGACAACTGGATGCAGAGGCAGAACATGGGAAATTCATATGGAGGACAAGGGGAGACATTTTAGTTTAATACAAAGGGGAGAATAAACATGGAGAATGAACTTACTTTCCGCACTGCTGTGGGCGGATACCGAAAAGACGAAGTTATGGAATATGTGGAAAACTTAAATGACGAGATGTTCCGCATGAAGAAAGAATATGAAGATGAACTGGTAAAGCTGAGATTAAAGGTTCAGGAATTAGAATCTCTTCTTCAGCAGGAAGAAACGAATTCTTCTGCCCTTGCAGGGGAACAGCACGAGAAAATCAAGAATCTGGAAGAAGAGAACAGCAGCTTGAAAGATAATCTTGAAAAAACAGCCGGTGATTTAGAGCAGATTAAGGTACAGTGTAAAGAGGCTGAAGCAGACAGAGACAGAGAAGCAGAAGAAAAACAGAATATTAAAGAAAAGCTGGCAAAAGAGATTCTCCGTCTTAGGGCAGAGAATAAGGTGCTGCGTGAGAACTGGAAGGATGCAGAGAAACGTGCAGGATGTAAGGAAGATTATGAGGCAGTCCGGGAAGTGGTTTCTGAGGCACAGTTTAAAATCACAGAGTATGTGAATATCATTAATAAGACGCAGGAAAGCCTGGGTGAGACATACCAGCAGATGAATGGAATTAAAAGAAAAATTTCTGAGGAAATCGAAAAAGCAACAAAGAAATAACCGGAGGGAAAAAATGGGAAAATTAATTATACCAGAGCAGTATCAGTCTTGCCTGAACCGCTATGAGACACAGGAAGCAATCGGTACAATCAAGCATCTTATGGAAAAAAAGCTGTGCATGGCATTGAAATTAAAAAGAGTTACAGCACCGTTGTTTGTAGATCCGGCATCAGGTCTAAATGATGATCTAAATGGTGTGGAGAGGGCTGTTACTTTTGACATTCCAGATGCAGCTACCAATGGGCAGGTGGTACATTCCCTGGCTAAATGGAAACGTATGGCTCTTCACAGATATGATTTTTATGTAGGAAAAGGTCTTCTTACAGACATGAATGCTATCCGCAGAGACGAAGAATTAGATAATCTCCACTCCGTGTATGTGGATCAGTGGGACTGGGAAAAAGTTATTACCAGAGAAGAGAGAAACCTGGAATATCTGAAGTCAGTGGTCAACCGTATTGTAGGGGCAATCTGCAATGCACTGGATGAGCTGAAATATGAGTATGAAAAACTGGAGACAGAGCTTTGCAGGGATGTAGCTTTTATTACTTCTCAGGAATTGGAAGATCTGTATCCGGAACTGTCTCCAAAGGAGAGAGAAAACGTATATACAAAAGAGCATAAGACGGTTTGCATTATGCAGATTGGTGATGTGCTGGCATCAGGGGAGAAGCATGATGGCCGTGCCCCTGACTATGATGACTGGAAGCTGAATTGTGACATTTTGTTCTGGCATGAGCCGCTTCAGTGTGCTGTGGAGATTTCCTCTATGGGTATCCGTGTGGATGAAAAATCTCTGGATGAACAGTTGACAAAGGCAGGATGTGATGACAGACGGAATCTTCCTTTCCACAAGATGCTTCTGGCCGGTGAGCTGCCGCTTACTATAGGCGGAGGTATTGGACAGTCCAGAATCTGTATGCTGCTGCTTGGAAAAGCACATGTAGGAGAAGTCCAGGCTTCTATCTGGGATGATGAAACACTGGAGGCTTGTCAGAAGGCAGGAATTGACATTTTATAAAAAAGAACCTCTCACAGCGCAGTTTTTGTTCTGTGAGAGGTTCTTTCTGGGTTTCAGGCAGTTGCCCCATATTACTGTTTATAAGAAATATAATCTTTCCAGATATAAGCGGTTCCTTCTTCAAATACAATCCGGTACCATCCATTTTCGCAGATTCCTGTAACTGTAACCGTATCTCCTGAACCAAGATGCCCCAGAATCTCAGAACCTTTTTTGGCATCGGAACGGACATTGACGCCTCCGGTAATATAACCAGTACCATGCGTTTTTTCTACGGAAACTCCACTTTCCGGTTCGTCATAGCCTGCATCAGAATAAACAGCACCAGATGCGGCAGAGCCTGTGACAGTACTTTCCTCATCCGTAGAAATCAAACCAGTATTATCGTCTTCTACAACGATTTTACGGATGCGGACTTTGCTGGTATCACTGTCTTTCAGTGCCCCTACATACACAAGAAGCACTTCATTTCCAGGAACGATTCCATTCTTTAAATCTAATTCTGCACGGGAACAATTATCAAAGGTCAGGGTTTTTCCTTCTTCCGTTTCAATAGAAAGCAAAGAGCCTGTATAACGGACAAGAGTACCGTTTAAGGATGCAGATACAGCATCCAGTTCCGCTTCTTCCTTTGCACGTTCATCTTCCCCGCAGCCAGACAAAGCCAGAAGAGCAGTGAGAAAAACGGTTTTCATCAGCATAGAAAATGTTTTTTTCATAGAGATACCTCCTGTTTCCGTAAATGTTTGTTAAAGACAAGTAAAAATGCAATAATGGACATTGTGGCAGCAATCCCATCTGCCAGAGGCTGTGCGTAGAAAGCACTCCTTGCCCCGAAAAAGGCTGGCAGAAGAATGGTAAACAGCATATAATCTCCTTTCCGGAACATAGAGAGGAACAATGCAGTTTTGCTTCTTCCAAGAGCTGTGAAGCCGTCTACAAAGACATACTGGAAACTCAGGGGAATAATCATCAAAGTAAAGATGTGGATTCCCCAGACGCACAGATCGGTAAGTTCCGGTTCTCTTGTAAAGATGCGGATGAAATATTCCGGCACAATCCTGGACAGAATGAACATGAATGATGTAAAACAAAGGCAGAGAATGAGAATGTACTTTTCTGCTTTCCGGACCCTTTTAATTTCTTTTGCACCGTAATTATAACTGAGGATTGCCTGGGTTCCACTGGAGATACCAAGCATAGGGCCTGTGATCAGCATCATGTAGCTTTGGACAATGGTGGCACAGGTGATGAGCAAATCTCCTTCTTTTGGACCACCGTATTTTTGAAGTACAGTGTTCATTACAATGATGATAACGCTGTCTGTTGCAAGAATCAGGAAGGGAGAGAGCCCGAGTCCCATAATTCTTGCAGTGATGTTTTTGGAAAACATTTCTTTTTTCAGGCGGATAATCTTAATGGGAACTTTCTTTCCAATCAGGAAGCAAAAAGCAAAAGCACAGGATGCAAACTGGGCAATTACGGTAGCCCAGGCAGCCCCTGCTACACCCATGTCCAGCAGGAAAATAAAAACAGGATCCAGTACAATATTAGTCAGGGCACCAATCAGCACCGTGAACATTCCCACTGCCGGAAATCCCTGGCAGGTGATGAAATAATTCAGGCCAATGGCCATGAGTGCGAAAAAAGTTCCGGCGGTATAGATGGTCATGTAAGTGTTTGCATAGGGAAAAGTCAGGGGGCTTGCACCAAACCAGTTCAGCAGATAGTTTTTCGTCAGCATAAAGAGCAAGGTCAATATCCCGGAAAAAATAATCAGCATGGCAAAGCTGTGTGCTAGGATGGATTCCGCCTCTTTTTTTAATCCTGCACCCATACGCATGGCCATGAGGATGGAACCTCCAAGCCCAATCAAGGTGCCAAAAGAAGTCAGCAGAGTCACAATTGGACCGCAGACCCCTACGCCTGCAAGGGCAATATCTCCGATTCCCTTAATGTTTCCGATAAACATACGGTCAATGATACTGTATAACACAGTGACAAATTGGGCAATCATGGAAGGAACTGCCAGTTTCAGAACAAGAAGAGGAACTTTGTCCTTTCCTAAATCAGTTGATTGTTTCATGATTTTTGTCTTATCTCCTTCATATGTATAATGGTATAAAAAAATACCTTTAAACAGTAACATTCTAATACAGATTCGGAGAAAAGGAAAGAGAAAATGCTTGCTTCTGTTAAAATGTGTATGATATACTGAATAAAGGAAAACAACATAGGAGCACTGCATCAGCAGTGCTTTTTTCGCAGTTATTCAGAAAGTTAAGAGGAAAAGTGATGTTAAAGATCAAAGAATACAGAAAGGTAAAAAATCTGGAAGAAGCCTATGAATTAAACCAGAAGAAAAGTGCCTGTGTATTAGGCGGTATGGTATGGCTGAAAATGGGAAACAGAATGGTAAGTACAGCCATTGATTTATCAGGATTGGGTCTTGATACCATAGAAGAGACAGAAGAAGAATTCCGTATTGGTGCCATGACATCTCTCAGAACCCTGGAGACAAACAAGGGACTGGATGCTTATACGCATGGTGCAGTGAAAGAAAGCCTGCGTCATATTGTGGGAGTGCAGTTTCGGAATAGTGCTACTGTAGGCGGCAGCATTTTCGGAAGATTTGGATTTTCCGATGTGCTGACCATGTTTCTTGCACTGGATTCTTATGTGGAACTATATAAAGGCGGAATTATTTCCATGGAGGAATTCGCAGCAAGCAAACGTGACCGTGATATTTTAGTGCGTGTGATCGTGAAGAAACAGCCCTTAAAAACCGCTTATTTCAGCCAGAGAAACAGCAAAACAGATTTTCCTGTACTTGCATGTGCTGTCTCTATCTCACCGGAGAATGCGTGCAGGGCGGTTCTGGGTGCATGCCCGTCAAGAGCCAGAGTCATCCGGGACCAGGAAGGGATTTTAGAGAACTTCCAGGCGCTGTCATCCAAAGAACAGGAAGCAGCAGCAGAAAAGTTTGCTCTGTATGTGCAGAGCCAGGTTTCTACAGGCAGCAATATGAGAGCTTCCAAAGAATACAGAAGCCTTCTGGTAAAGGTATTAGTTAAGAGAGCTCTTTTGAAAGCAGTTTCATTGGAGACAGAGAAATAAGAAGTCAGGAGGAAGATACATATGGAAATAAAATTCTGGTTAAACGGAAAAAAAATCCAGGCAGAAATTGAGCCGGATACCCTGCTTCTTGATTTATTAAGAGAAAAGGGATGTTACAGTGTGAAGCGTGGATGCGAAACAGCAAACTGCGGGCTTTGCACAGTTTTATTAGAAGAAAAACCTGTTTTATCCTGTAGTTTTCTTGCGGCAAGGGCAGATGGAAAACATGTGGTCACACTGGAAGGGATGCAGGAGGAAGCAGAAGAAATCGGAAGCTTTCTTGCAAAAGAAGGTGCGGAGCAGTGCGGGTTCTGCAATCCTGGATTTATGATGAATATTTTTGCGATGCTGAAAGAACTGGATGACCCAACAGAAGAAGAAATCAATGAATATATGGCAGGGAATTTATGCAGATGCAGCGGTTTTATGGGACAGACCAGAAGTGTGCTGAAATATCTGGAATATAAAAAACAGCAGGAAAAGGAGGGGATGTAAGCATGAAATATGTAAATACCTCTGTGCAGAAAAAGGATTCTATGGCACTGGTGACCGGACAGCCGGTATATACAGATGATCTTGCACCAAAGGACTGCCTGATCGTCAAGCTTTTGAGAAGTCCTCATGCTCATGCCCTGATTGAAGAAATTCACACAGAAGCTGCCCTGAAAGTTCCGGGGATTGTCTGTGTACTCACTTACAAAGATGTTCCACAGCAGCGTTTTACCCTTGCAGGACAGACCTATCCGGAGCTTAGTCCATATGACAGGCTCATTCTTGACCAGAGAGTCCGTTTTGTGGGAGATAACGTTGCCATTGTTGCAGGAGAGACAGAGAAGGCAGTAGACAAAGCATTAAAATTAATCAAAGTAAAATATCAGGTTCTGGATGCTGTGCTTGACTTCCATGAGGCAAAAGATAATCCTGTTGTGATTCATCCAGAAGAAGACTGGGAATCAAAGGTTCCGGTTGGTGCTGACAACAAGAGAAACCTCTGTGCTATGAGCGAAGAGAGTGCAGGAGATGTGGATGAGGTTTTGAAACATTGCAAATACACAGTTGAAAAAACCTATCATACAAAAGCCAACCAGCAGGCCATGATGGAAACCTTCCGAAGCTACACATACTTAGATTATTTTGGCCGTATGAACGTGGTTACGTCTACGCAGGTGCCATTTCATGTCAGAAGAATCCTGGGCCGCGCCCTTGGAATCGGTGCTTCTAATGTCCGTGTTGTGAAACCACGTATCGGAGGCGGTTTCGGTGCGAAACAGACCGCTGTAACAGAAGTTTATCCGGCACTTGTGACCCTGAAGACAAAACGCCCTGCAAAACTGGTGTTCAGCCGCTATGAATCACAGATCTGCTCTTCCCCACGCCATGAGATGGAAGTGACAGTACGCCTGGGAGCAGACGAAAATGGAATTTTGAAGGCAATGGATATCCATACCTTATCTAATACAGGTGCTTATGGTGAGCATGGCCCTACAACAGTAGGTCTTTCTGGACATAAGCCATTGGGATTATACGGAAAAAAAGAAGCATACCGTTTCACCTATGAGGTGGTCTATACAAACCGCATGTCAGCAGGTGCATACAGAGGATACGGAGCAACACAGGGAATCTTTGCTGTGGAATCCGCAGTAGATGAACTGGCTTACAAGATGGGCATGGATCCGGTGAAATTCAGAGAACTGAATTTATCCAGAGAAGGAGACCCCTTCATGGGATATGACGGAAGTCCGGTTGTGACCAGTTGTACCCTGGATCAGTGTGTAGAAAAAGCAAAAGCAATGATTGGCTGGGATGAAAAATATCCAAGAAAAGATATGGGAAATGGAAAAATCCGGGGCGTGGGAGCAGCACTTGCCATGCAGGGTTCTTCCATTGCGGGGGTTGACGTAGGAGGGGCTTCCATTAAGCTTGGAGAAGATGGCTCCTATACATTAAGCCTGGGTGCAACTGATATGGGAACAGGGTGTGATACCATTCTTTCCCAGATGGCAGCAGACATCCTGGAAACAGATTTTGACAATATTGTAGTATTTGGCGTAGATACGGATGTTTCACCTTATGATTCCGGTTCTTATGCATCAGCTACAACTTATATCACAGGAATTGCAGTTGCAGATGCTTGCCAGCAGCTTTGTGGGAAGATTAAAGAATTAGGTGCATCCATGTTAGAGAAAAGTCCGGAAGATGTGGATTTTGACGGCAAAAGAGTGTATGAACTTGACGGGGAAAGAAGTGTTTCTCTGGAAGAGATTGCAGTCAAAGGAACCTGCGGAAATAATACCAGCCTTCAGGCATCTGCATCCCGTTCTTCTAAAATCTCACCGCCTCCATTTATGGCAGGTATGGCAGAAGTAGAAATCGATACCGAAACAGGAGCAATCGAACTTCTGGATTATGTAGCTGTGGCAGACTGCGGAACACCGATCAATCCAAATCTGGCAAGAGTTCAGATAGAAGGCGGACTGGCACAGGGAATCGGTATGGCACTTTATGAAGATATCCAGTATAATGAAAAAGGACAGCTCAGAAACAATTCCCTGATGCAGTACAAGATTCCATCCAGACAGGATGTGGGAAAAATCCGTGTGGACTTTGCTCCAAGCTATGAAAAATCCCACCCGTTTGGTGCGAAATCCATTGGGGAAATTGTTATCAATACACCATGTCCTGCCATTGCAAACGCAGTTTATAATGCCGTGGGTGTCCGTATCCGTGAAATGCCTATCACCGCAGAAAAAATTGCAATGGAATTATTAGAAAGACAGGAAAGTAAATAGTAGAAAAGAGGCTAAAATATGTTTCAGCAGACAGCAAAAGAATTGATACAGTTTATCGAAAAGAGTCCAACCTGTTTTCAGGCAGTAGAAACGATGAAAGAAATTTTGGAACAGGAAGGATACTCAGAATTAAAAGAAAGAGATAAGTGGAATCTTGAAAAAGGCGGTCATTATTTCGTTACCAGAAATGATTCTGCACTGATTGCATTTGCCATACCACAGGAAGGGCTGAAAGGTTTCCGTATTATGGCAAGCCACAGTGATTCTCCTTCTTTTAAGATTAAAGATAACCCGGAGATGGCTGTAGAAAATAAATATGTGAAACTGAATGTGGAGCGGTACGGCGGAATGCTCTGTGCTCCATGGTTTGACCGCCCTCTCTCAGTGGCAGGCCGTGTGGTAGTAAAAGAAAATGATACATTTGTCACAAAACTTGTGGATGTGGATAGAGACCTTCTGATGATTCCAAACCTTGCCATTCATATGAGCCGTCAGGCCAATGAGGGATATCAGTATAGTGCCCAGAAGGATATGCTGCCCCTGTATGGAGAGATTGCAGCAAAGGATACGTTTATGGAAACCATCGCACAGGCAGCAGGTGTAAAAGCAGAAGACATTCTGGGACATGATCTGTTTCTGTACAACAGGCAGAAAGGCTGTATCTGGGGTGCACAGGAAGAATTTTTATCGATAGGAAGACTGGATGATCTTCAGTGTGCCTTTGCATCTTTGAAAGGATTCCTTGGAGGAGAGAAGAAGGAATACGCAGCCGTACACTGTGTATTAGATAATGAAGAAGTAGGAAGCAGTACCAAACAGGGTGCAGCATCTACCTTCCTCTATGATGTGCTGGTGCGTATGGTACGCGGCCTTGGCATGGATTATGAAGATTATTTAAGAGCACTGGCAGACAGCTTCATGATTTCAGCAGACAATGGACACGCACTGCATCCAAACTATACAGAAAAAGCAGACCCGGTAAACCGCCCGGTTCTGAACCAGGGAATTGTGATCAAATATTCCGGAAATCAGAAATACTGTACAGATGCAGTGTCTGCGGCTATGTTCAAAGATTTGTGCAGCCAGGCAGAAGTCCCATATCAGACCTTTACCAACAACTCTGATATCCCGGGAGGCTCTACCCTTGGAAATATTTCAAATACCAAAGTTGCTTTAAACAGTGTTGATATCGGGCTTCCACAGTTAGCTATGCACTCTCCATATGAAACAGTAGGCGTGAAAGATACCTATTATCTCGTAGAAGCAGCGAAAAAATTATTTGCTTAAATCTTATCAGCACCTTTTTCCGTGATATGGAAGAAGGTGCATTTTTTCACCCTTCACATGAAATCCAAATCCCAGGTTGTTTCCGGAATCTGTAGTAAAACCGCAGTCTTCTTCTGCAAGAATTTCGATGTTTTCCTCTTTCAATGACTGATGGAAATAAGAAAGACTGAAATTCTGGGAATAGCATTCAGGGTATGTGCCCAGCAGCAGACGCATGGATCTGGGAGCATGATCAAAATAAAAATACGTTCCTATAAAATCAGCCTGCTTTTTCATATAAGGCAGGATTTCCCGGTATAAAAAAGTATCATGATAGAAATTGTGTTCATTCACAGCAAAAAAATCCAGATGGATGTCAATACATTCTGATTTCAGTGGAAAGACCGTGCTGCTGTCTGCCAGATAAAGAATATCCAGATCTGGCCGCTGCTTTTCAATGAGATGCTTATACATCAGCAAGGTTTCCGGATACTTGTCAATGACCAGATACTGGCTGTCAGCAGGCAGATACTCCAGGTGGTTATGCATGAAAAACCAGGCATTGATATAGGTTTCCGCAATGACCTTGTGGTGAAGGTCTGTTTCTTCCATGCATCTGAGCATCCAGTTATAAGAACGCTGGAACATACTGATCAGTTCCGGGGGCAAATCCTTATACAGTTCTCTGGTTACATCAGGAGTATCCTGAAGGTTGGTGTTTTTATTCGGTGTCATGAGAATGCCTTTGTCAATCTTTGCCTGGTAACCACAGCTGCATCCAAGAGTTCCATGGTAAATAAACCGCTGATCCATCTCCACTTCGGAAAGAGACAGGGGGCTGTGGCATACAGGACAGCACAGCAGAGACAGCATGGTCAGGGGCACGCCTGTTTTTAAGTCTGCTGTGGCAGGATGCTGGTCTAGTTCCAGGATTTTCTGATCCAGACGGCTGATGATTTCCTGTTTCCGCTGGATTTCCCGGGTGCAAAAATCTCTCTTTCCGGCATAGATGGCTTTTAATTCTTCCACATCCTGGGCGTCAGCCAGGCCGGAAACACGTCTTAAAGATAAAATAATGTGGATTTCCCGTAGGGAAAAATCAAGTTCTTTTAGTTCCAGAATCCATTCCAGATCCTTCAAGGTAGCCTGGTCAAAAAGATATTGTCCTTTGGGCCGTGGTGGAACCAGCAAACCATAATTAATATAATAGTAAAGATTATCCACTGAAATATGATAAAGCTCTGATACTTTTCCAATACGCATAATATTCTCCTGTTCCTGGAAATTTAATAGTATTATTTTATCACAAATCTGGAGTACACTCCAGGTTTTGACAGTATTTTAAAATAAAAACAGGTTGACATGAGCCAGACTCCATACTCTACAATAGCAGAAACAAAAGAACAAGGAGTTCATGGAATATGAAAATTATAAAAGAATCACAAAAGAGAACAGAAGAAGATAGAAGAAACCTCACGAAAACAGTAGGAGAGATCATTGATTATGTTAGAGAAAACAAGGATGCAGCATTAAAAGAATATAATCAGAAATTCGATGGCTGTATGCGGGACTCCCTCCGTGTGAGCAGAGCGGAAATAGAAGAAGCCTATGCTCAGTTATCTGCTCAGGAGATAGCAGATCTGAAGGCAGCAGCAGACAATATCCGGGCCTTTGCAAAGGCACAAAGAGAAACCGTGAAACCACTGGAAAACTTCAGCCCGGCACCTGGGATCTATCTGGGACACAGAATTATTCCCGTGAAATCCTGTTGCTGTTATGTGCCGGGAGGAAATTACCCGCTGTATTCTACGGCGCTGATGCTGGTGATTCCTGCAAAGACAGCGGGAGTAGCAAGAGTAGCAGCCTGTTCCCCTGTCATGAAAGGGACAAACAAGATTAATCCAAAAACCCTGGCAGCCATGGATATCGCAGGGGCAGATGAAATCTATGCAGTAGGCGGGGCACAGTCCATTGCAGCATTTTCTTATGGAACAGAAGAAATTCAGCCGGTAGATATGATCGTAGGGCCGGGAAACAGGTTCGTAACAGAAGCGAAGCGGCAGTGCTATGGACAGGTGGGAATTGATTTCGTTGCAGGACCAAGCGAGGTTCTTGTCATTGCAGACGGAAGCGGTACACCGGAAATCGTGGCAGCAGATCTTCTTGCCCAGTCTGAGCATGATCCAAATGCAAAGGGTATGCTGATCACCACAGATGAGAAGTTCGGAAAAGCTGTAATAGAGGCAGTAGAAAAAGAATTATCTGTACTGGAAACAGCAGAAATTGCCAGAAAATCCTGGGAAGCCTACGGTGAAGTGATTCTCGCAGATACTTTGGAAGAGGCTGTTCAGATTGCCAATGATTATGCACCGGAACACCTGGAAATCAATGTAAAAGAACCTGAGAAAGTGGCAGATCAATTATATAATTACGGTTCTCTTTTTATAGGAGAGAATACAGCAGAGGTGTTTGGAGATTATGCTTCCGGCACAAACCATACCTTGCCAACACTAAGGGCAGCGAGATATACAGGTGGTGTGTGGGTAGGTACTTTCCTGAAAACCTGTACACACCAGAGTATGACAAAAGAAGCTATGGAAAGCCTGGCACCTTTAGTATCCCGCATGGCACAGGGAGAAGGTCTCATGGGACACGCCGAGGCAGCAGAGGCGAGAATGAGAAACAGCAGATAAAAAAACGGTCACCCCTTGTATGGAGTGACCGTTTTTATAAGAATTTTTATAATTTGTCGTAAGACTTTTCCTTGTCATTGGAATTTTTCAACAACAGATATTTTCTGACGGTGAAGATAACAGCAATAGCAACGACTCCAATAAGCGTTTCTGTCATATTCAGATGTTCCACAACCATCTGTCTGGCAATGGCGAACATGAGAACCTCAAGAAGATTCTCAGCAGTATGCTTTGCAAGCATTTTTACAAATTCCACGCCAATGAGCAAAGTCAGGGCATTTCCCAGAAATTGTGTAAACTGTTCCGGTGTAATGTCCAGCAAAGGAATCGATACAAAATTGTATATCATTGGTATAATCAAAGTAATGATCACAAGAAGCATAACTGCAGATAAAACAATTTCCGTGTACCGTGATATGGCGTAGATGATTTCATTTAATTTCCGTTTCATAATGCAAGAACCCCTTTTTCTTATTTTTCGCACGCCTTGAAAATGCTTATGAAAGAAATTTGTAATAATTTCAGTTAACAATTTACAAACTGCTTATTCGTACCTCTATCATACCATAAATAGAAGGAAAAACGAAGCAGTTTTTCAGGAAAAAACAGGAAAAAAGTCAGGTATATTTTAAGTAATTATTACAGAAAAAATGCAAAAAATTCAAGTAGGACTTGCAAACAAAAAAAAACTGTGGTATTATATACGGGAAGTCTAAAAATGTTTCAAAATTGTTACAAAGATTAATTTTTGAGTATAATAATATATGAGGAAAGGCAAAGGGGAAGTATGAAGAAAAAATTAGTATGTCTGTCACTGATATTTGCCATGACTGCGGCACAGGTTCTTCCTGTTTCAGCAGCAAGAAAGGATGATTTGCAGGCTGAGAAAGCAGCGACACAGAGTAAGCTTTCAGCAGCACAGGCTCAGGCAAGCAGCCTAGAAAGTAAAAAACAGGCTTTATTAGGACAGATCAGCACTACAGAGCAGCAGATTGTAGAAGCTATGACTCAGATTGATTTATTAGCTGATGAAATCGCAAATAAAGAAGTAGATATCCAGGAAACAAAAGAAGATTTGGTACAGGCAGAGGCTGACCGTGACGAGCAGTATGAATCTATGAAGAAGAGAATTCAGTACATGTACGAAAACGGTGGAGGGGATACCTGGGCACAGATTTTATTAGAATCTGACAGTTTAGCTACTATGCTTTCCAAAGCAGAAAATACAGAGAAAATGTATCAGTACGACAGAGACGAACTGAAAGAGATGAAGGCTATCGTTCAGGAAGTCAAAGATTTGGAAGAGCAGCTTGAAAATGAAAAACATGAATTAGAAACTGCGAAGAATGAGCAGGAAGGTGTAAAAGCAAGCCTGGAAGTGAAGGTACAGGAGTTTAAGGCAACTGCATCAAATTACGAAACACAGATTGCAAATGCAAAGGCACAGGCTCAGCAGTACAAAGAACTGATTCAGCAGCAGAATACAGAGCTGAAGAAGATTCAGCAGCAGGAAGAAGAGGCAAGAAGACAGCAGCAGTTACAGCAGCAGCAGAATAACAGCACTGGCGGAAATGCTGTCACAGGTGGAAATACAAACACAAATACTAATACAAACACCAACACGAATACAAGCAGCAAGCCAAGCTCAAACAGCAACACAAATACAAACAATAATACTAACAGCAATACAAATACTAATACAAACACAAATACAAACACTAACACGAATACAAGCAGCAAGCCAAACACATCATCCAAGCCAAGTGCTCCATCTTATAACAGTGGAACAGGTGCAGCGGTTGTAGCTTATGCGATGCAGTTCATCGGAAATCCATATGTATATGGCGGAAACAGCCTGACAAATGGTATTGACTGCTCTGGATTCACACAGCAGATTTATGGTCACTTTGGTTACAGCTTACCACGTGTAAGTGATGCACAGGCTTATTCAGGTGTGGGAATTGATTATTCTCAGGCTCGTGCAGGAGATCTTATCGTATATCCTGGACATGTAGCAATCCTTACAGGAGATGGCGGTATTGTACATGCTTCTAACAGTGCACCATATCCAAAGGGTGGTATCAAATACACAGCTAACGCATTATACAGAAGCTATATTGCAGTTAGACGTATTGTTCAGTAAGTAAAAAACTTATACATACAAGGGTTCGTATCTTAGGATACGAGCCCTTTTTGAAATTTACAGGAGTGAAAAAATGCATATTTTAATTATTGAAGACGAACAGGGAATCCGCCAGGAATTAAGCCAGTTGTTAAGAAATTCCTTATATGAAGTCACAGCTGTGGAGCAGTTTGACAATCTTGCAGAAATAGTGTTAGAGATCCAGCCGGATCTGGTGTTATTAGATTTGAATCTGCCTGGGGTATCGGGATTTGATGTCTGTGCGGATATCCGGAGAAAATCAGAAGTGCCTATTATTTTTGTGACCAGCCGTACAGATACTGTGGATGAATTAAACGGGATGCTAAAAGGCGGTGATGATTATATTACCAAGCCCTTTTATCCGCCGGTTCTGCTGGCACGTATCGCAGCCGTGCTGAAACGCACCAGGAAAAAGGAGAGAGAAATGCTTCGGTTTATGCATAAAGGTGTGGAGCTGGATCTTGCAAAAGGCTACATCTGCTATGGTGGAAAACAACAGGAATTATCTAAAAATGAAATGAAAATTTTGCACTTTTTGTTTATGAAAAAAGGGGAAATCACGCCACGCATGGATTTGATTGAGTATCTCTGGGATCATGAGGTTTATATTGATGACAATACGCTGAGTGTGAATATTACACGTATTAGAGCTAAGTTGGAGCAGATTGGAGTGAGGAATTTTATTGAAACCAAGAGAGGTATGGGATACCGGATTTAAGGGAAGGCAGACGGAAAATGAAGGTTAGAGATTATTTGAAAGATAAAATTTTACTTATGGTGATGCAGGTTTTCTGTATGCTGCTACTCACTGCTTTTTTACGTGCCACAGGCTATCCATTAGACAGTTGCTGGCTGATTTTGCTGGTCTGGGCAGGGATTTTTTCTGCATGGTTCTGGTGGGAATATTTCAGGAGAAAACGCTATTTTCAGCATATAGAAAACATTTTAGAGAAGGCGGACAAGCGTTTTTTATTAGGGGAATTAATGCCGGATTCCTATAGGCTGGAGGACAATTTATACCGGAACTATATCAGGCAATCCAATAAATCTGTGATTGAACATCTCCGTAAAATAGAGGATGAGCAGAAGGAATACAGAGAGTATATAGAAAGCTGGGTTCATGAAATCAAAGCACCGATTACCAGTGTGGCACTGGCCTGTGAGAATCACAAAAACGTGGTGACAAGAAACATCAGCAGAGAAAACCAGAAGATTGAAAATTATGTGGAGATGGCTCTGTATTATGCAAGGCTTGGGCAGGTATATCAGGATTATCAGATTCAGGAAATGGATCTTGCGGAGGTTGTGCGGGAGGTTCTGATGCGGAATAAATATTACTTCATCCAGAATAAAGTTCAGGCAGAGGTAAACTGCCCTCACAAGGTGTCTACAGACAAAAAATGGCTGCTCTTTATTTTAAACCAGATTGTCTTAAACAGTGTAAAATACAGAAAAGAAGAAGGGGCAAAAATCTGGATTTACACGATAGCGGATGATGAGGGAATTTCTCTTATCGTAAGAGATAACGGGGTAGGAATCCCAAAGGCAGAGCAGAAAAAGATTTTTGAAAAAGGATTTACCGGAAGCAACGGGCGTACCCATGAACGTTCCACAGGAATGGGGCTGTATCTGTGCAGAAAACTGTGTGGGAAACTGGGGCTTGAGATACATGCAAAGTCACAGGAAGGAAGCGGAACAGAGCTGATGATTTCTTTCCCTGTATGCAGTTATCTTTCAAAATTGTAAGAGTAGAGAAAGGTAAAGTGATACCAGGCTTACAAGAGAACTGCTATAGTAAGAGGGTAAGGAAATGTAAGTCAAAGGGAGTGAAGAAATCATGAAAGACTATATACGTGTGTGCGACATCGAAAAATATTACGGAACGGACAAAACAGTGACAAAAGCGGTGGACAGGGTGAGTTTCACAGTGGAGAAGGGAGAATTTATTGGTGTGATGGGTGCCAGCGGTTCTGGGAAAACCACACTTCTGAATATGCTGTCTGCCATTGACAGAGTTACAGCCGGACATATTTTTTACGAAGACACCGATATCACAGAGCTTTCGGAAGACCAGATTGCAAGGTTTCGAAAGGACAATCTGGGCTTTGTTTTTCAGGAGTATAATCTTCTGGATACCCTTACCCTGGAAGAAAATATCATGCTGGCCATGAGCCTGAGAAAAGAGAAAAAAAGCGTGATTGAGAAAGAATGCAGGGAAATGCTCAGGCTTCTTGGGATTGAAGAGGTGAAAGACCAGTTTCCCTATCAGGTATCAGGAGGGCAAAAACAGCGTTGTGCCTGTGCAAGAGCATTGGTGAACCATCCGAAACTGATTCTGGCGGATGAACCGACAGGAGCCTTAGATTCCAGGGCCGCACAGACCCTTCTGGAGACCTTTACCAGAATGAACCAGGAACAAAAAGCAACCATCTTTATGGTGACCCATGATGCGTTTTCTGCCAGCTATTGTGGCAGAATCTTGTTTCTGAAAGACGGAAAGATTTTTCATGAACTGATCCGTGGAGAAAAGCCCAGAAGAGCATTTCTAAATGAGATTCTGGATGTCCTGTCTCTGACAGGAGGTGAGGGATAATGCTGGGGAAATTAGCATTTCGGAATGTAAAACGTTCTGCAAAAGACTACCTGGTGTATCTGCTGACCATGACGTTTGTCACGGCACTGATGTTTTCCTTTAACACCGTTTTGTTCTCAGAACAAATAAAAACAAGCCCGGACTCGGAAGGAATCATGGAAATCTTAATTGGTCTTGCGACCTTCTTTGTTGTGCTCATTGTGGCATGGCTGATCCACTATATGGTGCGGTTTATGCTGGATAAAAGGAGCCGGGAATTTGGTATTTATCTGCTCATTGGAATGGAGAGAAAGGAGATTATCAGGCTCTATATCAGGGAAAATCTGCTGCTTGGCTTTCTGGCTTTTGGAAGCGGGCTGGTTCTGGGGGGATTGCTTCAGCAGGTCCTGTTTTCCATCTTAGCTCACATCATGAAGCTAGAATATCAGATACATTTGGAATATCATAAAGCCTGTGTTCTTATGACAGCAGGATGCTATGGAGGCTGTTACTTGCTGGCTTTGCTGCGGTGCAGAAAAAAGTTTCAGAAAATGAGCATCCACAGCCTGATGAATGCAGAAAAACAAAACGAAAAAATACAGGAATCTCATGAAGTCTGGAAACGGATATTATTCCCCGTATCCCTCCTGTTTATGGCCGTGTTTGGATGGTGGCTGCTGCGGGGCGTAATCCGTGATACCGGGGAAATCGTAGGGTTCCTTGTGGGGCTGGTACTGGTTATTTATCTCTTTTATATGGGGCTTTCTTCCTGGATTGTGTGCTATATCAGAAAAAGAGGAAGAAAAATTTATCATGGTGCAAATCTGTTTTTGCTACGGCAATTTTCTTCCAAAATCAGATCCATGCAGTTCACTATGGGGACTCTGACATCTCTATTCACCCTTGCACTTCTTGGGTCCACGGTGGCTCTGATGCTGAGAGATTTTCAAAATCAGATGTTAAAGGGAAAGTTTCCGTTTGACGTGCAGATTTATAGTCCTGATACAGAGGATGACTTTGCACAGGAGCTGGATATCCTGAAAAAAGAGACAAACATCCAGGAAATATACCAGTATTCCATATACGAAAATGCAGACGCACAGGTAAATGCCTGGCTGTACACACATTTAAAAACTTTTGGTACCATGTATCAGAATCCAGATGGGACACCGGATGAAAAAGCACTTTTGGAAGAAGTAGAAGAGCATACCAATGGCACCTATTTCAGTTATGATACCTATATGAAAGTATCTGATTACAACCATTTGCGGAGTTTGCTGGGATATAAAGAAATCACCTTGGGAAAACAGCAGTATGCCCTTCATATGAAAGAGAGAATCTATAAAGAAACAGGAGATTTTTCCAGCCATTTAAAGATAAAAGCAGATGAAACTGAGCTTCTATGCAGTGGCATCTATACGGAGCCGTTTTCTCAGGATGGGCACAATGGAGCAGATTATATCATCATTGTGCCGGATCAGACAGTGGAGGGCATGAACCCCTATTATGCAGAGCTGGTGGCTCAGATTCAGGGCAAAGCCCCGGCGAATCTCCAGCAAACCTTAGACGGGCTGCTGGAGGAGAAAGAAGAAACAGCAAGGCAGAACCTTCCCAATGGAAACAGTGGATATGGAAGCGACAGCGTGGTAAGCTACTACTCCAAAAACATGGTGAGAGATAATCTGATTTCTGAGATTAAATATATGTTATCCAGTATTACCTTTCCGTGTTTCTATATTGGGCTTGTGTTCCTGTGTGCGGCATTTACTGTTCTGGCTGTGCAGCAGCTTAGTGATTCCGCAAAATATAAATTCCGCTATGGTGTGCTGGAACAATTAGGACTGAACAGAAGGGAAAAGGAGCAGATTATCTGGAAGCAACTGGCTGCATACTATCTCTGCCCTGCATTATTTGCCGGAGTGATCAGTGGGATGATATCCGTATTTATCAGCTATAAATTTATTTTTTATACAGGTGTAGAAGCATCCGTGATCCGGTATTTTGCAGCTTCTAGCGGGCTGTTTTTCGGGATTTATGCTCTTTATTTTGTGGCTACTTATGTGGGATTTAAGAGGAATGTAAACATAAAGTAAGAGCTTTTAATGTAAAAATAGTACTTGTATCTGTAAACCAAAGATGATACTATATCTCTATACATCATTCGTTCAGACTAAGAAACTTAGATA